>Ga0115008_10004359_pt1 | contig 11763 bp, 7 predicted proteins | sample FraStrMetagenome_FD_87164 | JGI IMG/M metagenome (GOLD analysis project Ga0115008, IMG submission 87164) | Marine eukaryotic phytoplankton communities from Arctic Ocean - Fram Strait ARC3M Metagenome | ecosystem: Environmental > Aquatic > Marine > Oceanic | place: Fram Strait | collected 2012-06-18
CAACACACTACGATTAAAACGTTTTTACAATAAGTATTAAAACGTATTTATTGAAATTTAAAGTTGATATTTTGTCAATTATAGTGCGAAAAATGCGAGATGAGGAGGTTGAAGTTTGAAAATGACTTATTGCAAATTTGATAAGTAGACACCAAAACAAAATGTCAGCAAAAAAGCTGCCATTTAGTGAAATTTACATAAAAAATCTGCCAGTTAGTGAATTTTCTCCTATTTTATTGTTTGAAACGGGAACGAGTGCTTCGCAGATTCGCAGATTCGCAGAAAATGTGCGACCGAACGTTCGGTAACGGACAATGAACCAAAGCAGGAGCGAATTTACATGAGGTGAAGAAGACAGATCGGACCGTGTGCAAATGAGTTACCTACCTTGCATACATAATGAGCTCTGTAAGTGTATATCGAGGTTGTACTGTCAAGGATGGAACACAGTGGAATGATGTAGGAGAGTTCAAGAGTTGCTAGAGAATGTCAGTTATTGTTTGGAAAAGTGGATGAAGGAACTATGTACTAAAAGTGAAGATGATGTATTGAGTCGTTTTTTTTCGGCGATGATAAAGAAGACGAAGTGGATGAGGAAGCTTTTTCTATTCGGATGGACGTGTAATAGTACCGGTTAGAATCTGAGCTTATCAGTGGTCGTCGGAAATCGAAGAGAATAACTCTAATTGTTAGCGAAAAAAGATGTATTGAAAGGCAGTTAGTTCCTGAGAGTATGAGTACTGGTTCAATGAAGGAAACTTAGAAACAAAGACGAATATAGGAAGAGACCTGAACAATAAACGCAGAATATGTGTCACAAGAGAAAATTTTGAGCAAAAATTATTCAAGATAATGTGTAATTGACCGAAAGTGGCGGAGACCAGCTGTTTGTTAGGACGATAGCGAAGATAGTCATCTCACCGGTGGTGTGAAGGGTTTGCGTATCATGTATCATCGTTCTAAAGTACATATTTACATCGAGAGAATTCACCGAGATCAACAAAAATTCTGAAAAAAGTTTATTATTTCAACGTTGCAACATTTTGATAAATCTGGATAATCGACAACGTAAATTAATTGCAGACGAATGTGAACAATATATTTACATTCGCCGTATTAAACTTCTGTGTACATGTACTTCACATATCAATTGAATTTTCCTGGAAGCGATCATAGCTCACACATATAGGAGTATCACGAATTTCAACACGCTCCTTTAGACTTTTCTGTGATTTAACTTTTTAATTGATCAAAAGGGATCCATCCCATAACTGCGGACCGCTGCAGTTTAAAGTATTTACTTCGTAGTGGCTTTGTAAAAAGTCGGCAACAATGACATCGGTAGGACAGTGTTGCAAATAGATGTTGCCAGACTTGATGCGATCTTTGATAAAGAAATAGCGGATATTGATGTGGCGATATGGTTTACCGCAACCGCCCGTTTTGCTCCATTCTCAAAGCGGACTGGTTGTCCTGGTAGAAGATATCATTCTTAAAGACATATCCCTGAGCAAACATGAAATTTAATAACCAAATATTATATGAGAGGTAGTCACTCGTACCGACAACCTCAGACTCAGTTAAACTTTTTGTGTTAAGCTTCTGCTTGGAGCTTCGCGACCAAAGGATATACTACCACCGGTATGACTACGCTAATCCAGATGCACTATGCATGCCACATCCACAAAGGTAAATACGTTTTCGATGTTCTCCATTGATAAAGTTCTCACATCATTGATGGTGGTGTACAGGAAATGTAATGGACGTCGTAATTTCTTCCAGTTGAGACTGTTACACTTAGAAAAATGTGTGCAAAGGAAAGCAACCCGGAGCTCAATGTCAGATCTTCCACGCTTCGTGACCCAAAAGTAACTTGGTATGATGGAGCCTAACTACTGCTGTTGTATAGGAGTGAGTTCTTTTGTTGGCGCTCCAATATCGAATAGGTTGCGTAATGCTGGTGTCGCCGCCCCTCTATCCATGGGCTCACCAAAGTCTCCGATAGCTTCTTTGACGTGTTGTATCGTGTCGACATGTACTGTTCTGTCGCCCGGAAAGTGTACACGCATCCCGAGGAAATTTTTTGAACTGTATGCTTTTATTATACCGGTATTAGCTTCTACTCTTGTACTAGGTATAAATTACTTTGTAGTTATAACTCATCCTCTTCATCAGTTACAGGTTTGGAAGAGGAGTAGTAGCAGTTGTTATATGATCGAAACATATAATACGCATCATCGTTTTCCCTGTTATTGAACCATGAATTCCCATATTCTGAATGGTATCCTCTGCTATTCCCAGCGCATGCTGCCTGAGTTGCAGCTTCTTTTGTTCTTCTTATAAATTGTACCCGATGTATCATTAGTTCAGTCTGAGTCCTTATCGCCATACAACCTAGCGCAACATGTGTGTCGCTACCAAGTGTGATTGCCATAACAAGTGTTGATCAGACTCCATTCGTTCCAACTACTAGGTTTTCTTGAAAGGTTTGTAGAGAGCCTTTGTTATTACTCTCTCAATGTTTTTGCCGTGACTTAGTCAGTTTCTAGATAATTAGTGTCTTTGTCATTCATAATTTTTAATCTATATCTCTTATTTATCGATTTAGAGAGTGTACTCTAGAGCGAGCTTGATTCTCTCTCAAATGGTAATGTGATACAAAAACATCTACATTCTATTGACATTATAAAACTCTTTCCACGAAGAAGTTCAAACAGGTGGATACAAAAAATTAGTTCAAAGTGAGATCCTGTAATAATGGCTTTCCAAGATCTGGTTCCAGTAGAGAAGCACATTCTTCGAATGGACTGGCATTTCCTTGTTGAGCTCTTTCCTCGGTATGACCTTTGAATGTCACCAGGCAGAGTGTAGTGCAAACAATAGATGATAACAACGAAGCTATTATACAAAAAATGGGGAAAACAAACGGAAGGCTTAAGTTTGCGGCTGAGGATGTCATAAACTTTTCACGAAGTGTCCACACTGCTAAGGTAGATAAACACGAAGAAACGACAGATAATATAACCAGAAATGCAACTTCAGCCCTTGTTAGGCTATGTGGCAACGAAGATAGTGACTTGTTAGGATCATTTCTATTCAAGTCACATCTAAAGCAAGCAATACCGACTCCATGAAATGATATAGCGGGAATGAGAAAGAGGAAGAATGGCCACCAATGTGCTGACGCAACAAGAAGCAAAGCAAAGGCAAGTGCTCTGTGAATTTTACGAAATGACCAATTTCTATCTCGGAGAACCTTTCGACCGTATCCTACCATTCCCTGAGCAAACACAAGAAACAGAGCCACAAATCCCATTGTATAGATTAAATTTTCACCGTCTCCTCGCATTAAAAGAGCATCCACTATCTTCCTGTCTCCAGTCTTCGACGATCTTGCTATAGTCATATATACAATTTCTAAAACACCATGAAGAAGTCCCCATCCCACAGTAAAATAGGAAACAAATCGATGGCAATCGAACATCGTTTGCCGATCACATGCAAGAAGCTTCGATGCTATACCAGAAGCTGGTATAGCAGCCACCATAAGATTCCACGACAAAGGATGAGCAGCTGCTATTGCAATCGCTAATATCCTTAATGAAAATAGGCTACCTTCCACATCCGTCGTCAAGCCAAACCAGAAGACCGAAAGTGGAATCAAAAACCAAATGAAGTTCAAGCCAATCCACACAACTGCAAGTAACTCGAGGGCAACAGACGATGATGACGTATCAGTAGCAGCGACAACAGTCGTGGAATTTATCCTACCGGATAATGCTTCACATGTATCATGATCTTTAAAATTACGAATCGAAAAGATGGCAGCTACCAAAATTGGACCAACCCAAACTACCAACATGAAAAACGAAAATGGCGTAAACGGACCTACGCTTCCTTTTTCATAACAGTAATTGTCGTGGTAAGTTGAATTGTGAGCGTTTGTGGAATGATCACACCTCTCATCACCAGCACCTAATAAATTTACGAGTCCACCAACGCCACCGACGCCTCCGATGTTTTCCGAAATTTGATGGCTGAGAGATAATCGTAACGGCTCGTACAAGACAGCGACGAGCGTCATAAAGGTAAAGGCGTACGCAGTTGGAGACCGCATTTTAGGGAGGCTCATATTTAATGTTTATCTAAACTGTCAGGTGTAGATTGAAATACTTTGTAAGTTGTTGATGATGATGATTTACCTTCGAGTTTTTGTAAGTCGAAAGTCTAAAATATAGAAATTAAATACACCTACAAAAACAACAGAATTAAATTATAATCCATGCCTACTGCCTAGGAGTTTGTTACCATTTTTACATATGAGTAACAATTTCTCTGCTCCGAACTTGAAAATGAATATATATTCGTCGTAGGCTCTGCACATTATGGCCTTTTCAAATAGCCTAGTTAGATCTTCATAGATTGTCCAATACATGTATCATGTAATGAACTTCCATAGAATACGAGTACATTTTGTTTGTATACGTATATCATATATTTCTTTTTCTACCAGTAGTAGACGGTCTAGTAGAAAAACTATTTTAACGCACAGTGGATGTATCCGAATGTACATGTCAATATCGGCTTTTTCAAATAGCCTTGCTGGATCTTTTTGCGGGTGTCAAATAAATGGATCACACAGTACCGGTATGGACTAAGGGGTTAGGCCTACGAAATGGGCTTGAATCTTGAATGGTATACACACACACACACACAGGTAAGATAAGAGAGGTGAGGTTTTCGGCCTACGAAATGGGCTTCATGTACGACGTAAAGCTACATGTCGAGTGAACGTGATACTCTCTCCCACTTCCTCTCTCGTTCCAAATGTGTACATGTACTATATAGGATAGACCGGCCCTTCCAAATAGCCTGATATCTTCGGTCGGATGCCCTTTCATAATACCGCGGTGTATCGAGAGTGTGTCCAATAGCCAATAACCAACCAATATATATTATCATGATGTGTTGCGGACTTGACATTTCAAAAGGAAGATGTCACAATCACAATCACAAAATTTCTCCAATCCCTTTTTTCATCTCATTTTCTTCATCGAAATCCCTACCACCACCACTATAACGACTTCAAGATGAGGTTTTCCAAGATATCCCTCTCGTTCCTTCCCCTCCTCTCCTTTGTCACAGTCATGGCCAACGAGATGGGTTGCGTAACCGATTACAATGCGGATACGGACTATTTCCCTGACAAAGTACAAGTCCAGTATTCCGAGCATTGGACCGTGGAATACCATAACTCCTACAAAATCGTACGCAATACCGACAGTGAGACAAGCTACGTTCTGTATCAGTGCGGAACACCTGTCCCAACTATGGAGGAAGAGCACGATGCCGTAGTATCCATTCCACTCGGGGATGTCGGACTTCATTATACCACCTTCATTCCTTACATGGAACTGCTGGATAAACGTAGTAACATCGCCTCCATGGCGGGTCAGGCCTCGTGGATATATTCTCCATGCCTGAATAAGATGGTGGATGAAGGTGACGTAACCATGGTCTCTGACATTAACGATGTTGCCCTCTTGGGGGAAACTAACGTAGACAGTACCCTACCATTCTTTGTGGGAGTTGGGACTGAGAATGTCTTCGAGACAAACTTTGAAGTTTCCGAGTGGAAAGAAACTTCTCTGTTGTCAATATTTGAATGGGTGAAATTTTTTTCGGTGTTCTTCAACCAAGAGAAGCAGGCAAATGAGATCTTCGATGAGCGCAAGGAGAGCATTGACTGTTCAAGGGGAAATGCAGATATTCTAGCATCGGATGAGGCGCAGCCTGTAGTTCTATGGGGAACTCGAAGTGATTATTGTGGAGGCTGGGATGTGGCTCGATCTTGTCCCAATTATTACTGTGAGTTGGCAAATACCTGTCGTGCCACGCTTCTTACTTCGATGGAAGGAAGTGTGGACTCGGAAATTTGTGGTCGGAACTATATGACAACGGAAGAGTTTGTTGCATATGGTAAAGATGCAGATATTTGGATTTATGCCGGTCATGACGGTGATTTTGCAAGTACGCTTGAAGCGTATCCTGAATTAAAGGAATTTACCTCTGTAAAAAATGATAAAGTGTATGATGTATCTGGGCAGACTATGGACGCTTGGTTTGGAGTTCGAAAGGTTGAACCAGGTGAGTATGGGAGTAGGACATCTATATCTACGTGTGTTTTGACGTCCATGCAATATGAGCTCACCTACTTATTGTTTTTCTTTCAAATATACTTCTTTTGTTGACATCTCCTCTTATGTTTCTATCAATTTTTGATTCAGCCACGCTTATTCAAGACTTTTGCACTGTAGTTGGAAGGGAGAATCCAGCGACACTTTTCCCTCACGAGCTAACATTTATCCGCCATATTACGGATCCTATTGACAGCCCTCCTGTTTGCCCAGTTGATCAAGAAGCAGAAGATGTTCCATACTTGAAGATGGGGCAAAATACCTGTGATACTATTACTGTCAATGAAGAAGATACGAACCCTGACTCTGAAGAAGATACGAACCCTGACTCTGAAGAAGATACTTATCCTGTAGATGTAACTGACCCTGATTCTTCAGCCTTTTTCACTTCCGCCACACATACGTTAGCTTTATCCATCCTAGCCGTAGTGGGAAATCTTCTTGCCTAGTTGAGGAGAAGAAAATCTTTACAAAATAAATCTTGACATAACGAATTACCTGGATGAAAGCATGCAGACTCTATTAGTATTACATAGACAAATACAAACAAATCATCTGTATACAGCTCTGCATACTTATTTTTTTAACATCTACTCTTGATAATGCGGGTCGTATGCTATTATTTAAAGTAATTACGCTGATTGTATCACCAGAACCATTTAATTGTGTTATTTCCGACTTATTAATTTTTGAATCTTAGTAGATATGATTCTTTATGTCAACGAGGTTGATTTCAATATTTTTTAACGCGTACTCCTCTAAATCCTCCGTCCTTAAGAAAGTACATGTAATGATATTGATAAAATCTTAAATGTAGGAAAACGTGAATCATTTCCACTGAATATTGATATCGCTGATTTCGACGTGTCTTCATAACACACTTGTTACGTTATCTAGCTCAGTTTATGCTGTGGAATAAAATATATTTTGTGCTAAAGTAACCGAGTTGACTTTGAGATTTGACCGAATATAGAATCTCGTTCACATAGAGTAACTACGAATGGAGAGAGACGCCAATAAATGTGATACATGTTAAATCAACCTATGAAATATCCTACAATTTAAAAAGTAGATTACAAGAACTATTTCGAAAGTTTACATTTCAAGTAATGCGTTCCTCTCACGATGATATTCTTTATCACACAATTTTGTTTTCGCCTGGAATATCTTCTATATTAGTATCTAGTTCCAGATCGTCAACAATGATTTCTTTATCGGTTTTACGATAGAAGAACACGGTCAATACAAAAGCTATGACAACGATGGGGACAATTACTGCAGCGGTTATTGTTCCGTTGTCTTGCTTTTTGTCACTACGATAATTGTGCGGAGATGGATTCAATGGTGTCATTTCGTCCGTAGGTTGTGTCGGTATCATACCTGCAATCGGATCATCTCCCGCTTCTACATTTTGCCATTCATATTTCCCTTCTTGATTAATAGATAAAATGTAAAGATTTACAGTTCCTCTTGTGAAATTCCATGCATTTGCGGTGAGGATGGCTTCTCTAGACGCAGGATGAATTTTCAATCCTACCAATTGATCGTCTCGACGAGAGTCAATTTGTCGGAGAAAACGTATCTCGCCATCATATGCATTGAAACTGGCCACAAAGGCATCAATTGTGTCAGTAACATCTTGAGATGCTTTTTCTTCAAGACGAGTTCCAGGACCGACATTACCTCCAACAAAAAGATCATTTTCTACAACGTCACAATGCGTTGCTTCAACACCGTCACCAACTACCTGTTTTTTCCAAATAATGTCAAGAGTGTCCACATCAATTTTCATCACAAAGCCTCCACCGGCGTCTTTGCCTTCAATTTTTCCTGATGTGGACCCAACCACAAACGCTTTGTCATCAGAAATACAAAGGCCTAAAGCAAGATCATCCTGATCGTATTGAGATCGAATCCTGGTTGAATGTGATTGATAGGTACCATAGGTATGGTTTTCAATCTTTCCTGTATCTGAGTCAACCAGAGTAAGAAAACCATCCCAAACTTCACCCGAATAGTTCTCTTCTCCTGTAGCCGTCCCATATCCATTGGTTGAGCCTAGAACTACCAACGTATTGCGAGATGGTATAGCTTCCATTCCAGTTATGAATGTTTTTCCCTGACTGGTATCAAATGATGTTTGCCATATTTCTTTTCCAGTGGTGATATTATATTTATAAATTGTGGGAGAGTATGAATCTGTTATTACTTTCTCATTTGGGTAAGTCATCTGCCTCAGAAACGTCCACGTCGCCAAAATATTATTGTCGGACGACGTCGACAGATCATTCCATAATAGACCGCTTGAATTATGAAGCGCTAGAAATACCCCGCCATTATCAACTTGCTTGTCTGTAGTCATTACGGCAGGAAAAGAATCACCCGGTAAATTCACAAGCTCCACCAAATTTGGTTCCGAAGAAGACGAAAAGGATGACGAATGATAGTTGAATGAAAATAACTTCGCCTGAGACCCGTCCATTGCAGATATCACTCCATCCGGCAATTCCAATTCCAAGCTTGTAGCCGAAGTTTCAAAGAATTTAAGATCCAAGCACATGGTGGGTGAATCCAGAATCGTTCGATCCAATCCATTCACGTTACCAATTGATACATAACACTTAGTCTTCGCATCATTCTCATTGGAATTCACTTGTATGCCCAATGGAAATATCTTGAGACCAGAAGCTAAAGCATTGTCATCGAAAGCACTCCCATGAGCCAAAATAGAGTTTATTTGTGATACCAACGAAAATCCATTTACGATTTGTATTTGAGGTAGGAAACAACTTCCGAATATGGCAAGGATCTGAATATTCTTCTGAGATATTACGCCAATCATTCTTCTTTGTTCAAAAGAAATATCGAACTAAATAACGTGCATAATTAGTAATGATAAAGGATGAAAATTTGCAACATGATCATTGTTTTGGATGTCGAAAAGTGACATTTACAATGGCCTTGTTATCCATATTTGGCTATAATATTCCGGTACTTGTTGTACTATTCACAAACTGTGACTAATACTGGCTGTTTTTGGAAAGGGCGTAAAAGGGCATTGATGAAAGGCCAATCTTTGCGGTTTCGTTCATCTCTCAACACATTTTTTTTTAAACTGTATGCTTTTATTTTATTAACTTCTACTCTTGTACCAGGTATAAATTACTTTGTAGTTGTACGTTGTACGATTCTCTATGTCACCGAGGTTCGGTGCTTGTGTCAGTCATTCGGCTAATTCGATGGTAATGGGAACTCTACTCGAATCTTCAAATATTGCTTGATAGGACATTACGATTACGAGTAGGTATGCTTTTGTAGTTCACAGTAATCATAGTGCATCATAGCACGTCATATGCCAGCATGCCAGCTCCTTTAGGCAATATGGTATTTTTTTTGTACCAGGTATAAATTACTCTTTGTAGTTATAACTCATCCTCTTCATCAGTTACAGGTATCGTAGACCTACGGCACCTTTTGTTACATGTGTGTTTGAAATAAAAATAGATCGACTCACTTCTTCCCTCATGTCGTGATGTCCAGTAGTTTTTACTTTTTAACACTACCGGTAGATTACATATAGTTTGTCGTTTCAAAGTAAAAGAATCGTTTTACTGCTTGTTGCTACTGAGCATAATACTTTGCCGCTTAAGAAGTCCATTCAACTCCTCCTGCTTCCGCTCTTTCATTAAAAATTCTTCCATCTTTTTTCGAACTGAGCGCAAACCATTCAAGTAATTATGTTCCATCGTTTGCTCGATCCTCACATTCAACAATACATCAAATAATTCACTCCATAAGTCTTTTTGCCAATACCTGCGTATGGCTTTGGAAAGACGATATCGTTTAGTTATCTTATCACGAATCACTTCTCCTATCTCTACGCCAAATAAGAGTAGATGTATGCTGCCACACAACCCATAAGCATCGACGTCCCATGCGTTGCAGAAATCACCGCTTCTTATGCGCATGCAAGCATTATTGTGTGCCATGTCGTCAACATGTGCTGTGAGCGCAACACTCTTCCATGGTGTAGTGTCACCAGTTGTAGAAGATGTCTGAGCATCCAAATCGATCGAGCGGCCGAAATCTAAGAGCAATATTTCAGAAAACTTTTGAATTTTTGGAGTATAAGATAAAAAACTGGACTTTTTTCCAAAGTTATTTCCCAACACCCAATTATCCCCTTTGATGTCTCCATGCAAAACATGCCCATAATAATGCAACACTTCAACTATATGACACATCTGTATCGTATAATGCATACTCAGCACTTCACCTACACTTCCCTCGTGTGCGTTGCATACATCGATTAAGTTGAATGCTGAACCAGCACTCATTTCTAGGACTGCACCATTACGGAAGGAGCAAAAACTACGTGGAATCGGACATGGCAACGGTTTCTGTCGTATGCCAATGCGTTGTGATAGCAGGTGCAATATAGAATACTCATGCATCAGCACAGCGACATCTTGCTGCACCTTAACAGCCGCTGCGCCCGAAGAGGATTCTTTAGGGAGCTGATCGCATAAATACACGCGCCCGAAATTACCTGTGCCGAGCACGGCATGCACGTGCAACTTCCGCGCGCCTAAACCTAACGTGACAGCACAGCCATTAAAGCCATCACGGCTCTTCAAAAGTTCCGCCGGTAAATTACCGCGGCTGGTATGAATTTCCGGTAACGCTCGCACTGTATTTTGCAATGCAGTGCGATACGCTACATCGTATGCCAAAACATGTTCATCCGACATTTGTTCTGCAGAAGAAGGATGAATGCAGCTAATATCACCAAATTTCGAATGTGACTTTGGTACAGGTACATCCTCCAAAAGATCGCCCATGATACTGAAGGTTGCCGTATCGTTGTTACCTTCTGTCTCCTCGTCCTCTTTTTCTGCAATGACATTAACAGGCGGAATAGCTTTGGTATGTAGCATCGGAGTAGGATCATCGCAAAACATCATACTAATGTCCATACGTGCGACTTTAGCGTTGATGGTTTCGTCTTCGTGGGATTTAATTCCTCCAACGTGACGGCTGTGATCAACGGTGCTGCTCACGTTGCTGATTTCCTCCTGGGTGGCAACGGAATCTTCCATGCTCATGCTCATATCGTGTTCCTTTTCGATAATAACTTGCAAGCTGTTGTACTCTTCTGTTTTGTTAATGGTGTAAAACGATGCAACGGCACGCTGTTCTTCCAGAGATATATCCTTCTTACTTTGCACCACTAAACCACTACCGCTGCGGTCAGAACGTAGTTTCGTAGCACGAGCGCGTACCAGTTTGAGTGGGTCTTGGAACTGCAGCTTGTCCACAATTCCATCCTCCGCCCGTTCCTTGAGTTTCGTCGTCGTGGGAGCAGTCTTGGTATTGTACCGCTCAGATAACGTCATCTGAGCGAAGTTTGCCTCCTCTGCTTCGTCCACGAATATCGCAAAACCTCCTCCACCTCCTCCACCTTCATGATCACCCGTTGGTGTACTTGAAGATAATCCGCCATGTCCATTCCATACTTCAGCAGCCTGCGTATTTTCTTTCAGCGCAGTTGCTTCATCTTCGAATA
>Ga0115008_10004361_pt1 | contig 11760 bp, 12 predicted proteins | sample FraStrMetagenome_FD_87164 | JGI IMG/M metagenome (GOLD analysis project Ga0115008, IMG submission 87164) | Marine eukaryotic phytoplankton communities from Arctic Ocean - Fram Strait ARC3M Metagenome | ecosystem: Environmental > Aquatic > Marine > Oceanic | place: Fram Strait | collected...
GTATTATATGTTTCGATCATATAACAACTGCTACTACTCCTCTTCCGAACCTGTAACTGATGAAGAGGATGAGTTGTAACTACAAAGTAATTTATACCTGGTACAAGAGTAGAAGTTAATAAAGGTACAAGAGCAGAAGTTAATAAAATAAAAGCATACAGTTTAAAAAAAATAAAAGCATACAGTTTAAAAAAAAAGCAAATGGACCACGGGACTGAATTGGCATAGCTATTTGGTCGTTGTCATTGTCATATTATGAATACTCACAAGTACACACGTCGATTTAGAACAATAAGATTTCAAGATTTCTTTGTCTGCTAACTCCGAAGGGCAACTTCAGATTTAAGCAACTCCGTGTCAGTACAATGTACAAACAATTTTTTTCCTAGAATTCACACAAATAGTATAGCTTACGGCTTTTGTGGTCACCCAGATGATTCATTGCTGAAACTCATAACTAGTAGAGGGGGGTCTAGATGTTTATCGATAATTTTGCGGAAATGTCTATGAGTTTTTATCATATTGAAGCCCATGCAGAAAGTCCTGACTGCTCTTGCTTCACCAAACCCTCCCAACAACTGCGTCATGTTTCATTCGGAAACGTAACTATAATTTCATTTAAGAGAGCTATTGGGCACTCTTCCATATGTGGGAAGGGTGGACCTCCTATTGCGTTGGGTTCATTTTTGGGTCAGGAGACAAGATGTATTGACGAGTATGAAGAATGTAAACAATTAAAAGGGTTGAAAAGACTTAACAAGGAATATCGAGAGTTGATATTGTTAAGGTCCGGAGTTCCTAGTTATGAGATTGAATTTGTAATGAAAGAAGATGAAATATTAGCAAAAAATGTTGACAACAATATGAAGAGACATAAAGTCAGAGATATAGCACTTCACCAAGGTCGGGCAAACAAAACTATTCACGTAGTTACTGAGGCATCATTCAAACTAATTTTTGAATATCTAATTGCTATGGTTCGATCGGTGTATGGTTGTTCCAATCAAATGATTGGTGTGTATTCCGTCATATTTCTAATTGCATATTGTTAGATTCTGCTACTAAGAACAAGATATGGATAATAAAATTTAACTAATCCTTGTCAGAAAAGGCTGGTTGAGATGCCCAAGATTCTATGTTACCTTTTATTTAGGAGTAGAGTTTTTATAAAGTAATGCCCGGCACATCTTAGTCTTAGTTCACGTATTTAAAAATAAAACTCTTACAAAAACTGCGAAAATAATTCATTTACTTTCGTCCCCTAACCTTAAGCGAAATTCCGCTTCTCTTTTAGCAGTGGAACATATTATCCTAACGATAAGCGAAAGTACGTTCTCTTCCCGCAGCTGCTTTGTTATTTGCAGCAACTTGACAAGGAAGAGTAAAAGAGAGGAATGACCAAACATGCAAAATTTAACCTCACATTTTGACGATAATCATCATGTTAGCAAAGGTTTCTTCATCAATATTCTTACTTCCGAAGTTCTTTCCACACTCTTCGTCTATTCCCAACTATGATAGACATAAAGATAATGCCTCGATATGAGTAAACGCCTAAGAGTATATCCTCGGATACTTTGGGATGCTAACTACACAAGTTATTTTGACTAGAGCTGGTATATGTGTATGCGCTTACCCCAGTTTACTTCCTTATACGCGAAATGTAAACAATCGTGAATAGTACGTCAACGTATACATCTTATCACTTTTGATAACCACTCGGTCACGTCTTCGTTGACACCGTGATCCCAAATACTGTCTACATGACCATCGGGTCGAACGAGCACGGCGACGTCACCTTTGTCAAAGCGCCTCCATTCGTCTGCCTCGTCAAGCAAATGAATAGTTATAGGACTCGAAAAATTAGTATGGATGTTTTCGCCTTCGGGCATCTCCTTATGTATTATCACGAAAGCATATTCGATTGATTTCTTGACTCCGTGAACTTCAAAATGTATCATGGATAAATCCAGCGTCTGAAATAAATGATGCGAGCATATTATCGAATATATCGGTTTACTTCCTTGAAGATGAAGTTGAGCCGATATATCTGTTGTAGAAATGAGCTTTTGCTCTGGAAAGAAAGATTTGGTGAAATCGTCAATCGGAATTAATTCTATTGACGGGAATCTGTGACCTATTCTTAGCATATTTTCATAGCTGCTAAGATCATCATCTGAACTTAATGTTGCACCACTTCTATCTTCATCATTACAATAGGTAAAGCCGAGTTCAAATTTAGGAAATAAAAGAGGCAGTCCCTCTTGACGATCAAGAGCGATTTGAAGTCTTCTGGCAAGAAAGTTCCCATAAAAACTTTCTGAGTCTTCCAATGCACCCAAAGGTAGCATCGCTGTCTTCACCAAACTCTGAAACGCTTTTTTTCGTGCTGACATCGGCATGAAGCTAAATGGTGAAGTCGTCATTGCGCCAATGACATATTTTGGGTGCTCGGCATCGAGACCTAGTGCTCTTGCGGCATTCAGAGACCTCTCATAGTTACGAACGCTCAACGCAGCATTACTCATCGCTACTGGTCGTCGTTCTTCTTCGTAAGAATTTATGAGGGTTGGACGATAACTACCTTCCTGTAGAACTGATGAAAGCTTCCAGGCGAGGTTGTGTGCATCTTGCAAACCCGTATTCATCCCGAAACCGCCCGCGGGTGGAAATGCATGTGCTGCATCACCAGCCAGTATCACACGATTCTGTGGGCCTGTCAAATATCGCTCAGCTATAATGCTGCTCATACACCATGGCCGTATTGATAATATTTCAATCGAATCTTTTGTTTCTTTTTCTGTGTACCCAACTAAACCAATTTGAACCATTTCTTCGATTGCGGCCTGCGAAATGTCACAAGCTTCCTGAAAAGGTGGAAATATAGGTATTTGTACAATCCATTCTCCTGTAGCTACATCATGGCTAACAAAAACAAGGATGCAATTCTTGTTGAAAACAAAATGAAGCATTCCACAGCGATCTATGTTTACTAACTTCGAATGCAAAAGAGTTCCCTCCCGGACCCGAAAGTGAACGTTCAGCAAATGCTGGATAGTTTGGTCACCTTCCATTTTGATTCCAAACTGGCGTCGAAGCATACTATGAGCACCGTCGCAAGCTACAACAAACTTGCAGCGTAGAGAAATCTCACTGGCCATTCCCTCACTATTATTTTGGCATATAACTGTTAACGGAAAGATTGTTTGATTACACGTCGACTCCTCGACTCTAGTTACAGAATGCAGAAAGTTGATGTCACTTCCAACCAACTCATTGATATTCTTGCGAGCCTCCCTCAAAAGAAGTCTACAAAACTTATTTTGAGCAAAATGTGCAACGTGCGCTATGCTGGGATGGTTGCTTTCATCTGTGGGCCGCACTTCGTGTTTTACTTGCCCAATCTACAAAATTTAGTTCACAAAGAAGTAATATAAGTACTCAACATGAATAACATAGGTACAAGCGACAAAGCTATGATTACCTCATACCTGTCGACCCAGTACGCTTGTAGAAAATCGAAAGTATTCCCATTCCTCACAAGGACGCATATTTGCGAGAATTGGCTTATAAATACCATCATAAAAGTGATGGCGTAAAATCTCCATACTTCTAAGGTTAATATAATGTGCTTGCGGATGGCCATAGCATAACTCTTCTGATTTGGATTCGAGCAAAATATGCGAGGTTCCATATTTGGAAAGTAGATTCGACAGGAGAAGTCCCGTTGGTCCTCCACCGACCACTACAACATCCGTTTCAAGGAAGTTGTCGCCATTTTTGCTTCGATCGGTTGAGGACAACGTACGGGGTCGTAGACAGTGTCTACGCCAGGATGATAACCTACGAAGATGAAAGAAGGATGGGTTACCGTAATGGTGGAGTGCACGATGCATCATCATCATCATCATCATTATTCGTGCTCCTTCTCCCTTGAATCAAATGCTTCGATTCGAAAGTAGCAATGTCCGATCATTTAACTTTGCCTCAAACACACACACACACTTCACGAAATGTTGATTGCGGTCGTGATACCGTCTTTAAACACGAACTCATTCGTATTTGAACGGAAACACAATCCAAAGTGGAACGAACGTAAATAATGAATCATCAATTCCTTTTCAACTAGTCTTCCTCTCCGATGTCAAAATTTCCGCTTCCGCGTCACCCTGTCATCAACGTTCGCTTTAGAGTTTATACGAATTCTCATGACCGGAACGTGGGATTTGGATTTCCCAGCACCAGTTTATTTTGAAAGCGCGGTCATTTCGTCATAGTTTTATATCAAATATCGTACTAAAATCAGAGCAGAGAGGTTGAGTTGAAAGTGAGAACAAACCCTTTCAATTGTTTTCGCTACTTTGTAATAAAAAGACGAGAGTACAGTATAGTGCAATAGTAATATGTTTGTCAAGGTAAGAAAGAGGATACTATCAAACAATGTGCTCTATCGTGTCGTCGAGGTTGACAATTATTTTAAAATATGATCAAGCTGCCCTTTGCTGATAAAATGAAATCAATTTAGTTGATTTGGACTAAAAATTTTCAATTCGATTTTTGACGTACTGTTTAGAAAGATTTGCGCAAAATTCCAGAAATATTAGCGACCAAGGACGAAAATGAAGATAACGATGTGTCAAATATTACGGAGTTGAGACTGGCACGACGACAGGGAGAGTTCAAAGGAACGGTTAGTGTATTATGCGATCCGCTTTATTCGAAAGAACTGTCCAACTTGACGAAGTTATCCCTCTATGATTGTGGCTTGAATGATTTGAGCAACTTAGGGAGTTTTTTAGGGGAACACTCTCGCTTAGAGGAATTGAATTTAGGTCAAAATCACTTTTCGGTCTTACCTCCAGATTTTGCGTTGTTGGGTGACAGTCTAAAGGTCCTATGGTTAGATGATTGCAATTTGAAGGGGACGTTGCCAGAATGCTTATTTCAGCTGACTGAGTTGCAATCTTTGCGATTACCCGGTAACGAAATAAGTGATATAGGAGGAGGACAAAGCAATGATGACAACAGTGATGATGATGCGCCACCAGGTTTGTCTGCTTTGACGAAATTGGAGATGCTGTGTTTGGATTGTAATAAAATTGAAAACATTCCCAAAGACCTCAAACTCCCTCGACTGCGATCATTAATGATAAGACAAAATTCGCTGAAAGAGATCGATGACGATGTATTTGAGGGCTTCCCGAAATTGAAACTTTTGCATTTGTCATCCAATAACCTTGAACGAATTCCTAAATCAATCCTCTCATCATGCCATAGTTTAGAAGAACTGTATCTTAATGGAAACACTTTGATCAGGCTTCCTCGTGGGTTCGATGAATCGCTCAAATACTTAAAGCATCTTAATTTGAGCAATAATTCAATCAAAAGAGTTCCCTTAGATTTTATTGATCGATTCGGTGCTCCAGATGCAACAGGAAAATGCTCGAAGGTTGGTATTCTCTTGATGCTTTACCATTTTCATTCTACTCTCTTAAAAAAAGCTTATCTTTTGCTCTTGATTTGCATCAGTCCAATGAATGTAACGTTCTAATTGGAGGTAATCCATTCATGACGGAAAATACCAACACGGATTCATTCGCAAATAACTTATCTGATGACGATAATCAGATGATTGATATTGACGAATAGCATGTTTTTTTTAGTGTTCAGTTTTAAATATAACTTGTTCCTTCCAACTACATGTAGTAGATCTGGATAGATTTTCACAAATTCTTCGAATGCAAGAGAACATCTTGAAGTATACGACGGTTGAAAAACATGACGACTTCGAGGCACACCATTTTTGCTCAGCAGTGAAGGAATCGTCCTATACCGTAGATAAAGTGAAAAGCAAGCAATATTGTTCTTAGGCCTATAGATGTTGTGCTAGATATGGGTGGCAGAACATAGTTATCCACTTATCCTCAACCTTCACACTGTTCAATATTAGAACTGATTGAAAGTAGAGGCTACAGGTTCAATCGTTCACTATGGCGTTTTTGTTCAACATTGCAGTCAACGATCCTACAGCTAGACAACCATCTGATGCTGTTGCTAACTGAAATTTTAGGCCATAGCTGCAATCCTCGAGTCTTGAGGGTATTGAATTATAGGCACCCAATGCAGTGATAATGCTATGATATTCAACAAATAGATAGGCCTAACTAACTTTAGTGTGCGATTTCGCGTAGAATCATAATCTTTGACACCCATGTTACGATTTCTCACCACAATATTTGAGTCTATCACAAAGAACGAATAAAGGTCGCACATAGCATATCTCTTAAAATGAAACTCTTTTTGCCTATGAAATTAGACTCTTGTTTTCCATAAGATGAGTTGTAGATTATATCATTAAATTAATGGGGAACCTTTGAGATATAATGTGACTCAAAACAATTTTGATCCTTTTCACCTAACAAGATCAACTGCTTCCGAATACATGCTATTTTTGTATCTATACGCTTTTATTTTGTTAACTTCTACTATTAGTATGCAAAAATTCTGATAAACGTGTTTTGTAATATTGTGGTGCTTGTGTCGTTTGTTAACACAACTAATAGGGTGAACCTAGGTATATTCTTTAAACAATTGAATTCGATTTTTCTTAATGGTAAGTTTACAGCAGCATTCGACTCATACCGCAAATTTGACGCCTGAGAATCTTAGATTATACAAATTAGGTCATGTGAATCTTTCCATCCTCTTTCTTATGCGACAACTTTGTGTTAAAGATACTTCCAGGCATTCCTCTTCCAAGAACATCTCCATCAGCTTTAACTTCATCCTTCGGAACTTTTTGGAAATAGTCCGGATCCCTGTATAGCTTATCATAATACTCGTCTTCCTCCTCCTTAATCTGTTCATAATCCTTGGCACACTCCGAAGCGTGAACAGCGGCAAGCTCCATCGTCTCCTCCACAGCCTGCTCCATAGCTTTCATCTCCTCTTGACTCAACGTTCGCACCATCTTCGCTGGAGCACCAGCCCACACCTCCCCCTCCTTCACCACAGACCCCGGCGTCACAACAGCTCCAGCCTCCACAACGGCATGTTCACCCACAACCGCCCCATCCAACACCTGCGCACAGGGTCCAATCCTACAGTAATCCTTCAAGGTAGCAGCATGCACTAACGCATTCGCCTGAATCGAGCACCCCTTACCAATACTCGTCGGAACGGACTCGTTATCCTCCGTCTGAATTTTAGACACGTGCACAACCACCCGTTCACCGATGCTACTGCGCTCACCGACGGTAATGCTGCCCACATCACCTCGTAACGTCGCCCCGTACCATACACTAGCCCCCTTTTCCAACGTTACATCTCCAATAATGGAAGCAGTGGGTGCTACAAATGCTCCCTCGGTAACCGGCACTGCGTCACCGTAGGCCACTAGCCGTGTGGACGGGTTGAGCTTTTCAGATACTTTTGCCACTTCGAGCTTCGAGCCTAAGGAATCTAAGGAGTTTCCGAGGCGTCGTGTAAAGTTTGATGCGAATGTTATGGCTTTGGCGGAGAGTGAGGAGGATGCCATTGTTGTTGGCTGTTTGTTTGGATTGTTCGTTTGCTTTTTAAAATGTGTAGGAGAGTACAGTGTGATGTGATGCGCGCAGTGAGTGTTGTTGTTGTTGTGGTTGTTGTTGTGGTTGTTGTTGTTGTGGTTTACGCGGTGTTTGTGCCATGGCGATTTTGTTTGGTTGTCGGCTCGTAGATTTACACCCGGTACCGGTATGTTATTTTTGCGACTGCGTAGGAAGTTTTCTCCGCAAGATGAGAATTCGTATTTGAGACATCGAATCCGAAGATTGCAAGAATATATCGTACAAGGTGTGTAAGGTGTAAGGTGTGTAAAAAAAACGAAAGAATTTCATTTTTGAGCGATGGATTTAATCGTCGTTATGAATCGAGAATTCGGTATACCGGTACATGTATATCAATGACTCATATCTCATAGCTCATAGCTCATAGCTCATATTACGAGCGAGAGCAGTTCTAGGAGTTTGATTCGTTTTGTGTAGATTTGTTTCGAGTTTGGTTTTGGTTTCAAGAAGTTAGGAGGACCCAGATTCGGACAAATCACTGAATCAAATGAACGAAAACGAACAGTTGCGTCCTAATCTGGATGCGGCGTGCCTGCTTGTAATTGACATGCAAGAGTATTTTCGGGAAATAGCTAAGCCAATTTTGAAAAATGTAGAGGTTTTGTTGAAAGAAGCTCGTTCTCGTGGCGTTAAGATAATATATACCCAGCATGGACACAAGAATCCCGAAGTCGATGGTGGGATGCTTGGAAAATGGTGGAATGATCATGTGCTTATTCATTCGCCAACATGGAAAATTCTTCCAGAAGTTCAACCGCGCTCCACGGAGCTGATTGTACAAAAAAAGCGATACTCTGCATTTATAACCTCATCTAGTAGTATTGATTTAGAAAACCATTTACAGGAAGAAGGCATAGATACGATTATTATATGTGGCGTTATGACCAATTTATGTTGTGAAACAAATGCGAGGGATGCGTTCAATAGAGACTTTCAAGTCTTCTTTCTTTCAGATGGAACAGCGACATCAGCTACTGAATTTCAAGAGGCAACCCTTATGAATATGAAATATGGTTTCGCAACTGTACTCTCGTGCAACCATGTATTCGAATGAATTTAAAGTTGAGCAAATTTAATCAAGTAGGTCTGGATAGGTAAAACTTCTTTAGACACTATAGGTGTATGTACTGAGAAGAGATACATAGGCTGTCCTAATACTCTATTGAATAGAAACTATAACACTTCCATTACCACTGCGATGCGATACCGATCCGAAGGAAGCGATACGAAGTATCTTTCCGGAACCATCCTGCCTAATTACTGAACCAGTATTAATACCAATACCATTATGAAAACAAGTTCTTGGAAAATTTTGCACCAGCACTGTGGCGATGGTTTTCGGAAAATGTTGTGTCGAAGAATTCCCATCATCGGATTGGAATTTCATCAAAAATGGCACCAATTTTCAAGAATTTCAATGCTAAAATATTCCGTGAAAATTTTCAGCTGCCAATTTTGACACCATATAACCGTAAAAATTGAGCCAAAGATATCGAGATATCGTACGTCAATCATTTGACAAGTACGCATACATAGTCATAAAGTGTATTCAACAGAAGAAATAATTCCAAAAAAATATTATAAATCACTGTTACAACTCCAACAAATTCTTAGATTTGCATTCAATGAAGGCTTTCTCGTGTTTGAATGGTTTATTGATTGGGATTTGCTGTGCAGCGTCAGTCTCTGCATTTAGTACAAGTACGAGCTACAGGAAAGGAAGACCAGGGGTCTCTACTAGATCTATCATTGGTGGAAATCATGCTGAAGTTTTAACTTGGAGCAGTAGTCATACTTGTACTGGAGGTATAAAGACAAATTTTAGGCATAGCAGTAAGCTGGGTGTGTTAACTGAAGCCTTAGTCGAAGAAGGAGAAGCAACATCGCACATGTTCGAAGGGCCCTTCAAGGGAATTGCTCGTGATTACCGAAAAAGATTGCCGTTTTATAAGTCGGATATCACAGACGGTCTGAACTCGCAGTGTGTTGCTGCCACTATGTTTTTATTCTTTGCCTGTTTGGCGCCTGCAGTAGGCTTTGGGGCACTGTATTATACTGCGACAGGAGGGGCAATCGGAACTATGGAAATGGTTACAAGTACTGCGTTTTCTGGGATATTGTACGCACTCACGTCAGCTCAACCCTTGACTATAATTGGTTCCACTGGTCCTGTTCTTGCATTCGTTGCGACGCTATACAAGTTTACAGCTAGGACAGGATTGCCGTTTTTGCCCGTGTATGCATGGACTGGATTATGGACTGCGGCAATTCTCTTTCTTTCAGCGATCACGTCGGCGTCAAATTTGGTCAAATACTTGACCAGATTTACTGATGAAATATTCAGCTGTCTAATATCCACAATTTTTATCATAGAAGCTGTCAGTGATGTTGCTAGAACATTCGCTACCCCCGCAGTTCCTTTTGTCACAGCTTTACTCACATTGCTTTGTGCAGCGACAACCTGTGGCTTGTCTACCACTTTCAAAAATGTACGAAATACCGCCTATGGCAATAAGACGGTAAGTTTCTCTTTATCTTAATAGTGATATTGATTCAAGTTACTTGATATGATGAACTTATATTTTCATGCTATTGTTTGATAATATTATCAGCTGAGAGACACGGTGTCCAACTTTGGACCAACCGCTGCCGTGATTTGTTCATGTTTGATTGCGAGGGCCGCTAAGCTGGGGCAAGGAGTCTCATTACCATCACTTGCAATCCCTGCTTCATTTGCTACTACAAGTGGACGTCCATGGCTTGTTCCTCTCAATTCAATTCCTGTTTGGGCAAGATTCGCATCCTTCGTGCCTGCTTTGATGGCGACAGTGCTTCTATACCTTGATCAAAACATCACTGTACGTCTTGTAAACAATCCACGATTTAAAATGGAAAAAGGAAGAGAAAAAAACAACATGATTGATGGAATGCACGCGGACATGCTAATAATTTCAATCGTTACTGCTCTTACTTCAATTACGGGCCTTCCTTGGTTAGTTGCTGCTACAGTTCGGTCTGTTTCTCACGTGCGGGCTGTATCAGTTTTCAATAAGGAAGGGAAGAGTGAAAAGATTTTTGAACAACGGTTAACTGGTCTAGGAATTCATTCTCTGATCGGAGCGTGTATCTTGTTTAACGGACCGCGTAGCCTCATGTCTCACATTGTACTTCCATCCCTGATGGGACTGTTTATGTATCTTGGAATTTCATCCCTCCCAGGGGTGCAAATGTGGGAGAGATTCAAAGAACTGTTTAAAGATCGCTCCATCGCAAAGGATCAACCTTGGTCTAGTTTGAAACGGCGAAAAACAAATTTGTTTACTCTCGTTCAGGTTGCATCTTTGTATGCAATGTTTTGGGTGAAAGGTGAGAATCATCATAGTTCAAAATTAATTCTATCAATTAGCTAAAGCGCCTCTAAAATTGCTCTACCTAAAATATGATAGGTTCTCCCATAGGAGTTTTGTTCCCGATTCTAATTGCAGCCCTCGCACCCTTTCGAATTGCCTTGGAAAAATTTGGATTATTTTCAAAGGAGGTGAGCACTACACAATATTTGTTTTTGAATGTCAAACTTCTTATTAATCTATATCTGGCTTTGCAATGAAGGAGATGAATGTTTTAGATAGTGACGAGTAAACTGCACGATCCCTGAGAATCGATAATCATTCTCAACTGCGCGTGGTGTTGAGGTCGAAGCTCAAAAAGAATATATAATCGAAGATTTCTTCCCATGTTCATATCAGGAACCTGTTCGCTTGTGAGCGGATAGCTTGTTGTGGTACCACAGATATTTTTTTTTAAAACTGTATGCTTTTATTTTATTAACTTCTACTCTTGTACCAGATATTTTATAGGCTATATAATAGAGTAAAATTGCGTTTGAAAAAATCAATTGAGCATAATACTTTTTCCGGTAATAATTAGTATAGAATACGTTCTCCAAAGGTCGATTGCCTTATATTTTATAAGCTATATATAATAGAGAAAAATTGCGTTCGAAAAAAATTAATTGAGCATAATACTTTTTCCGGTAATAAATAGAGAGTGTAGAATACGTTCTCCAAAGGTCGATTGCCTTCAACTTCACTAAACGCTTGATAACTTGGTTGCGAAAAGAATTGTTTAAAGCGTTAAGCAGCGACATACTGCAAAA
>Ga0115008_10004362_pt1 | contig 11759 bp, 10 predicted proteins | sample FraStrMetagenome_FD_87164 | JGI IMG/M metagenome (GOLD analysis project Ga0115008, IMG submission 87164) | Marine eukaryotic phytoplankton communities from Arctic Ocean - Fram Strait ARC3M Metagenome | ecosystem: Environmental > Aquatic > Marine > Oceanic | place: Fram Strait | collected...
CACTTACTGCTACACTAGTTGATAAGATATCATTACCTTCAGAAGCGTCTGCGCCTGCGTGATGTGATGCGTTATCATAACGGATAGTTGCAGTAATTTGTACTGCTTCACTCGTTGCATAGTTTAGGTCACCATACTGAATGTTTGGAATAAAGCAACCTGCTAGTTCCCATACTTCAGTAACTGTTTCAGTACCTGCGTTGCCGCCGTCTAGCATTTCAATCGTCATGCCAAATTTATAGTCACCACCTGTGTTTGCAGATGATTGGTCAGCGTGATCAATTTGTTTGTTAAGTTGAGCACCTAGTTCTTTGATAACACCACTGTCGATGTCGTCACGAATTACAAGAGTAACATCTTGCCATGTGTGTTTGCCTGCTAGGCGAATTTTTGAGTTGTATGTATCAATTGTTACGTCATCATGATCTAATGATGGGCGTGTTACTGACACAACGTTTCTTGCTACTACTGTTGCTTTACTGTTATTACCGATTCCCGCAAATGTTACACGGAAGCGATATTGTAGTTTAGGCATTAATGTAGTACCTGAGTCTGCACCTACCGGTACACCAAAATTTTGTAATATAGCCATTTAAACAATCTCCTTATTAAAGTATTCTATATAATGTATTTATGCTTTTTAGTCAAAAAAATAGGACGGATAATACCGCCCTACTTTATTTTTATAATTTAAGCGTAATGCTTATAATTCGCCTGTATTAACAATACGTACTGGGATGTAGATGAATTCAGCTGACTTAGTCGGCTCAATTGCTACGTCTACCCATAGCTCGTTACGATCAATACGTGCTGGTGTGTTGTTTGATTCATCACATGCTACTGCGAAGTCATATACACCACGTTGTGACAAAATGTTACCCATAAAGCCAACAAATGTGCCTTTTACGTTTTTACGTGTGCCTTCATCATTTGGTTCGAATAGGTATGGACGAGCAATAACTTCGAAACGTTCACGCAAGTAAGCTGATAGACGTGCTACATTAACACGATCCAATGCACTTGCACCTGCTGCTAGTGTTTTCTGACCAAATACAACAATACCTTCTGCTGGGAATCTTGCGATTGGGTTAAGTTTTGCTTCATACATTGTGTCACGTGAGCCTTGGCTTAGTGATACTGGAACAAAGTCACCTTCTGCATTTACATAACCAACGTTTGATGCATTTTGTACTGAACCACGTGTTAGGCCTGCTGGAGCAAACCATTGGAAACTTACATTATCGTTGTATGCATATGTGTATAGAATTGAGTGTGATGCTGGGGCAACTACACTTGCGCCTGATGTTGGATCAGTTGCTAATACACTTGGATAGTATGTTGCTGCATATGTGTTTTTACCTACTAGACCGTCTACACCATTTTCTACTGCATTAGTACCTTGTACCCATGCTACTGCTTCTGATGGTGCTAGTGTTAGTGGAGTATCAACAATTACAAATGCTGTTTCGTTACGATCTGCATTTAATGCTGTCATTTCATCGAACATTTCTGGATAACCAGGTGCTGCGATTAGACGGAATTGAATGTTATCTTCACGTAGATCTGAACTACTTGCACTTGCTTGCATTGCATTAACTGCTACTGCTCTTTGTGCTGATGCACCAAATGAACCTGCGCCGTTAGCTTGATTGCTTGCTAGGTTACGCCATTTCCATGCTGTTGCTAATGAACTGTCGTATACACGAACAGTACCACCTGAACGACACATGTTAATGCCTGTTGTACCTACTGGGAATATTAATGGATTTGGACCATTTTCTAACTCAGTTGCTAGGAATGTACCTGCTGCTTGATCTAAGTCAGTAATATCGCCAAATGCAACGCCGTTTGATGTTGATTGATCTGTATTATCTTTCTTAACCCATGCTGAACTATTTGAACGGTAAATTACTGGATAACCAGCTGCATCTGTATCAATCCAATAGTCGCCTACTGCGCCAACTGCTGGTGCTGATGATGAATACACTACATTAGTTGCACGTTTCCATTTTTGTACGGCACCGTCTAATGCTACTTCGTAAATAGCTAATTCGTCTACGTCTGCATCAAACCACATTGAACCGTCTACTGGGTTACCAGTTGGTTGTGCTGTTTGTGTAGCCATTTCAACATTGCCCCAAGCGCCACTTGCGTAACGTTTGATAGTAATACTGCCGTCAGCTACTGATAACCACAAATCACCTTCATTTAATGAACGTGCTGCGCCTGCTGAACCGTCTTGCATTATATCACTTGAGATGCCTGTTGGTGCTGTACCAGAGTCATTTGTATATAGTACTGCTTGAGCAACAAAATCAGCTGCTGCTGTTGTATATTCACGGATATCAACACTTACGCCAGAACCTGGTGTAGTTATTTTTACCCAAACATCGCTTGTTGTAGGTGATGTTGGTTCACTATAGTGAGGAGCAAATGTTACGTCATCTGCAAAGCCTGCATCCAATACGTCCCATGAGCCTGCAACGCCTTTGAAATAATTCATTGATGTTACTGAGCCAGTAACATCGATTGCTACTAGGTATGTACCGTCTACAACTGTTGTAGTTGGTGCTGAATTTGCTGTTGTTAGTTCTACTGATGGTGTTTGCTTTGACCAGCCATTAGCTGTGTATTCAAAAATACCAAAGTCTGTGTTTGATGGGTTTAACCATTTTGTGCCTACTGCTGCAGGACCTGTTGGTTCTGATGCTTGTGGGCGTAGTGCTGTTAAGTCTAAGTCTGCACGTACAACATATGCTGCTGATGCTTGGCCTAGGAATGAATAAGCTGCTAACAATCCATAATCATTTGTTTCGTCAGCTTGTTGCACGGTACCTGATACTGTGCGAAAGTCTGTGTTGCCAAAAAATTGTGTTAGCTCACGCTGTGATGTAACCAATACTGGTTTACCAGCAAATTCTGGTTTTGTATATTTTGCAATTGTTTCTGTGCCAGTTGGATCTGCTTTGTTCGCACCAGTTGCAATGAATAACATTGGTACTGTGCCTGCTCCTGCTGATCCGTATACTGACTCGTCTACGATGCTAACCTGTACTCCAGGTGATACTAGATTTGCCATAAGGGAGTCTCCTTTTTTTAATACTCTTCTTTTACATGTAATAGAATTATATCATAATAATCCTAACTGTATTTATAGCAGATGGGCAGAAAAGGGGCTGATACAGAGTTATGTTAGCATTTAATAGGGGGTTTATCCGATAACAAAGCCTAAACCAGTACTACCATCATTATACAATGTTAGCTCAGTTTCTAGCTTGTCAATATCTTGTTGGGCATCAGTACGTAATTGGTCTGCGTTCATTGTTGTGCCACCTTGTGGGCCAGCAATTTGGCTAAACTTGCCACGTGCTTCGGCTAACATTAAACGTGCATGTGCAAATGCATAATCTCTAACCCATGGGCCAGCATATGTATCTTCAAGTATGTTTTGATCTGGACGATAATTATATACGGCAAGAATACATTCATCATCAGCTTTAATTTTACGATGAATAATAAGTTTATGGTCTTGTGGACGCCATGTAAACATTAATTCTGCACCAAATAAACGGCCCATTGTTTCACGATGCTGTTGTAGGAAATCAAATGATGCTAGTCCTCCACTACGTGCTGAACCTAGTAAGTATGAATTAATATATGCTGCTTGGAATGGTTCAATATCATTTCCGCTACCACTGCTTACTCCAGTTGTACGTCTATAGATATCTTTAACTTCAATTACATTGGAAGGTAATGTATACTCGCTGATGTCTGCTAGTAATGACAATGAAACGTAACTTTCTTCAACTGCATTTTCTGCACGTTGACGGTATTTTTCTAGACTCTTTTTAACCGCCAGTTCATAATGTTCTGGGTCAAGTTCTACATCAACCATTCCGCCACCAAGGCGTAGTTCCATTTCTTTAATTAAATCATTTATAGCACTCATGAAAATATCTCCTACTGCATGTATTTATGCCAAACAGTAGGAGATGTTATTAGTTTATTTGAACACTGCTAGTAACACAACATCGCTGTTGAAACGTCCATTGAGCTTAATATCAGTAGTTTTTAAGAACTCAAACTGCTTAACTGCTTTTGCTTTGGTTGTTTTCTTGTAATTGGGCAAAACTTCCAACGGCTTACGGATTGTTTTCTGTAAACTTGTTTCTTCGTTAAAGTTAAGCAATGTTGTACCTCGAACGCCAAATCCATTTGAATCAGAAGCTACATACAACCCTAGTTTACGGTTCTTTGTATTGAATACAACTGCGCAAACACCACCTAATAGTTTTGTGGGACTTATACTTGCGATACCATAATCTGGATCACTAGCCTTGAACTTAAACTTGGATATAATTTGGTCTGCTGACTTCTCTTTAACTTTACGAGGCTTACGATTTACCTTTTGCTCTGCAATAATAATGTCACATGCATTGGTAATTTTATTATACATTTCTAGACTTGCTTTAACATATGCAGTTGATAAATGTCCGTAACCTTCAGCAATTTGTTCCCAATTGTCACGTTCAGCATCAGACATTTTTTTGAGTGCGGTTTTGTTTGGCATATCTAAAATAAGTTGCATTTCAGCTTGTTCGCTTTCATAAAACTTACGGACAATACGTGCATGATTAGCTTTTGCACCATGCTTATGTAACATTTTAATAGGAGCAAACTTTTTAAGAGCTGCTGTATCTACTTTACTATTACGTATAAAGTCATCTACAAACTCTTCAATTTCCTCTGTCATTGCCTGACTAGCTTCAAACATTATTTGACGTATAGTAGGCTTATATACGTCTTTCTTTTTATCTTGCACAACTGCGACTTCTTCTTTTTTAGCCATGCCTTCAGCAATAGCTGCTTCTAGCATTTCTGCAATGTATTCGTCTACAGGGCGTGGTATGGTTGTCCCAGTACCTGGCAGTGACACCCAATATTCTTGTGCCTTTTCATGTACACTTAGCATTCCTAAATTACGTAAACGACACTGAATAGCAACATTAGGACTAATATACTTAGCACGTTTTGCTGCAGAAATCTGCGTTTTATCATAATTGGCATTTTTCATCCACTGGAAGATTGCAGGTGCAACATCTTTAGCATCTGCTTGATTATAGTAAAGCCACTGAAATCTACGGACATACGTATGATACTTTTGTCCAGTCCAACGTTCGCAACCGTCAAATACTGGATCTTGAAACCCCATTTTACGATTTACTTTTTGTTTGTTAGACTTCTTTGGTACTTTTATGCCAGCCATTGTGTTTCTCCTATTACAAACTATGTAATGACAATAATACATTTTTAAACCAATGTCAATAGCTAAATACATATAAGAGGAAAAAAATATGCCAAGACTAAGTTTATATAAACCAAACAAGGGAAATGACTATAAATTCATGGATAGAAATATACGTGAACAGTTTGATATTGGTGGCACTGCGATACATATTCACAAGTATCTTGGGCCTAAAGAAAGAATCGATAGCCAAGATCCTAGTGAACCAAATTATGGAAGTGGACTTGAAGTTGATTATATAACTGGCGAAGCTATAAATCCTGAAGGTTTTATTGACGAAACTAATATCCAAGATTTATTGTTTATGGAAAACAGAGATCGTAAATATGATCCAGACATTTATGATTTGCGTGGTGTATATAATGTAAGTGATAATGACTTTGATTTAAGTCAATTTGGATTATTCCTAACTAACGACACACTGTTTATTACATTTCATACAAATGACATGGTTGAGAAATTAGGGCGTAAAATTATGCCTGGTGATGTTTTTGAATTGCCTCACCTAAGAGAAGAATTATTGTTAGATAATGAACGTGATGCTGTTAATAAATTTTATGTAGTTACAGATGCTAACCGCGGTAGTGAAGGTTTTAGCCAAACGTGGTTTTCACATATTTGGCGTGTTAAAGTATCGCCACTTACAGATACACAGGAGTATGCTGATATTTTAGGTACTGCTGAAGATCCAGATAGCTTGAAGAACAAAATTAGTAGTTATAAAACAGAATTAAACATTAGCAATGCAATTGTAGCGAGTGCTGAAGCGGCTGATCCATTAGGTATTCCGCTAATAGAACATTTGTTTGGTAAAGATAGTAATGAAGAGCCAGAATACAATCATGGTGAAGTATTAGACAGTGGTGATCAATTTCCACAACAACCAAACGATGGCAAATATTTTATAAGAAATGACTTTAACCCTAATAGACTATATGTATACCGCGGAAGCCGTTGGCATAGGTTATATGACAATGTTACTGATGTAACTTGGAGTGATAGAACGTATAATGCAAGTGGATTTATTAATAATGAATCAACTACTATCATTGATAACCAAGAATTTCCTGAGCGCCAAGCTATTAGTAAAGTTATTAAACCAAAGAGTGATTTTGAATAATGACACAACAATATTTTTACGATAAACAAGTTAGACGATATATTCAACAGTTTATAAGACTGTTTAGTGGATTCAGTGTGCAAATGGGAGTTGGTGAAGATAAACTTCCAATGTTCTTACAAGTACCTGTACGCTATGGTGATATTAACCGCATGGCTGCGCATATACAAAGAGAAAACAGTGAAAATATTACAAACACGGTTCCTTTTATTAGTTGCTATGTTACTGATTTGTCATTAGCACCTGAGCGTAGAGTAGAACAGCAACATGTTGACAAAGTGCAAGTTTATGAGAAAAAAGTAAATGAATTAGGACAATATGAAAATGAGGTAGGAAATACTTATACTATTGAACGACATATGCCAGTGCCATATAACTTAACAATGAACTGCGATGTGTGGACATCAAACACGCACCAAAAATTACAATTATTAGAACAACTGTTAGTATTATTCAATCCAACATTAGATATTAAAACGTCAGATAATGCATTTGATTGGAGTTCATTATCTTATGTTGAAATGACCAATATCATATGGAGTAGCCGTAGTGTTGGAAATAGCGTTGATGATATTATTGATGTTGCTACACTTACATTTAACATTCCAATTTTTGTTAATCCACCTGCAAAGGTTAAACATCAAAGAATTATCCATACTGTATTAAACCAGTTGTATAATTTAGACGATAATAACTTAGACGACTTTAAAGAAGGATTGCCTTTTGATCAGTCAACATTAGAATATACTATTGTAACACTGGAAGGAAGGAAGCTTGAATATATAGATGGCAAGGCTACTTTACTAGCACATAGCGGAAGTAATATTAATCCTGAAACAGGTACAATTCTAGAATGGAAAGAACACTTGAAACCGTTTGGAGAATTGCGTGAAGGTATCAGTCAATTACGTTTAAAGAAAAACAAAGATCCAGATAGTTTAGATGGAGATATTATTGGAAGACTTGCGTATGATGATAATAATCCAAATAAATTAATTGTAGATATTGATACTGACACATTACCAGCTAATACATTAGCCCCGCTCAATGGCATTGTTAATCCAGTAATAAATTTTCCTGGAGATGGCACATTGCCAGATGCAGAGCTTGGGCAACGTTATCTTCTTACACATGCCAATATTAACCAATGGGGAAGTGTAGAAGGCAATGCTCACGACATTATTGAATATAATGGCAGTGATTGGGTATTAAGCTTTACGAGTAGCACACAAACAGATACTTCACATTTTGTATTAAATTTACTTACTCAAGATCAATTTGAATGGAATGGTGTTGAATGGGTTAATAGCTACGAAGGAATTTACAACGAAGGCTTTTGGAGGCTATATCTATAAATGTTAAATGCAAGTGGATGTGTTTTTCTTGCTGTTGACAGTGGACGCATTCTATTACAACAACGAAGCGATAAAAGTAGCCATCCACGCAGTTGGGGATTTTTTGGTGGGAAAGCACATAAAGGCGAATCCCCACTCCAAGCATTGTTACGTGAGCTAGATGAAGAAGTAGGAATGCTTCCAGATGTTGAAAAAGTTTATCCACTTAATATTTTTACTAGTCCAGATAAAAAATTCATATACAACACATTTGTAGTTGCTGTATTTGAAGAATTTATTCCAGTTCTAAATAATGAAAGTGATGGATATTGTTGGGTTAAAATAAACAACTGGCCAAGGCCATTGCACCCAGGTGTAAAAGCACAATTATATAATAAGGATATAATTAAGAAACTTAGAACAATATACCAAAACTGTCCCAAAAATGGAACAGATTGGATTGAGTCATTATAATAAAAGCAGCGTAATGCTACTTTTATTTTTATCTAATTTGCTTTTTCATGTTAGCAACAAATAGTGTACGTAACCATTCGAAATCATTAATTTTATTTAATGCGTCCAGATCGTCTTTGAACTCTTCTCCGTATGCTTTACCTTCAATAGCACCCTTAATACAATAACGTCCAAAACGTGCGCCATTGTCTACAGTAGTCCATGTTTCTAAACGTTGTAATGTGTCAGCACTTGGATTATTTGGATTAATGCCACTTGATAACTTCACACATTCACGGAAAGCACTACGCCATGTACGGAATGGATCTTTGTTGAAGCTAGTAATGTTAGCAACATCTTTAACTGGCTGGTAGAAATTAACACCAGTTGTAAAATCTGGAAGTGCATGCCCCATGTCTAAAATTTGTTGTCTTGGGAATAATTTAATACCGCCATATCCATATTCTAGACCATTAATTGGGTTACGAGCAAACCAACTATAAGTTGTATTTTTTCTACTACTTAAAGGAGGGGTATAGTCAAAACTGAAACTTGGCAGGATATCTGCATCAGCGTCTACAATCCATACCATTTCAGTAGTTGCTAATTTAGCTGCTTCTTTATGAGCTGCGCCAATACCAGTAACATTCTTAACGTGCTTAACGTCAGGAAATCTAGCACTTAGTGCTTGGAATTTTTGGTCTGCTTCTGCTTCATGATAACTAATCATTACAATATCGAAATCAGCTTCTTGAACAGTTGCTAGTAATTTATTTTTTACGGTTCCCATTGAAACGCCACCTGTTGGTACCAATCTCACATCACCGTAACCCATTGCCTTGCGGGTTCTCTTTGTTACTTTTGGAAATTCATGGATGATATGTCTTCCTTCGGCACTTGGTCTATAATGCCATGGAAAATCGTCAACAACATTAACGTCTTCATCAACAATCCATACCATGTCTGATTCGTCAACAAAACGTAATGCTACTTCTAGTAATTTATTTGAATCTTGGATCTTTGGACAAGTATGTACTGGATATGAAGGGAAAATATGTTTTTTTAGTCTGTCCCAAGGTGTAACAACATTTTGGCCACGATATGATAGTAGCTCAGACTTGTTAAAATTAATCATTGTTAGTACTTTCTAATGTAAATGCAGTCGAACCAATATGTGATATTTTGTTACTCATATCACAATCGATATATATTTTAAATCCACTTGATCTTGCTTTGTTGCAAAAGTAAAGATCTTCCCCTGTTAAACTAGTATAGTCTTTATTCCATTCTACACTAAAATAAGGAAGATCCATATTCTCAAATACAGATCGTTTGATTAACATACACCCAAATCCAACTGCTACAACTGGATGTATTCCATTCTTTTCTTCTAGTCTTTCATCCATATCTACTGTGCTAGTAAATGCAACTGGACGATAAGGTTTGACTCGTGTACTATAATTACACGCTATGATATCTTTTTTACTTGATAGTAAATTATCTAATATACTTGCAGGAAACGTCATATCACTATCTAACCATAAAATATGACTGCAATCAGTTTCAAGTGCTTGCTGTGCTAATTGTTGGCGTTGGCTTGCAATTTCGCTTCCCATTACCATGTGTAACGTTGTTTTTAATCCAGAATCACCACACTTTTTCATAAGCATGGCGAGACTGAAAGAAAACGCAGCTGTTACTGAATCACGCACAGGGATGCATATCGCAACTTTTGCATTTGATTCTTTAGTATAATATTTTGGCATTGATACCATTTTAAATTATATTAGTCCGCCAATTCTGAGCTTAATTCAGCTTCAATTTCACGTACTTGGTCATTTAATGTTTTAGCTAAAGCTGATGCATTTTTAACGCAAGCGCCAAAAGCAGCGTCACCTAATGATGCCATATAATTCATGTGTTCTGGCTGTACTTTGCCAATTGTTAAGATATCAATTGCTGCTAATCGAGCTAGCTTTTGTACCCAGTATTCTTCTTCTGACTCTTCTACTGAACTTACAAGACCACTCATTGGTCCGTTTGCCGCTTCAAAGTCTTTTGCAACTGCTTCTAAAATTGGTAGATCTGGATGACCTCCAGCTTTGGCTGCTTCAAGCTCTGCACTAAGTGCCATGGCCTGTCTTGCTACTGTTGGGTGAGACCCTAACAGAAATGTTTCGATTTCAAATCTTGTTCTAATACTCATAGTTTTCTCCTGTGCTTGAGTTTACAATGTTATGATTGTTGTTGTGTTTGTATTTAACCAAACAAAAAGCATTGCCAAAATAAAATTTGACAATGCTCTTGATCTTTATGATGACCCTGTTGAATTAGGATTCTGCCATCCGCCAAAAGTAGCAGATAATTTAATGTTGGTCGTCACGCTTGGGGAAATGTAGTTACCTAATGTACTTAGTGAAATTGTTCCACTTAGTCCAAAGTAATTACGTACTGTGCCCATTGAGATCGTCGATCCCGTTGCTGGTAATGCCATGTTGAACTCCTCAGTTTCTTATTTTAATTAGCTAATTAAAAATTATTTTGGCTAGAGTATAGCCATGTATGCATTTCGCTTACATCTATATTTATACGATTTCAGGTTGTAGTTAAGTCTACACTTTATTTTTTAAATTGTCAACCTCTTGTTTTAACATTTCAATCTGTGTTTGTTGTTCTTTTATTGCCTCGATTAACAATCCAACCATGTTGCCATGCCTAACTGCTAATATTGAATCTACTCCATCTTCAGTTTCTAGTTTATTAGTTTCAAAAACTGCTTCAGGTAATACCTCTTGCACTTCTTGTGCCATTACTCCAGTCATACGATCTTCATGATTGAGATAATTAAATGTATAACCATTTAATTGATTAACCTTGTCTAGTGCATTTTCCAAACGTTCAATATTTTCTTTTTGTCTGATATCAGAAATTGTACCATAAGCTGTTATGTCTCCAGTTGCCGTAAAGCTACCTGTTAAGCTGTTACCATTGGCTGATAAATTGCTTAGGCCTACTTCACTTGGAGAATTAATTGAACAATTGAAGGTAGTACCACTTAAACTCATACCAGTGCCTGCTGTATATGTTGTGTTTGTATTTGTATTTACCCAAGGAACATTTACATACATTTTTCCACTTGATAATTCAACTGGATAGTTTTTACCACTCTCAACATATCCAATCTTAACTAATCCCAATGTACTTGATGTAGCAGTTGAATATGTAGTATTGTTGTCAGTAAATACTGCACCTGACGGTACTGCTGTTTTAACATTATCAAATGCCCAGTTAGATGAGATTGATGTTGTTGTAGCACCATTTACTGGTGTGTCATGAATTGCACGTTGGGTATTTGTATCAGTAAATACTGCACCTGCTGGTACATTAGTTAATACTTGGCTATCATCTACTTTTCCATTTAATGCAGTTTGTAACCCGGTTACATTTGCAATTGAATGAGTGTGACTATTGTTTGCTACGGTTGCTGTTATACTAACATTGCCAAGGTTTGTCATTGTTGCACTACCAGTAACGTCTCCAGTTAAAG
>Ga0115008_10004363_pt1 | contig 11758 bp, 8 predicted proteins | sample FraStrMetagenome_FD_87164 | JGI IMG/M metagenome (GOLD analysis project Ga0115008, IMG submission 87164) | Marine eukaryotic phytoplankton communities from Arctic Ocean - Fram Strait ARC3M Metagenome | ecosystem: Environmental > Aquatic > Marine > Oceanic | place: Fram Strait | collected 2012-06-18
CCGTTACCGTCCATCTGTCGTCGCACCGCGAGGTCGGTGACGTAGCCGAAGAGTCCCGCGAACGCGCCCATCGCCGCGGTGGAAGCGACGAAGAATGCGACGAGGTACGCGGTGGATTTGCCGGCATCCGCGAGGACGACCGCGGGTAACACGGCGAGGATGCCGCTGGGTCCCGCGATGCCGTGCACGAGCCCGATGGACAGCGACCAACGCCCCCGCGACTTGTCCTCCTCGCGCTCGGAAGAATCGTTCACTTCTTTGGGCGCTTCGGATTCGTCCCCATCCGGAGAGCTCTTCTGGAGACTTCTGGAGACTTCTGGAGACCTTCCGCGAGGTGACGTGGCCGTCTGCTTGACGGGCGATCCCCGCGGGACGTGGACGTGCGGGAGATGCATGTCGTGCGCGGCGGCGTGTTCCTCGGAACCCGCCTCCAGCACCAGCGACCCGGCCACGGTTAACTCACCGTCGACGCCTTGAATAATCTCATCCCGATGAGTAGTCCCGACGAGTCGATGAGCTCCGTCCGCTGAATGCACCTCCGGATCCCCCGCGCCCAACGCGCCGGCGTCCGCGATGTGCGCCCGCTCCAGATCCCGCCGCCGTCTCCACCGCCACAGCGACCAGAGCGACACGAGCCCGAGCGCGATCATCGACGCGCCCACGGCTTTGTCGGCGTACTCTCCAAAGTCGTCGAGGTTCATGCGTCGTCGTGTCGCGAAGAAGACGGCGCAGACGAGGGCGAGGCCGAGCGCGTGGCCGCATCCCCACTGCACGCCGAGCATCGCGGAGCGGAGCGCGCGGCGAAGACCGGGGCGGGCGCCGAATCGCGTCGTGCGTTCGTCGTCGTTCTCGTCGTCGTCGTCTTCATCTTCCGCGCGGTAATCGCCGCCGCGGGATTCGACGTCGCGTCGCTTGCGTCGTTCGGGGGCGCCCGGGGCGGCGACGACCGCGAGCGCGATGAGGTGGTCGGCGCCCATGAGCACGTGCAACGCGCCTGGAGGAGGTAAAGGAAGCGACTGGTTCAGACGATGTCGAGCGCCCGAGAAGTAACAACGATTCGCGGGTACCCTAAGTGAGAGAGAGAGGGAAGGATCTGGGACGTCGCGTCTGTATCGCGCATCGACCCAATCGCCGGGGGAAGTGTGACGCACCCATGATGAGGCCGAAGATCACGACACCCGCGGTGTTCGTGTCCGCCAGGGAGATGTCTCCCGCCATCTTCGTCTAGACTGCGCGGAAGCCGAGCGCGATTGCGATCTGCACAAAAGTGCAGAAAGTCGGGCACCACGTGTGAAATCCACGTCAGGCGGGCACCCTGGGGAGATATTTCCCCGATATGTCTCGAGACCGAATGCCCATACGAGCCCGGAATTAAAAATTGCAAAAAGTCAGTGAGTGCCTGATATGGGGCTCGAACCCATGACCACACGATTAAGAGTCGTGCGCTCTACCGACTGAGCTAATCAGGCCGGAACGATGAGCGTACTGGGGTTACCAGTCACATTGGTCGTTTCACAAGTTGAGCTACCCTGTTCCTGTCATTCGACAGGAGGAGTATCGTTAACTGGTCAGAGCGACAAACTGGGTATAAGTAGCCGTGATCAAAAATAGGCACGTTAACCCCAAATAGGCACCGTTTCTCAGTGCACATTCGGTGAAAAATGCGCTAATTCGTTTTTCCGGCGCTGCGATAACTCTCGTTTCTCGAGGCCTTTTTCCAAGATTATATCCACAGCACACCCACACCCGGGGGCGCGTCGACCGATGCGGTCCCTCTCATCGCCCGCGGCTGTATGCGCGGCCGCGCGTAGGCGTCGCGTCGACGCGCGGGGAGATCGCGCGCGTCCAGGCGCGGATCGACGCAAGAGAAGCCCCTCGGCCGGCGCGCGTGCCGTCTTCTCGTCGGTAGGAGTTCTAAACGGCGATCTGAATCACGCGCGTCGTCGCCACCGCCAGCTCACCGCGGTCTGGAGGCGCGGGGGATGGGACATCGCCACGATCGCGTGCAGGGCGCTATCCACGGGTAATGAGGACGACGAGAGCCAGGAGGGTGAGTGGTCATCACGCGCCGTTCACCCGCGCATCTAGGGCCCCATCTCGTTATTTTTTCTCGCTCCCATCATTCCCCGACCCCCCGGACGCGCACGCTCGCGGCGGCACAAGTGACGACGATATCATCCAAGCAAAGGCCGAACTGAGATTACGGCTGAGTGCCCGTGACGTGATGCCCTCGGACGCGGCGGCGTTCCCACGAATCGTTGCCCCCGAACGGCATCATGGAGCGGGCGCTCACCCAAACACACGCCGTGATGCTAAAAAACGAAAGGTTTTCAATCCGATGTGTCCGCCGTGAGCTCCGGGGATCACTCGCCGCGCACCACACGTTTACCGTTCCGCCCTTTCATCTGACGACATCATCCATACCATCGCAGAGGACACCGAGACGGAGCGTGAGGCGGCCACCACCACAGACGACGAAGACGTAAACAGTGCAGAGGACCAATCTGACGAAGACCAATCTCAATCCGACGACGGAAACAAGACGGAGGTACTCGACGAACTCGACGATCTCTTCGCCTTGCTCGCGCAACAACGCAGAGGCGAGACCTTGTTCGCGCAGGAGATGCGAAAGCCCGACGAGGACATCGACCTCGCCAAAGCCGCCATGTACGTCGCCATGCACAGGCGACCCGACGAAGCTCGCGTCGACGACGCCGTGGAGGAGCTGGATCAACTCGCGGCCGAGTTGGAAAAAACGTTACCGCCGCCCGAGGACAGGTTCCCGCTGCGGACGCTCAAGGCCATCAGCCGGTACATGTTCGACACGCTAGAGTTCAAGGGCAACGCGGAGGAGTTCTACGACCCGCGGAACTCCTGCCTCGACGAGGTACTCGCGCGGCGGACGGGGATCCCGATCACGCTGTCGCTGGTGTACATGGAACTGGCGAAGAGGGTCGGGGTGCCGATGGTCGGCGTGAACCTGCCGGCGCACTTCATGATCCGGCCGGTTGTCGAGGACATGGAGGTTCTCGTCGATTGCTTCAACGACGGGGAGTTGAAGTTCGTGGAGGACGTGGAGGACATGTTACGGAAGTTTTACACGATGGGCGAGGCGGACAAGCTGACCATCGACCGGAGCTTCTTCACCGACAACAGCGTCAAGCCCAGGGCGTTTCTCACCCGGTTACTCACCAACTTAAAGCAGATTTACTTCAACGACGACGAGTTCGGCGCCGCGTTGCAGATCGTGGCGTACCAGTCGCACTGTGCCCCGGACGACAAGGTGGCGCTGTTCAACAGGCGCGACGGGGGGATATGCCTCTTCCTCATGCAGCGATACGAAGAGGCGCTCGAGGAGTTGACGGGGTTCGTGAGCGACGCCGAAGTAGAAGGCGTCTGGGAAGGCGACGATACATCGAAGGCCCAGATCGTGCAGATGATCGACCACGCGAAGACGCAGGTGGCGAGGGAGAGCGTCAAGCGCAGCGTGGAGGGTGCGCTGGGACAATCGGACTCCATGCTGGTGGAGAGCGACGACGACGAGGACGCCGCGGCGAAGTGACGATGGAATCGACTCAATTTTTTGGTTTTCAAAACCCGAGAACCCTTTATGATATAAGTGTTAGAAGACCACCGTCACATCACTTTCACTTCTTCTTGGAGCTGAACATGCTGCCGAACATCCCCTTCTTCTTCTTCTTCTTCTTCGCACCCTCGTCCGCCGCGGCGCCCTGCGTCTCCGTGTCACGCTGAACGACGGCCCCCGCCGACACAGAAGTCTTCGTCGCGACGTCGGCGTCGGTCACCTCCACGGGCCTCGCCGCCGTCCCCGCCGCCTTCTGCTTCTCAGCCACGGACTTCACCCGCGCCTCCACAACCTTGAACATGACGCCGTGCGTACCCCCGACCACCGCCAGGGCCCCGACGAACTCCGCGAACATCATCCGCCCGTGCGGATTCCTTCCGGCGTCGCTCTCGTGGAAGATCCGAGTCGCCACCGGGTCCGAAAGGGACCCGCCGACGAGTCCGCAGGCACGTACCACCTTGTTCCATCCCGCGGCGTCCACGGAGTGCGTGCCGCTCTGCACGTGCGTGGCGAACGCGGTGAACGCGGACATCAACACCGGGTCCGTATACATCTCCCCCGGGATCGCGCACGGCGGAGCGAGAGGCGCCTTGACCGGCTCGGCATCCGCCTGAGCAGCCTTCACCGCAGCCTCGTTCGCCGCGGAGGCTGCCGCGGAGGCTGCCGCGGAGGCCGCCTCCGCTTCGGCGAGTTTACGTTCAGCCTCCGCCTTGTCGTTGTTCTTCTTGCTCTCCCAGGGTTTGCGCACCGGCGCGGCTGCTTCCGCGACTTCCTTCGCCTTCCGGGCCGCTTCCTTCCGAGCCTTCTCCGCGGTTTCCTGCGCCTTCTGCGTCTCCGTCTTGGGCGCGCACTTGAACACCCGGTCTTTGACGACTTCAAACTTCACGGAGTACTCCGCCGCGACGTGCGCGCAGGCTTGCGCGAACCCCTCGAAGGTCATCACCTTGGGCGCCATCGACTTGTTTCCCGCCAAATGCTTACACTTTGCGAAAATCACCGCGGCGGTGCCTTCCGTCACCTTGGCGCCGATGAGCCCGCACGCGCGAACCGTCGCCTCGAAACCGTCCGGGCGCATCCCGTGCTTACTACCTCCAAACGCCTCGAACGCCGCGAACATCAACCGTCGGTCCTCGCCGATCAACTCCACGACGTCCGGGCCCTTGTACGTGGACCGAACCTGAAGCGCGGCGAGCTTCTTGGCGCACGCGGCGAACGGCGCGGGTGACACGAGTGAACCTCCCTTCGCCTCGGGCGTCCCTTCACTCGCGGCGACGGCGGCGGTCACCGCCGCTTGCGCCGCGTCCAGCGCGACGCATCGCAACAACCCGAGATCCGCGTACGCGTGGAGCGCATCCACGGGCTCGAGCGCCTGCGCGCCGGGCGTCCCGCTCGCCGCGAGGTACTGCCCGAAGATGGACCGCAGCGCGCCGGGGGATGTGGCGTCCGTGCCGGGAACTGGGCCGTTGGCGGACTCCGCGGCGGCTCTCGCCGCGGCGGCGGCGGCGCGTTCTTCAGAGCCGGTCGCCGCGCCCGTGGTCACCGCGTTCGCCTGCGGCGCGCACTGCGCGATGCGGCTCGCCACCTGCCCGAACGTCACCCTGTGTTCCGCGGCGATGTGCGCGCACGCCTGGAGGAACGTCCCGTCTTCCCACCGTAGCGTCCGCGTCCCCCGCCCCGTCGCTCGTGCGAAGACGATATCGCACGAAGCTTTGTTGACCGATCCGCCGATCAAACCGCAGTCCTTAACGAGCTTGGCCCAGTCCCGCCCGGTCACCGCGTCAGCCTCCATCCCCGCGTTGCCACCCGAGCCGTACCCGGCGAAGGCTTCGAAGGATTTGCGCAGCGCCAACGCGGCGGCGGATTCGGCGAAGCCCGCGGGGACTTCGGGCGCGGGTCGGGAATTGACGGTGCCCTTGAGTTCCTTGACGCGCCTCGCGAGTTCTTCGAATTCGTCAAAGTCAACTTGTCCGTCGCCGTCGACGTCGAAGTCGTCGAAGAGCTCGCCGGCTTTGGACGCGAGGACACCCTCGAGGCATCCCATGTCGGCGAGCGCGACTGAGACTTCGCCGAAATCGAGGTAGCCGCTGTCGTCGACGTCGTAGCGCTTGAACGCGTCTTGGAGGGATTCGGAGCCGAAGGCGGCTTTCCCGGCGTTGACCTTAAGGGACGACGCTTTGGTGATCTCGGCGACGCCGCCGGTCTTGTCGCCCGACCGTCGGCGGCCGTCGAAGCCGCCCGAGTTGCGACGCTCCTTCTCCTTTTGAGCGGCTTCCTTCATGAGGCGATCGAGCTCGGGGTTCTCGAACGGGGGGTCGTCGGGGGCGAGGATCGCGCGTGCCTGCGCGAGCCCGGCGTTGAGCGCCGCGGTCTCGCTGCCGAGCGCCTGTGGATCGGAAACGGGCGGGGGATACGGGCGGGGTCAGGGCTCGGGCGAACAGCGGGGAAAATCGCCAAATTGATGATGATCCGTAATTGTTACACGAGGGCAATGGCGCGATTCCACGGGGGATGAGGGCGCGAAGGGAAGGGTTCGGACGCACATTCTGGAGAACCTCCGCGTCCTTCAGCAGAGCCGACAGAGACGTCGTGACCACGTGCGCGGTCGCCATCGTAACGGACGAGCGCGGGGCTCTCTGGCCGGGGCGAGAGAGAGAGAGAAAGAGAATTGGCCGTCTGACCGGAAAACGTGGATTCTTTGATTCAAGTGCGTGCCGCTCGCCGAGGAGCTCGACACAATCTAAGGGTTTGGAGCGATGACGTCCTCGAGGGCGACGACGTGCGCGGCGAGGCTGGCGATGGCCGCCGCCTCCCGCCCCATGGGAGTGATCACGGCGACGACGAGGGATCTCGTGAAGGCCGCGACGATGGGGATCCTGCCTGCGCGAGGGGGCGTAGCGTCCTCCTCGCGCGGCGCGGGCGTCACGGATGCGCTCGGGCGTCGTCACGGGAGTGCCATGAGATCCACGGGCGCATCCTTCGACATAACCCGCGGGCTCGCCACCGCCTCCCCAATCACCCAGCACGGCGGCGGCAAGGACGACCCGCACGCCGAGAAGATCACCGTCACATTCATCGAGAAGGACGGCACCAACACGGTCGTCAAAGCCACCGTCGGCCAATCCATGCTGGAAGTCGCGCACAAAAACGACATTGAACTGGAGGGCGCGTGCGAAGGGTCGCTCGCGTGCTCAACATGCCACGTCATCATCGACGATCAGGCGGTGTACGACAGTTTACCGGAGCCCGACGACGACGAGAACGACATGCTGGACCTCGCGTTCGGACTGACGGAGACGAGTCGTTTAGGATGCCAAGTGATCGCGGCGAAGGAACTGGACGGCATGGTCCTGTCGCTGCCGAGGGCGACGAGGAACTTCGCCGTGGACGGGTTCGTGCCCAAGCCGCACTGACGATCGATCCAGTGGTTGGTTTAGCTTAATTGGCGACGGTGGTGGTTCATAGAGAGAGAGAGAGAGAGAGAGAGAGGGTGGCGGGTCTCTGCTACCCTGTTTTAGTCGAGCCCTCGGAGAGTTGAGGTTTTATAGTCGAGCTCAGTTGATGTTACCGGTTTACCAGTTTGACGTTACCGCCGGTCTTCTTGTGAGGGTGAACGTGGTGTGCTCATCCGTTCCTCGTCGACTTCAGATGACGTATCGTGACCGTGCACGCTGTTGACAGTCCCGCGTTATTTGGTAATTCTATTTGGCAAAAAAATATGGCCGCTCCTCCCACTGCCCGATACCAGGTTTCGAGAAGCTTTTTTCATCGGAACTTTCACCCATCCGAACCGCACACAGTTGAAACTACCTCCGCCTTTCAAAAAACGTGAAAAGTAGGAACGAGAGAACGACGTTTCACACGTGTCGGTTCCCGCGTTCCAATAGGCCGGTTCGTAAATCGCCGAAAAACGAATGACTGAGAGACTGTGCGAGAAAAAACTTTTAATAACGTTTCGAGGAATGATTCCTGGATTTCTGGGCTTCCACGTCGCCTAATTTGCCAGGTGTCCCAATCACGTGCTCGTATTTTGGACGAGGACTTGTGAGCCAGTACCTGAGGATCGAAGTTTCAACGTCGGCCGCGGAAATCACGCCGTTTCGTACTTTTTTCTCCTGAAACATCTTTTCACGCGCCTCATCCGCGCCACTCTCACACGCACAACCCTCACCTTCCCCCCCAAAACACACACAAACATCATGGCCTGCATCTGCGCCCTCAACGTCGTCGCCAAGGCGGCCACCACTGGCTCCGTCAAGATCCAGCCCGGCAAGAAGTACGCCGACATCAAGGAGGCTGTCAAGGCTGGCGCCGTCGCCGGCTGCGCCCCTTTCCCCGAGGGAGTCGACGCCTTCGGCTTCTTCAACGGCATCGAGGCCCGCGAGGCTCAGCGCTACGCTGACGTCGAGATCACCCACGGCCGCATCGCCATGCTCGCCTCGCTCGGCTTCCTCGTCGGCGAGCAGGTCGAGGGCTCCTCCTTCCTCTTCGACGCCAACGTCACCGGCCCGGCCATCAACCACTTCCAGCAGGTCCCCGGAACCTTCTGGGGCCTTCTCGGCGCCTTCGTCTTCACCGTCGAGGCCAACCGCGTCCAGACGGCGTGGCAGAACCCCTTCGACGCGGACAAGCTCTTCCTCATGAAGGACGACCACACCCCCGGAGACTACAACAACTTCGACCCCCTCGGCCTGTCCAAGGGTAAGGACGCCGAGTGGCTCAACGACATGAAGCTCAAGGAGGTCAACAACGGCCGCGTCGCCATGGTCGCCATCTCCGGCATGATCGCCCAGGAGCTCGTCAACGGCCTCAACCTCATCCCCGCCGATGAGGTGCTCGAGATGGGCAAGGAGGGTGCCCTCTTCGCCATGGAGAAGCAGTGCGCGGGCGCCCCCGACGAGGCGGCGTGCGCCAAGGCTTTCGAAGCCGCCGAGCGCGCCGCCGTCTTCGCCGCGGACAAGATCTAAATCGTGTTAACACGATTAGGACTTAGATCGCACTCTATTCACCCGCGGCGGCGCGCGTCGTCGCGGATAATACCTGCTTGTACTTCATTCTTTCGCGCTAGCGACGTTAGCATTATCAACGACGGCTTAGAGCTTCAAAATATATTTCTAAAAATAGTCTCCCTCGTCGAGTAGCCCCCGTCTACCCGACCCGTCTCCGAGGCTCACCCGACGGTACTCAGTCGAAGTAGTCGTCTATGTCAATCTCGGGGTCCAACAGCGTTGGCCCGAACCTGGTGAGGTCGATGCCGTCCAAGATCAGGTTCTCGAACGTCTCCTGTGAACAAAACACGACGTCATACTAATTGCCCATACAAACATTAAAATAAACTTACCGCGCTCTCCACGTCGCCGACGAGCACCGCGCCGCGCATCACGCCCTTCGCCAACAGCACCCTCGCGAACGTTGCGTTCCCATCGGCGTCCACACCGGTTCGGGAGTAGGTACGTATGTCTGCCTCGTCCACGGCCCCGAGCTTCTGCCCGTTGTAACACCCGAGAAACACGCACTTCAAACCGAAGAACGTAGTCTGGTGCGTGAAGAGCTCGTAGTTGAAACCCCACGCGGATTCGTCGCACTCGCCGCACATGACCTGAAAAACACAAAGTTTATATGTGAGCAAACAGTGTGGGGAGAAAACCAAATAACCAAAAAACCAAAAAAAAACAGACAAAAAATAACCAAAAATAACCAAAAAAAAACACGCACCCTCGCCGCGAAAGTCCCCGACTGCCGCGCCTGTGACCAGAGCCTCATCTGAAACCACTGGTTCACGGTGCCATCCCCGGAATGCATGCTCAGCTCGCGATGTTCCATGCTGGCGCAGTCCCCGGCGGCGAACACCGACGACGCGTGCGGTCCGAGCGTACGTTGGGAGCCGTCCACCGCCAAACCGCCGTCGACGCCGCGGGGGAATTTTTCAATCGGGAGCCATTGAAGCCTCGGCGCCGGGTCCACCCCCGCGGCTGAGACGAGCAGGTCCGTCCGCAGCCGCGTCCCGTCGCCGAGGACCGCGAACGTCTCTCCACCGATCCCACCGTCCCTCTCCAACCGCGCGAGATGCGCGTCGGTCACCACGCGTAGCCTGAATCGTCCGCCTCTCAGTACCAGGCCCTTACTCTTAGTGTTCTTAGAAGTCAGCCTCGCGGTCCAGTCGGGACCCGCCGCGCCTCCCCGGGGTCCCGTCCGGATCGCCGTCCTCCTCCGCTTATATCTCCCGCCATCGTCGCGGAGATCGATGTTCTCATCGTCGCTGTGTTTCTTCTCATCGGTTGACGTCGTGCTCGAGGAGGTCCGGCGCTGAAGTTCGTTCAAGAGAAAGTCAGACGCGTCCCGGTCGAAGAAGGCGTCGCCGATGCTCGGATGTTTGCACAGCCACACGAGGGTCGGGACATCGTCGTCGTCATCATCGTGCACAGCTGTGTCCTCGGCACCCCCCTCGGCACCCCCCTCGGCACCCCCGGGATCCCAGCACAGCGCCTGCACCAGCTCCATGGCGATGCCCCCGTTTCCCGCGACGACGACTGAGTTAACAGCGCCCAGCCGCTCGCGAAGATCCTCGACGCTCTCCGTGTCCCGCACCGTCACCGCGATGGAATCGTACACGTCGTGAGGGTCGGTGGTTGGGTTTGGGTCCAGCGCGCGTCTGGGTTCCGCGCCCACGCACACGCACAGCTGGTCGAACTTGAGTTTGATCTCCGAGTTTGTTCCCGATGCGTTTGTGTGTGTCGACGTTGAGTTCCCATAGGATGGTCCCTTTGTGTCTCCTCCAATGTCGAGTCGACGGACGACGAGGGTGGATTCGTCGCCGTCGAACGCCTCCACGATCCCCTGGACGACGGTGAGGTTCGGGTACCTCAACGCGCCGTGCGGTTTGTTCGTGACGTCGAACGTCTCGAGGACTCGCGTCACGCGTCTCACGTTGGTCACGGCTTTGATGGCGTCGTCGGAGCTCACGAGGGTGACGCGGTCGTGCGGGCGTTGGCGCGCGAGCTCCTCGGCGCAGCACACGCCGGCGACCCCCGCGCCGACGACCACGCGATGCCACGCGTCGTCGCCGTCGTCGTCGTCGTCGTCGTCGTGCACAGCTGTGTCGGCACCGTGGGCACCCTCCTCGGCGTTGAACGCACCGCCGACGGTCCCGCAGAGTATCGTCCCATCGCCCGCGTCCGCGTCGTCGCCGGGTTCGGGCGGGGGCGGGGGGCGGACGTCGGCGCGCGTCACCACCGCGAGATCCGCGCTTCGACGCAGCCCCCGCGCGCGACAAATCCGGCACATGCGACGCTTCGAGAACACCGGCGCCCCCCGTTCTGGACGGGGCACGCGGATGGATCCGAGTAATTTATAAATTTAACTGACGACGACGAGAATTCGTCAGAGCGACTGGGACGATGAGGGTCGCGACCGCCGGCGGGCTGGTCGCGCTGGCGTGCGCGTGGACGCTGGTGTGCGTGATCACGTTCACGCGCATCCTGGAGGGCGTCGAGCGGAACCACGGAAGACGGAACTTCGACGAGGCGCACCCGGGCTGGGCGTCGCGCGACGGGGGCGGGGCAAACGTTGCGATCAAACTCGTCGATTCCAACGCCCGCCCGCGGAGGTTGGGTCCGTTCGAGGGGGGTTCAGGGGTCGAGGACCGAGGCGGCGTGGATCCCGGTCACGACGCGAAGAGGGACTGCTACCCGACGTGCGACCCGGACGCACAGGCGCGGCTGGACCGATGGCTCGGCAACACGGCTTTCAAGAACGCCATGGCCTCGCCCCCGATCCTTCCAAAGTGGACGCAATACCTATCGGAACGTAACCTGAGCCACGTCGCGGGCGGCGCGGACTTTCACGGCGAGTGGGACCCGCCCGTGAACCCGCACGACACGCTGAATCACTGGCTCGGACACACCAAGTTTAAGAAGGCGATGCGCGGTGACATGGACGGCGACGAGTTCGACCCGCACCGGCTGGTGTGGGTGAAGAAAGGGGAATGGATGGCGGGTGGTGACCGAGCGGGGGAAGGACCGCCCAAGCCGTGGACCGTCGCGGCCAAAGCGAACGCGGAAGGCGGGGACCCAGAGGTGTTGCGGCGGATGGACGAGCGCGTGGGCGAGTATCAGCGCTCACACGGCATCGACCCGAAGGAGGAAGCAGAACCGGAAGCGAAGGATCGAGGGACCA
>Ga0115008_10004372_pt1 | contig 11742 bp, 13 predicted proteins | sample FraStrMetagenome_FD_87164 | JGI IMG/M metagenome (GOLD analysis project Ga0115008, IMG submission 87164) | Marine eukaryotic phytoplankton communities from Arctic Ocean - Fram Strait ARC3M Metagenome | ecosystem: Environmental > Aquatic > Marine > Oceanic | place: Fram Strait | collected...
GTTTTCCCTGTTATTGAACCATGAGTTCCCATATTTTGAATGGTACCCTCTGCTATTTCCAGCGCATGCTGCCTGAGTTGCAGCTTCTTTTGTCCTTCGTATAGTTGTGTGTTGAAAAAAAACAACATACCGCAACAGAGTTTCAACATGGTTTCCGGGTCCTCAAAAAAACTCTGTTGTTTTTGTGTTGTTTTCGTGTGGTTTTGATTGCTGGGAAAGGCCCTTAGCGGACGATCTTAAAACAAGAATTTCCGAGTTTGGTTTTGTTGTCAAAGATATATATTAAGGCGGCACGCCAGAAGTAACAAGAATACAATATACCAGTTATAAATATTTGCCGTGGAGTAAAGATTCGAATTCAACTCATGTAAGGTTATAGATCATGCCGTAATTAATACCCGTGACTTTGGGCTTTGTGTGATACGACGCATTATATATATATATTTGATAAACATTTAGAGCGCGTAGGAGTCACGTTTTCTTTTTCTTGGCGATCCTACTAACACCCTCGCAACAGGTATTGATCTCCTCGCCACCTCACCTGAGATAAAAGTTTGTCCAAATAATAGAATTCTATTTAGTATTCTTAGTATATGCTGCTCGTACCGCATATCGTGGGCGTTCGAATATCGCCAGAAAAGGAAAGCGATGGCAGAATTGAGGCGCAGTTTCTAGATGAACTAATAACATCTTCCAGCTACGATTTACTCAGTTAGCCCCAGGTCAATCAGGTTGAAAGATAAAACTCTAAATGAGGATGTGTGGAAAATTGCCCCTTCCAGAAGCCTATATTCTCGCCAAATTATATTTAAAAGAAATACGACTGATATCGGTAAATATCCATCGTCGCAACCCTTCAAATGAAAAGATACTGTTTGCGCAGAAAAAGCGTCCATTCCTCGGCTAGCCTTGACAAAGAAGTTTCTTTCAAGTTGTCGAAGTCTCAATGGCGAAACAATGCATGCACCAAACAATCGCCATCCACCGGCTTCATCTTGAGTGTTCATAACTACAACACCTTCATCACGGAAGGTCATGCCAACGAAAAGATCCTCCTGTGAGGTTGTTTGATTCCATCTTTTGTCGGTATTGGACTTAGTTTTGTCAACATGTACAAAAAGCTCAAGAGCAGCACGATTAAGTGCGTAACCACTACCTCCTGATGGTAGTACTCGCGTAGTAGCGTAAGGCATTCCAATTAGCAATGGACGAGGTCTAAGCTTGGACGAGTCTTTTGCAAGTGGAAACAAATCATCTCTTAACGAAAACTCATCACGATATCCGTTGTTATACCTTAAATACATATCTGATGCCAAATATGCCCGCAAATTATCTACCAGCACAAACATATCAACACCACAAAGATAAAAGAAATCGTACTTGTCGAGAAAGTAATCGTGTGCATAGTTCAAAATGCTTCTCGTCTTTTGCCACATGTTCTGGTAAGCTTCCTCACCTCTATGTATTATATCTACTGCACCCAAAATTTCATAGATTTGTGTTTGTTAAATCGAATATAACCTATCCATTCTACCAGCAATTCCATATTTATAGTATGTGAAAGTAGTATTGATTATATATTTTAACAGCGATAGTTTACAAAATGATGGTAATGAGTCAAAACTTAAATTCTCAATCAATCTCATGGTAGGACCAGTTACCGGATCATCAGCAGGAGGAGCACCACCCATGCCTCCCATGTCCGGCATGCCGCCCATATCAGGCATTCCACCTGGTATTCCGCCAGCACCTGTTACACCGCCACCCATGGCCTACAAAATAGGAATCGCTACTCCCTCAAGAATCTTCTGTTTCTCTTCGTATTCTTTCTTCGCGGCACTCTGGTTGGAATCCAACCACGAAATTGTCTCCTCAATCTTGGACTTGGACTCCAACTCAGCTTTCTTATCTTGGGGAATCTTATCCTTCACCTCATCCGAAGATATGCTTGACTTCAAAGAGTAGCAGTAATTCTCCAAACCAGTCTTGGCCTCGATGCGATTCTTGTTGGCATCGTCCTCGGCCTTGTACTTCTCTGCCTCGGCAACCATGCGCTCAATCTCATCCTGACGCAAACGACCCTTATCGTTGGTAATAGTGATCTTGTTCTCCTTTTCAGTAGACTTCTCAAGAGTAAAGAGCAGATACATGCAAGATACCGTTCGCATCAATGTCGAAGCAAACATCAATCTGTGGCTGACCATGAGGCAAAGGAGGAATACCATCCAAGTTGAACTTTCCAAGAATATTGTTATCGCGAGTCATACTACGTTCACCCTCAAACACCTGAATGAGCACACCAGGCTAGTTGTCAGCATACGTCAAGAAAGTCTGAGCTTTTTTTTGGCAGGAACTGTGGTATTACGCCTGATGAGTGTAGTCATCACACCTCCAGCAGTTTCAAGACCAAGCGAGAGCGGCGTCACATCCAAAAGAAGCGATTCCGAAAGCGTCTCGCTCTCTGAATCGGCACCAGAAAGAATTGCATTTTCTTGGCATCTCCTCTATGGGAGTTCCAAAATAACAATTTTGAACTGTCAGCACGCCCACAGCAAACAATACGTTTAGGTGCAGAGCGGCTTACGTTCTTGTACTGATTGTCACTTCGCCCTGTAGAGGCCTCTTCATGAGACTAGATGTGCTCGCACATTTCAATGGAACAGCTTAGGCCTCTCAGCAACTGCAAATAGGATGAGCGAGACTACCTAATCCGTACATTTATTGAGCGCGGCTATCTATTCACCTGAAGCGACAAGGAGAGACGCCAAAACTAGACGGAAAGTGGCATAAAATTCTAGTTGCTGGAGTAGTGATATTACTCCAAATTGTTGAGCTAATACAATCTTGAAGTAATTATTGTAAAATATATCCTCAGTGACGTTCTTACTTTCGATTTAAAGGTAGCCAGCTGGGGAAATAAATCCACCGCACCAGGATTGTCATTGATATCTTCTATTTTCAAAATTAGTTTATGAAATGTAAATATTCACTGCAGATTGTTATTCAACAGTGGACGAAGATCTGATAAACAAAACATTTTATTGTCTTTGTGTTTAATAAGCATACTTGCCAGTCGCTAAAAACATGAACAAATTCCTTTTGAACGCGATAGTCTCTTCTGATCTCGATTTCTTGAGGACGCGACAAAGATAGAAATACCGGCAATCTAGACACAAACTAAAATGAAATTCGGAAAAATCGCTTATATGAAGTATGGCGTTACAGTTTATCTGTGGTAGTCGGACAAACGACGTCTATTCCTAGCACATAAATATCATACTTAAAATAACAATATGATCCAACGGGGCATACCTGCGCTTAAAATCTCTCACTAAAATCTGTATCCATGTCATATATTAAAACGAAAAGAATTGGAAACTATGAACATACAAAAAAAGACGATAATTTCATATTTAATTCATCAAAGAACATCCTCGTTATTCCACCGACGTTTGACGATAAACTCCCTCCTGATAAACTCCTTCCTTTGCATACGCCTTCCCATCTGACAATCCAAAATGATAACTGCCATTATTCGCCCTAGGATGCTTCGCCAACGGCACTGTCCCCTCAGGAAGCTGCGCGATATGAGGATGCGCTGGTCCATTGAATATCTTCAGTCGAGGTTCAATATATCCATGCCTTAAATTATTCCGTGGTAGCATACCTAATATCGCCTTTCTCAATATTCGATCTGGATGTTTTTCGCGCATTTGCTTTGCCGTACGTTGTTTCAACCCACCTGGATATCCCGTATGCCATCGATAGAGTTTATCATCCCATTTTCTACCTGTAAATTGAACCTATCCGAATAATTATTTATTTATTAAAAAATAGAAGTAACTGTGTAACGGTTAGCAATGCCCAATAGTGAGTTACCTTCTCCGCATTCACAATCACCACGACATCGCCACAGTCGGTGTTGGGACTGAACGTTGGCTTGTGTTTTCCCTTGAGGAGGGATGCGATCGTTGTGGACAAACGTCCGACTGTTTGGGATGAGGCATCGACCAGGTGCCACGTGCGCTGAACGAATTTGCCGGTGAAGCTCATGGTGAGAGATGTAGGTATGTAGTGAGTGAGTGAGTGAGTGAGTGATGGAGTGAGTGAGTGATGGAACCTCCTGGAGAGGGGAGAGGGGATGATGTATGCTGTGTGGCTGTGTGTGTTGTATGGTGTAGTGAGTACTGATAGCTGATGGGTGATGGGTAGAATTGGAGTCTTTTCGATGAACATTCGCATAGAACGAATATTGAATGTTGATATCGAATATCGAATGTCTCGAACTCGATTTCCAGATTCCAGAGGTCGTCCTTTTTCTTCTTCTTCTGGCGATTTCTCACAATGAAAAGAGAAAACTGTTTCGTTGTTGTTGCCTCATCCCGGTTTGGAGCCGAGTCACTATGCGTGCACCTTTTACCAGTCTTTTATTTTTTTCATTATCATGTGCTAGATATATTATGAACTTGTAATGCCGTCTTACAATAGAAGGCGGGGGCGTATGTAGGATTAAGGCTTGTTGAATGGCCACTCTGTCGTGCAGGAGGAGGAAATCTGCCCATGCAGAGGATTATATTTTTGAAGATATACAGTCGTAAAATCGGTTTGAGATAACAACGATATTATTTGTACATGTAGACCCTACACAAAATAGAACATTTAAAGAAAAAGCTAACCATTGTCATTTGCATCAATATTTTCACTATCCTCAACTCCACTTTAAACCTTTGGACCATCACTACCCATTTCGTCAACATTGGTCTCATCAACGAGTAAAAGGAATACGCCGTCTTTCAAATCTATGAGAAATCAAGGAGACACTATTGTTCCGCAAAGGCTTAATTCATAATGCACCTGATGAGCGAAAATCCAGTAATAGTTACAAACGGCATGCAACGGAAAGTGATGGCGTAGTCGATGCACGAAATAGGAAAAACTTTATCAAAAAAACTTTGGGAAACCATTTTTGTCCGCTAATAATGTGTTTATACAACGACCTTTGTATTTAAGAAAGTCAAACAGACAGCAACCTAGAATTGGCTCAGTCATCGGCCTGCTTTGAAATATCAGAATTGGCTTGTTGGTTGTTGGCAAGGCCTGTTGGCAAGGCCTGTTGGCAAGGCCTCGGCTCAAAATCATCAAAAGTGGACAAGATAGCTTTTTTGAAGTGTCATTTTATCTGGTAAATGATGCATACAAGCTACATAGGGCACAATGAGATTAAAGTTATTTTGGTCTCCACTGCTTCACCTTATTCCATTATTTTTGTTTCACTCTATTCCATTACTTCGTTATTTCTGTTTCGTTCGTATTAATAAATAATTTATTTCAAAAAGGCTGGTCTAACCTATTATAACCTCAATAAAGCGACCCTATAAACCGTCGCTGAAGTTCTCTTAGTATGCTATTTATTTCTTTACTTACATTTCCGAAAAGACTACTATTTTCCTCTAACCTCCTAAGTAAGTACGGGAGAACCTCAGATACCTCGCCATATGGTATGTATTTGTAAGATTTATATCGTTGTTTTGCAAGAGCAAAAGTCAAGTTATCAGACATCCCCAATAACTGCGCAAACCGGATTGTATTTTCATGTTTGTTAATTTTCAAGTCTTTCATTGCTTGCAAAGCTAACTCGATACTCTTTTGATTATGTGTTGCAAGGACTACTTCTGGCGACTGTGTGTTCCCTACAGAAACATGATGCATCATTATTTTCTGAACGCATTCATCAAAACATGAGTGAGTATCTTCGATAGTGTTGTGAATTGGACTACTATAATTGTGCAAGAGCGCACGTGACCTTTCTCCTTCCAAGTATGCTCCTCGAACTAATTTGGCACCAAAATGATAACGCATACGAGTTGATCGCTCAATGTCAAATTGCAGTTTTTCTTTTGCATTTGTTAGATATGTCTGATAAGTATTAAATACAATTGGATGATCAAAACTGCTCAGAGAGTTGTATTTCTCTTGAAGTTGCAGAGCAATACTATCAATGGCTGGTTGCATATAGTATTGCTCTGCGTCAATGAAAATGCGTACATTGAGTGCTGCTGCTTCTTGAACCAAACTTTCAACGCGAACTAAAAGTCTACTCATTTCTTTGGTTTCTATATCCGATGGACACGCTAGGGCAAGCGAGCCTGTATCTCTACATTTACTAACCAATGACGGTAACTCTGATGGCATGAAGTGCTGACACCAAGTTATGTAATCCATTCCATTTACCGCATCATGGCAAAAATGATCGACGTATTTCTCTAACAAGGCATTATCTTCGTCAATAAAATGTTGCCTTGAACAGACATATTTGCGCATAAAATAATTAAATCAAAAGAAGTGCATATGAAACAATCCCAGCATAGCGATACTTACCGATATCCTTGTATGAACTCCTCTCTAGAAATGATTCCATCTCTATTTTTATCAAACTTTTTAAAAACATTTCTAATTTTTGTGATAGCAGTGGACCAGCGTTCCAATAATATGGGATTTCCTAATGCGGTAATTTTAATTGCTGCAAAACCATCGGGTGCAACCTTCTTTACCGTCCTAATACATGATAAGAAGATTTCTTTATGACGATCGCATGTTTCCTCAAATTGAGTTTCGTTTGCGTCGACTAACTTATTTTCTTCATTAGTGACATTGCATTTATCTGCCGAATATAATTTTTATCAAGGGTTTGAATGAGAAATTACAAATGCCGTTGAAATGTATTATACACATCTTCATCAAAATCTAGAGAGACATACCTATGTTACTCCCAACATCACTTTCAGCAGCATAATCCAGAATTCCTCCTACTCCATACTCTTTCAATGTCGATACAAGAGCACCTGTATCACTATCCTGTTCCCCACCACAAAAATGTGCGAACACAGTATGTTTCAATAACTTATTTGTCAACTCAACACCAAGAAATCGATTACAATTTTCAAGTAATAAGCTAGCATTACGAACGATGAGGGGAACTTGACATAAGTTAAATACAAGTAACGCGCGTAATAACTCGGGAGTGGTTTTATTATCGTAAACATGTGCCGTATCATTGAAATTCGGTAAGGTTTCTTGTGAGGTTTTAAACTTTGGTCGTGACAAGTTCTCGTTCTCGTGATAACTTAGTAATGAGGAAAATGAACGAATGCCGTGTAACTTCGATATATTGGAGGGAAGGCCTTTCCTCTGAACTAAAAGCATTGTTTTAAAGTTTGTCATATACATTATACTTAGAAGTACTTCTTTTCAGGCTTAATGGAAGTATTTCAATAAATAGGGATGTGTTTTTGTGTCAACAAAGAAAAATGTCAAGGAAACACGACTGGGAACAAGTTAGAGAGATCGTCAAGAATGTCAAAATAGTTCCGAAAAGGCCAATTTTTCCGTAAGCGTTATTATTTTGTTTTAAGTATTACTTCGAAGTATTTTTTAAAAATAAAGTAATACTTACAGTAAAATAATTAGTTCCCAGATTTTATGAGTGTTCGAATAAGTGCGAAAAAGAGTCTGTCCTTTGTCTACCGTAGAGCCAAAAGATCGTAAACCGACTTTAGCTTCCTAACGGTAGAAAGAGCGAGTAGAGTGAATATTAATAATGTTGATATGTGATGACGTGGTAACGCATTGGCAGATGAAGCGTTTTCCTCTTATTATTCTACGTCATCTTTGTAAGAATATAGTTTGAATTCACGCAGCTTGTTTACTTTCATGAGTACATCGCACATCGCATGATAAAAATGATCAATAGAAATCTGATTACATAGAACAAACTCTATCTTTTCACTATCGGTATTAATTTTTTTTGTTTTGCTTATTTACACGTACCAACGCACTATTACCATTCCAATAACGGACTAACTTTCTGTCGAATAAAATTAGTTTTTCAACAGCCATTCGACCCAAGAATCCCAAACGAGAAGACCATCTGGAACAAAATCCCATTTCTCAAACTTTGAAAACTTGGAATCGTTCGTAACAGTTCCACGATCGACACTACCAGACCACTTCTGTTGGTCAACCAGTCTGCCTATCGATAGCTCTGCTGCGTGCTTTACTTCGGCATACTCAACATATCCTCCCCATGCTACTTCTTCTTCTTGCCACTGAATATTTAAAATTAGATAGACTGCACTTCTGTATACGTACTTCCAAAAATAATTCTCACCTTAATATCCTCATCAGTGCATCTGTAAGTGAAAACTGTGACAATACATCTATTATAGGAAGTACAAATAGCACAATCGAATAGAGCTTCGGATAAAGCGCCCGAAAGTCCCTTGTTCAAACCTAATTCTTCCTCCACTTCTCTAGCTGCTGTCAATTTTGGATCTTCTCCTGCGCCCGACACTCCTCCAACTTAATCAATTATACATTCAATAAGACATCATCGAATATTTGTTACAATGTAATGAGGACTCACCAAACATATCATATAATGATGGAAAAATTCGTTTAGTGGCAGTTCGCTGGTGGCAGTAAACCCTCGGAAAACCTGCTTCATCCTTGCCTTTTTGAATATGTTCATTTTCTGAGACCACAACACCGATGCCACGATGAAGTAGGTTCAGTCGGTGAACTAAGTCTCGCGGAAGGACAGCAATAGGCTTTCCACTGGAAGCGCAAAACTCAACGATTTCGGCCTGTTTCGATCCTATATCTTGAAATAACTCGGTAGACAGGGCCCTCCCCCTCGAGACTAATTCTAATTCAGAACCATCATAATCAATAAGATTTGCTTTTAGAACATCATCATTTCGTAAGAATGCACGTTGGGCTAGTAGTTTCATTAGGACTTGTAGCATAATCGAAGAATCACTAACTGTATCGACTTGACTTTTGACAACCCGAATTGTTGCTTCTGCTTCCGACGAGGAAGATTGAAGTGTCAAAACAGGACTTTCGGCACTGAAATCCCGGCCTCCCAATGATAAAGCTTCTTTACTCTTTCTCGCAAAATCGTTTTCGTTCTTACCGGTCATGGAATAGAGGTTCCACGTTTCCTCGACTATTGGCAACGTAGACTTATTGCTACCATCACAGGAAGAGGAATCCGACAAGTGAATGACTAACACATAGTCAGATACGAGAGATACATATTCTGACGATGACGAATCCTGTAAGGACGAACTCCTCAATGTTGCCTCAAGTCCTTCGAACACTGGGTTCATGATCTCAGTCGAAGTTGAAGTTGCAGGCAAACGAGAAAGGTGTTGGCAGGTGTTTCCATCTGAAGTTGAAGATGCAACGTTACGAATGCTGAATGAAGGTCGACCAAATGCCAAAGTCTTACATACGAGGAGCGATATCAGTGGCACTGTCGATACCAAGGTACTTAACAGAGAGGGTTTCATCTCAATATCATTTTTGTTGGAAATATTTGGTATGTGTGATGGACACAGAGGTCAAAGATACAAAGGAAATACAGTACATGCGTGTACTTCGAACTTTGAAATATAAGAAAGTCGCAAGGTGAAAGGTGAGGGTGAAAAGGAAAGATTTTTCCAAGGTTGTCACAATGTTCGTATGATGACATAAGAAGACGTTTTCGTCATGATTTCTTTACATAACCGGTCACCTTTCTTTACGTGGAAGTCGTTTCCTCTCTAGAGTTTTGTTACTGGGTCATATTATCATATCATATATTACTAGGATTTTGGTTGAAAAGAAAAAATGATAATAAAAATGCAGTGGTGGCTTTAGGGTCACCATAAGGCTTGTACCATTTATTCTTTTCATCGTCAAATGTAAAGTGTCAAAGTAATCTATTGTGTAAATATTTAGTAAATATCGGATAGATATTGTATATTAATTTAGTCTATGGAATTAATTCAAGGTGACACGAAAGCAAGACATATGGTACAAGAGTAGAAGTTAACAAATAACATACAGTTGAAAAAATTAAAGCGACTCTACGAGATGATTTGTCGAATATGTTTTGTTTAGATCTTCAGACCATGAACGCCAAACCTCATTCTTTTCAATTAATTCCTTTTCCTCTACCCAACAGAAGTGTTTTGACATCACCATCCGCCTTACAACAGATTTTTCGTCAAATGCAAGTGTGGGCAACTCATTCGATTTGGAAGATTCAATCAAATGAGACAACTTGTTTTTGCTTAAGCACGAAATTGGAAAATCTACAAGTTTACAGAATTTGTTCACTGACGAGCATTGCGATATTTTCGAATGGTGGTCTTTGATGGTATCAATCAATGTTTTAAGTTCAACATGCTGCATAATTTCAAATTTCTTTTGCAAATATTGTGCTATTCTCAATATATTGATTTCGTAAAATTCAAGAGAGTGATGTGCTTCCGTTCTTTGATCTTCTAAACGATCGCACAATTTCGTCATTCCGTTCATTAGTTCGCAAACTATTTGTGCAGTTATAGTATAATTTTGATTTTCATGGAGTAAGCTAATTTCAGAATAATTGATAGATTTCATTCTTGCAAATACATTGTCAATGGACTCTTCCTTTACATTACCACTTTTAGTCTCAATATATTCTTTCAGTGAAGGAAAAGTAAAATCTTTCCTTATTCTTCGCATATATCCTTCATACTCACTCAAGTATTGAGTGAGGATTACATCGGGATAATGTTGATGTGCCTTCAATTTCAATTAAAATTATAGACAATCGAACACAAATATAAGTATAATTCTTGATTACTCACCATCAATAGAGTCACGTTGTAGTCACTCAATGAAGTGGCAATCTGTTCAAGCTTCGTTTCGTTACTAATTGAAAATATTTTTGTCGAGGAAATAAATAAATTTTCGTTGTGTTTAGCAAGATTTCGAATTAATTTTGAAACGCGAGTACATGTGCGGGTATTTGGATGTTGTCGCAAAACACATCGATTCATGAAATCAGTCCAAACGTCTCCCGTTGAAAGACGCATAACGGACCCTTCATTTAATTCCCCAATGAAGTGGTATCCTTTACCGAGTGGAGATGATTCAGCTAATGTATGGGCCACCTCAGAGAAAAATCCCTGGACGCTGTGAGTTGTCATGCGATCAGGGCCAACAAACAAAATAGCATGTGGTTTCTTGATCACCTGTTCTTTCGGAAATGTTGCAAAATGAAATGATGTGGATAGCATCCCGTCATGAGATTGCTCTTCTTTTAGTGCATAATGAAACTGATTTTCCATATCCATTATACTGCCAGAGTTCCCTCTATATACAACGATTGACGCAATTTGGAATAAAATGATAATTGCCATTATCGAAAGAACTGTTGCTTGTTTGAGCAATTTCTGATCACGGTTCACTTTTCTCATTCGTTTCATTTCGATTGCCATACTTATAATATTGATGCATTCAACACGTTAAGTAGTAATGGTTTGTTGGTGTTTATGTCAATGATTATTGTTGTCGATTATTACGATTTCAATCTCTCTGTCTCTCTCGGCAGGGTGTGGTATCTATTCTCATCTTACACTGTGTACGTAAAACAGCGAATCTATTTTTATCAACTCTGTGTACGTCGATCTACACATTGCACTTTGATCGTTAACATCTACTCTAAAAACAATTATAAATCGCATAACTTAGAACTCGTCCTCTTCCTGTCCATCGAGTTGTTCGAATATGGGAGTTCGCATGATATTAACGAGAACCAACTACATGCAATGCAAGTACACATTTACATGCGAGTACGCACGTTCAAGTGGAGAGGTTTGAACTTCAATCATGACAGCTCACTTCTAAAAAGTATCTTTTAAAAAGGTA
>Ga0115008_10004373_pt1 | contig 11741 bp, 7 predicted proteins | sample FraStrMetagenome_FD_87164 | JGI IMG/M metagenome (GOLD analysis project Ga0115008, IMG submission 87164) | Marine eukaryotic phytoplankton communities from Arctic Ocean - Fram Strait ARC3M Metagenome | ecosystem: Environmental > Aquatic > Marine > Oceanic | place: Fram Strait | collected 2012-06-18
TCTAAATCTAAAAGGTTTTCATTCGTAATCACGTAGTCAATTCCAGGGGCCTTGTAAGAACGCATCTCACCTGAATTGTGGTAGGCTAGATTAGGCCCATTAACAGACTTCTTTTGAAACGTAGCTAACTTAATATTCTTTTTATCATAGAGGTCCCAATATTTTTGAGGAGCTGTAAAAGGAAGATGAGGCCGCTTAAAACCGACTGCTAAGAAAAAAGGAGCCGATTGATTTTGGCTTAAATCTTGTAACATTAAATTCGCACGAGAAGCGATGGCACCGTCTGTATAAGCTTCATCGGGCACATTGGCACTTCCAAAAGGCGGTTTATATTTGTCCCTCACATATTTGTGAAGATTTTTAATTCCTTTAGAACTCGCTTCGGCTCTTAGCTGTCTTATCTTATTTTTGATGTCTTTATTCTGATAATACCCCATTGCTGGCGGACCGTATTCAGAAGAAAATTCGAGTTGGTTTTCTTTTACAAAGGGAACAGACCAAGAGGGTTCATCTCTTTTTTTATCGACACAACGGGGATCGTATATTTTTCCAACTCCTAGTGTTTGGTATCCATTGTTTTTAAAGTGTTCTGGAATCGTGAGAATATCTGGATTGATATCTCGCATTTTAGTTTTGAGGTCTCTTACCTTGGTATAGTCTGGTCTTTTACCAGTCATCAGACTTGCTCTAGAAGGACCACAAACTGCCTGTTGCGTATGATTGTTTAAAAAAATAGTTGCTTCCTTAGATAAGGCATCCATTACTGGAGTTTGCGCAAACGCATCACCAAAACTACCAATAGTGGGCTTTAAGTCATCAATTGCGATAAACAAGATGTTAGGCTTTTGAGTTTCTGATTGTGCGGCTAATCCACAAGAAAAAACAAGAGCTAAAAAACAAAAAATTAAAGTTTTTACGTTCATTTAAAATACTAATTTGTTTCTACAATTTATTAGTTAATGAATACCTTTTTAAAATACTTAGCTCTAGTGAGTGTTTCTGTTTTTAACACATAAACTACTACAGCATAATCACTTACATCAATAAAACACTGCTCACACCAAACTGAAACTTAATTGCTCTCAATACTAGGGCTTACCGTATAGGGCCTAATATGAGCCAGCAGTTCTAAGGACATAAAAAATTAAAATACAAAATTAAAATATGTCGTTTAATGATTACAAAAATATTTATTTACAGAAACCTACAGTATCATTTTTGAGTTATTATACACTACAAATGATGCAAAGCGTTAAATATTTTATATTTTAAAACGAATACATACAATTATTATAAAAAATAGAGCAAAATCTACTATTCGCTTTTCTACTTTTATTTAATTTATTTTAAAGGAATAATAGTTATTTGTTTGGGGGTAATAGTTGAATTTAAGGAGTAGTTTACGAAACAACCTTCTTGAAATTAGAAAAATAACTACTTGGTGTGCAATCAAAGTGTTTCTTAAAGCAGGTTCTAAAATATTTTGGATCAGAAAACCCTACCATATAGATTACTTCGGTTATGGAATATTTTCCAGATTCAATAAGCTTTGCAGCCTTATTAAGGCGAATTGTTCTTATAAATTCAGATGTGGATTGTCTTGTTATTGATTTCAATTTTAAGAATAGTGCAGATCTACTCATTCCTATTTCTAAAGCGAACTTTTCAACTGAAAATTCTGTATTATCAAGGTTTTTCTTGATTATGTTAATTGACTTTTCTATAAATTTCTGATCCAATTTATTGGATAATTCCTTCCAAGACTTAGAACTCGAATTCGTTCTAAACTTTTGAATCCATTGCTCTTTGGTACGTAAAATATTATCTAATCTTAACTTTAAAACTTCAATATTAAAAGGTTTTAAGATAAACTCATCAGCTCCAGTTTCTAACCCTTCTTTTTCGTTTTCTAGTCCAGCTTTTGCAGTTAATATAAGTATTGGAATGTGACTCGTATTAATGTTCGTTTTTAATTTTTTACACATCTCAATACCATTCATCTCGGGCATCATTAAATCGCTTATAATAACGCTGGGTATGTTTTTAATTGCCTGCTCTAGACCTTCTTTACCGTTATTTGCTGTTAATATTCTATAATCATAACTAAAAAATGTCACCAAATAGTCTTGCAATTCTCTATTATCTTCAACAATTAAAAGCAATGGTGTTTCCTTAGAATGTTCTTTGGTACTTTTAATAAGTTTTTTTGGAAGCAATTGATTTTCCTTAATAACATCAACTCCAATTTTAGTGTATTTAAAATCATATTTTTGAGGTTGTAATTCTATGATAGAATTATTAGAGTATGCTGTTTTAGAGATGGGTATAGTAACAGTGCATGTTGTTCCTTTATGAAACTCGCTTTGGATATTAATTTTTCCTTTATGTATTTCCACTAAATGCTTTATATAGGCTAATCCTAAACCTGAGCCTTCATTAATAGCATTATTTTCTTTTCTGGTTTGATAGAATCTATCAAATATGCTCACTAATTCATCTTTTGGAATTCCTATTCCAAAATCAATTACTTTAATAATGGCATAGTCTTCATTGTTTATCGTTTCTTTTTCAAGACTTACTGTAATACTTTTTCCTTTCGGGGTAAATTTAAAGGCATTAGACAATAAATTATATAATATTTTTTCAATTTTATCATTATCAAACCAAGCATCGAATTCATTTTTTGGTGATAAAAACAAAAACTTAATATCTTTTTCTAATGCAATATCTTCAAATGCTGCAAACACTTCCCCTACAAAGGATACCAGTTCATCATTTTGAATAATTAAATTTAAATTCCCAGACTCTGCTTTTCTAAAATCTAAAAGTTGATTAATTAGCTTGAGCAGTCTGTTGGAATTTTTATACATTATTGAATTTAACTTCGGAACATCTTTGGTATTAACCTGCCCATTCATGATTTGACTCAAGGGACCAACAATCAAAGTTAAAGGTGTTCTTAATTCATGTGATATATTTGTAAAAAATTGAAGCTTCATCTGATTCATTTCTTCAGAATTTTCGTGGTTGGCACTTTCTATATCGATTTTACTCCTTAAACGTATCTGATTTAAACGAATTTTAACAAAACTATATATAATAGCAAACGTTAACAATGAAAAAAGAAAAATAGCTAGGGTTGTTAAATACCAAGGTTTATTTATCACCACCAATATCTCTGTTGGTTCATCTGTCCAGATACCAACACTATTAGAGCCATAAACTTTAAATATATAATTTCCTGGCGGTACATTCGTATAGGATGCAAACCGTCGCTCATTTCCTTTAGAATATTGCCATTTTTCATCAAATCCTTCTAATATATATTTATATTTATTTTTTTCAGGATTGGAAAAATGCAAGCTTGAAAAAACAAATTCCATAGAGTTAAGATCATAAGGCAATACAATCTTTTTAGTTTCATTAATACTATTTTTTAAAATTACCTTTCCGTTTCTTTCCTCTAATGGATGAACAATTTCATTAAAAAGTTTAAAACCTGAAATAATTAGTTGCGGTTTTATTTCATTTACAGAAAGCTTGTCAGGTTGAAAAAATGTAATGCCGTTTACGCCGCCACAAAGCATCATCCCAGAGGTGGTAAACAACATGGCATTATCCTTAAACTCGCTAATATTAATTCCATCTTGGTTTTCAAAATAGGTAACCTCTCCAGTTGTTGGGTTCAATTTAGAAATTGCCCTAACATGCATCATCCATATATTCCCTTGTTTGTCCTCCTTTATTTGATAAACTACATCACTTGGAAGTCCTTCTTTTGTGGTATAATGTTTGAAATTTAATGTGTTATTTGAAATTTCAATTTGATTCAATCCTCCACCAAATGTACCAACATACAAATGACCATCACTTGCTTTAAAAATATCTAAAACATAATTATTGCTTAAACTATTTTTATTCTCAGAGTCATTTAGATAACTTGTAAAAGCAATATTACCGGCATCATCTTGTTTTAATTTATTTAAACCTCTTATGGTTCCTACCCAAATATCACCATTAGAATCTTCAAGTATATCTCGAACGAAATTGTTTGATAAGCTATTTATATTGTTAAATTCATTTTGATAATTAATAGATGTGTACGTTTCGCTTTGTTTATCAAAAGTTATTTTCGCGATGCCTTTCTTCCAATATCCAACCCAAATATTTCCCATTCTGTCTTCTTCAATAGCAAAGACTGAGTTTTTAATAAGCTTACCTTGTTTATCTTTGATATCATTAAATTTTTGAATATCAAATGTTTCTGAATTATTTTTAAAGGTTATTTTGCTTAACCCTGTTCTTGCGCCTACCCAAATATTGTCTTCGCTATCATTCATCAATCTTTTAATCTCAAAGAAATCTTCATCATCAAATTGTTTATTGGTTTTTGCAAGATAATTATAGTCCCAACTCTTATTTAACTTATTTAGCAAAGTACTTTCAATTTCCTTACCCTTTAGTATTGCTAAGCCACCTTTACCCTGCGTACCTAGCCAAATGTCTCCTTTAGAGTCTTCGCACATTGTAAGAATGGGGTACTCATGAAAAACAGGAGATTGCTTTTCAGAATTGTTTGAAAATTCGTTCGAATTCAAAAATGTATTGTTTTCTAAATCCATTTTATACAATCCATGGTTTAGGGTTCCTAACCATAGAATATTGGTGTTATCAATCATTAATTGTTGCGCTTGTTGAATAGCAATCTCTTTTCTATGATTTGAATTTAAATTAAGTTTTTCACCTGTCTGAGTATTATAATTTAATAATATACCATTCCCAGCAATCCAAATATGCTGTTCTTTATCAACAGCAATGGCTAATTTTTTGAAATTTTTATCGGAAAATCCTGAACTATTATCTGAAAGCCTTATTAACTCCCTATCAATAGCCTGAAGCTGATCGTTTAATCGAATTTTAAGGAGTTGAAGTCTATTACTTATCACCCAAATTGTGTTCTTTGGGTATTCAATAAAATTTACAGGATAACTCGAGTTAAATTCAAACCACTTAATGTCTGTGCTTTGAATTTTAATATCTGGCACATTTGAGATTTCGTTTACCGCTACTTGATGCAGTATTATTTTTCTTTCAGGAGTAAAAAACCAATGCTTCCCATTTACTGCAGGAATAATAGTTTTAATACGCAAACTAAAGTTGTTTGCCACATTAATTACTTCTTCAAATAATAAGCTACCATCAATGGCTACCTTAAAAAATTTAATACCTTTAGATGTATTAATAAAAAGAACTCCAGAAGATGATTGATAAATATGATCTATCTCACTTGCATAATCAGATGCATTTGGATTGTCAAAATAAACCTCTATTTTTCCTGTCCTTGGGTCTATTCTATTTAATCCAGCATCTGTGGTTCCAGCCCATATATACCCATCTTTATCCTCAAAAAGACTAATAATAATATTACTACTAAGACTATTAACGTCATTTGAAAAATTATAATGGACCATAGAATAGCCATCGTATTTATTAATGCCATTGTATGTTCCTACCCAAATAAAACCATTACTATCTTGAATAATGCTTTTTACAGTGTTTTGTGAAAGTCCTTCAATACCTGATATTTTGTTTAACTGCAATTGTGCGTGCAAAGAAACACAACTATATAAACTGATTATTAAAAAAAAATATTTAAATAAATTAGACATAATGGGCTCTCAAATTGTACGACTATAATTTAATCAAAGATAAGGAAATGTAGCAGGTTTTATTAATTCTTTACAAAAACACCACTTAATAGTATTTAGCTACAACAATCCTTTTATTCCTTAAAACTTTATTATCGGTTGTTGTAATTTGTATTAAATAGACACCATTCTCCAAATTATTTGTATTTAATTTTAAACTACTAGTATGCTCAGGCGTATATTCATTAATAATTCTACCATTTACATCAATTATTCTTATGTTTTTTATCTTTTTATCGAAGGAAGATAGCTTTACATTCAAGAAGTTTCTAGTTGGATTGGGATATAATACTATTTTAGTATCCAATGCATCATCATCTATTGACAAACTTTCACTGTCTGTAATTGTTGTTTCGAAATCATCAAAATAATAAGTACCTGCTTGCTTTCCACACAAAACCTTAACTTGTACTGAAGTCGTTGGTTCCGTTAAATCAAAAGTATACTCATAAGCACTATATACTGTTTGAAGGTTTAAAACTGGTGATGTAAAATAACTGGTGGTACTGGTGGTACCACTTGTATGAATAGTCTTAATTTGAAACCTAAAACTAGTAGCATCATCAGATTTTGCAAAACACTTTATTGCAATATTTTTTCCATTTAAATCATTCGTAAATACATTATTTTCAAGCAGCACTTTATTATAACCAATAGCTGTTTCAACAACTATTTTTGCCGCAATATCTCCATTATAAGCGTCTGTAGCGCCAGAATCTGATATACTTGCAGTTGATCCTGTAAGTACCTTTAAATCCCAACCAGAACTATATCCACACTCGAAATTAGGATTAAAAATAATAGGATCTGGGCCAGGACCGTAACATGGCGGCCATGTTCCTGAACTTAATAAAGCATCCTTTACATCTTCTACCCAAATAGAGGTATCTACAACGGTGCTTATATTTGTGTTTTTTGGATTATAACTTATTACTGAAAAGTTATCAATGTTAAAATTTACCGTACCAGAATTATCTCTTCTCTTATGGATTGTTTTATTAGACTTTGGTCCAGAATCCCAAGCTGAAAAAGAAAACCCTCTATTGATAGCCTGTTCTGCTACAAATCTATGAAACTCTACTCTTGAGGCATTATCTGGGCCTCCATCAGCAAAACCAGTAGCATTACCTGAAATAGTATTTAAATCTCCTGTACTGTATTTATATCCGCCAGTATTGTCAGCACTAAATTCACCTAAAAAAACAGGTATATTGTTACTTGTAGCCCATGAAGAAACTATATCAAATCTATTTGTTAATAGTTCTTTATCTTGAACTGACCCCCAAGATTCATTATCCCTAGCATCTGCGCTAGAACTTGTAAAATCAAATGGCTGGTAATAATGAAAGGTTGCTATTACATAAGTATCGCCAGAAATAATTGAAGGTTCAATTTGCAAAGGCGCTTCATGTGAAGTTCCTGTGCCTCCTGTAATAATCACATTTCTAGTTCCATTACTTCCTCCAGAAGCTCTTATAACTGTTAAGACATCCGTATTAAGTGCATCCATATCTGACTTAGTCATATGAAAATAGGGTTCGTTGATAACTTCAAATAATAAATTCTCGGAATGATTTTTAAAGCGATCTGCTATCTGAGCCCAAATAGCTATAAATTTTTGATAGTCTGCAGCTCTTTTTGCCGAAGTTGGGTGGGTGTATTCTGTTTCTTCAGAGTCAAATGTATAGATAAACTCAGATTTTAAATTCAATCCATGAAAATCAATGATGGTTACAAGACCTTGATTTAAAGACCACTCAATAACCTGCTCTATTCTACCTAAATAGGTGGAGGACACTATATAATCATCAGATGTACCAGTATAATTTCCTGCAGTTCCAGCGGCACTAGAATAAACAGAAGTATTACCTGTAGTTCGTGCGCCAAAAAAGTCCATTGGAATTCTAACATTGGTAAAACCAGCGGCAGCGACATCAATAAAATATTGTTCCGTTACTGCGGGTGACCAATTTCCTTCTACTGGAGCACTTAAAACGTTACCTAAGTTTAACCCTCTTCCCATTTGTTTAACCATCTCATATGACGAGATTTGAGCAAATAGCACAAAAGGTATTAGACTGATTGCTAAACACAATAAAACTTTATTTTTGAACATAACATCATTTTTAAAAATAAGGCCAATGCGAGTGCAATGGCCTTGTTTTAATATTTGTAAATATACTGATTATTGCTTTTTAACTTTTATTCTTTTTTTTATTCTGTTCTTTTAACAAGGCATTAACGGCATTAATTTCTTCTTTAGAGAATAATGCTGATAATTTATCATTGGTTTCTTTAAAAGATTTCTTATAAATCACTTTCTTTTCTTCATTTGACAAATCGTTGCCTTTTATTTGTTTTGAAGTTTCATCATATTTGGTTAACAAAATAGCGTACAGTGCTGTTTTAGTATTATCATTTAAAGCCATGGTATCGGCTATAAGTTGTGCATTTGTGGTTGCCTTTTTTTCTTGATATGACTGTTTTTGTGCATTCGCTGTAGATAAAAAACCACAGAATAATATAAGTGCAATTAGTTTTTTCATTTCTTTTAGTATTAAAAATTTAATTTATTTTTATGAATTTTTTTATTGAAACAGTTCCATTCTCATTGATAGTTTTTAGAATATATGCTCCGGAATTTAATTTAGATACATTTAAAATATTTGTGTTTTCTCTACCCATTACTTTTTGGCCTAACACATTAAATACCTCAAGTTTCTTAAGTATTGAAGGTGACTTTATTGATAAAATATCTTTTACAGGATTTGGAAATAAATGAATACTATTTTCATCACTAAGGTTGCTATCAGCAAGTCCTGCAGTTTCAGCAAAGTAAAATTCAATATAATTTATTGTAAAAGTTCCGTTAGTTGAACCGGCATTAGTATCGTCATTTCGTATATATAATTCTAATTGAGAAAGATTACCGGTCCATGATGTATGCAATAAAGAGGCATCAATTTCACCAACACCGTTCGTTGCATCTCCAGGAATTGCCAAATCATAGTTTATAAATTCATTCCCGCCCTCTTTAGGATGCGAAAGACGCATTCTTGTATTATCGGTTCCATTTGTATATCCTATTTTTAGAGTATTTATATTCCAAGCAGTAGGAGCAAATGAACATGCATCGTATTTTAGTTTTGTTGAAACGCCAGTTATTTCCCATGTTAAAACATCATTATCAACTGTAACCGTTGCATGCTGAGCACCAATCCATTCTTCTAACTCTGCAGTCGTATCAAAATTAGTGTCCGAAGCGTCAGAGGTTGCTGCAAACAAAGCTTTTACAATAGCATCCGCAGACCCTGAAGTATATGTATAAGGGTTAGTTGTTATTCCTGAGGCCTCACCATCAATTTCCCATTCTGTAAATGTAAATTTATCACAAGAAGCTGTAGCTGTAAATTCAATTGCTTCACCAGTTGGATAACATACCAGAGGAGCTGTTATCGCATTGGTTCCTCCTCCATCAGTTTCAGCAGTAATTGCAAAACCTGCACATGCTTCTTTCACGAAAGTAACATCATCAAAATAAAACGTACCAGTAGCATTTGCCTGAAGTCTTATATTCATTCCTGTAGTTGCAACTAGACCTTCAAAAGTATGGGTGTACGTTTCCCATACATCAGTCGCTGCAATTATGAGGTTAGATCCAGCTAAAAAACGGCCCTGATAGATTGCTCCTCTAACTTCAACACCAGCAGTACCTTTTACTCTAAAAGTCAAAATATAGTTTCCCGCTCCTTCCTCTGGAGTTCCGTTTGGATTAGATTGGGCATATTTATTAACAGTTGTGTTAACTAGCTTCAGAGATTGATCAGCAGCATTCCAGTCAATAGCCGATCCAGTAACAGCTTTCCATCCAGTAACATCGGCATCAAAGGTTCCGTTTGTAATTTGACTAAACCCTATAAAAGGCAATGTCATTAAAAAGAGTGTAAGTAAATTTTTTTTCATGATAATTTAAATATTTAATAGCACAAGATTAGTTTTTCTCTATCCTAACCAAGGGTGATATGTTTTTTTAGTAGGGTGAAATGGTTTAAATTCTATTTAGCTACAAGAAGTGTTTGTAAGCCATTTTCCTTCTGCAGGAATTCCATTTTCGGCGGGTGCACTAAAAACGTTACCAAGGTTTATACCTTTAACCATATTATGCGGCATAATTTGAGCGTTAAAAATAATTGCAGAAAATAATGTTGTAATTAATATAATGTAATGCTTCATAATATGTTATTCATAGAAACAGTTTAAATCAATTAAGATTTAAACTGTTTAAAAATTAATTTTTTAACAGAAATTTACTTTTAAGGTTATTATTAATTAAAACCCATTACCTGGATCTGTAGGACTTTGAGCTTGCGCTTTTTGTGGGTTTAAAATCATATAAGTACCTAATGCCGTTAATGCTGCATATTTACCGTAATTTCCAATCTTTTTAATTGCGTCTTTACGAGTAATTTCTTCAGAATTGTTTTTAGTTTCTGTATTTTTATTCATGATTGTCTTTTCTAATTAGTTATTGGTTTGTTATTCTAATACAATTTTCTTGTTTAACTTACTAAATTCGGTTTCTAACTGAACAATATAAATTCCGGCAGCTAAGTTTGGTAAAGAGATTTCTTTTGCTCCATTAGCATTAAAAGAAGTATTCATTAACTGTTTTCCAAGAACATTAATTAATTTTATGTTAGCGATTCCATTTGGGAGACCTACTATTTTTAAAGTGGATGCATTTGTTTTATAGATACTCACATTTTCTAAAATAACACTATCGTCTATACTTAAAGCATTGCTTGACGTATGTAAATAAAATCGACCAACATCATTTAAAGCCTCTGATAAATTAACTTTAAAAGTTTTATTATCTGATAGTTCATTAAAAGTATTTGCTAATCTATCTTCTAAAAACACTTTAATACCATCAGGTAAGTTTAGTGCTTCTGCTGAAAATGTAATTTCTTTACCAGCATTAGCATTAACTCCAATTGGTATTACCATAGATTCTAAATCTGAATTAGGTAAAGATTGTACTTGGTATTTTTTACCTTCATTATCAGCAACTAAATTTGTGTATACTGCAAAAGGTTGTGCAACACCACTAAATAATTTACCATCATAACCATTGTCAAAACCAGTTGTTGCACTGTCGAAATAATACAGTTTTGCAAATCAGTCATTTATACCATCATTCATTATCAATTTTACTTCAGTATTTGTAGTTTTTTGAAAGGCACTTCCGGTATTAGCTTGGTATGATTCTGCAATATTTAGGTTAGTTGCGCTACTACTAGCATTTACAAAAAATCCTTGAGTTGGAGCTAATACAAACGCGTCAACAGTAACTTTTGTTTCATAAATTCCAGATGCTTGATTCCAAACCCAGATAGTTTGAGTATCTAAACTACCTGTATTATCTATTAAAAAAGAAGCACTATTTAAGTATGCTGTAAATGGATTACCAATTAAGTTAAAACTATTAGTACCACCTGTAATAACTGAAGCAGCAACATCAGAAGTATTAATAGACCCTATAAAAGAAATATCTCCTGCACCTGCAGCTATTGCTCTTCTTACAGAATAACCAGCACCAGAGGTAAAAGTTGCATCATCATTAGTTTGCATATAAGACCAAGTATTATCAGCTGTTGCATAAGAACCAATAGCATTGTTTGTACCATTAATAGCCAAACTATTTGCAGCTACATATGCGTTATCATACGTTTCACCAAAAACTGGGCTGGACACGAAATACCAATTTTCTGTTCCTAAAGTTGTGTTATAGGTTACATTTCCTGTTGAAGTTCCTGAAACAATTAATGAACCTCCACCAGTAATTGTTAAAGCAGCACTAGCATTTACATCTAAATTCTTAACAGCTGCACCAGTTGTTGTGCTAATAATAGGGTTGTTAGCACTTACTTGTACGTTTGAATCTTTTGTTGCTGTTGGAGCAACTCCGTTTGTCCAGTTAGCTATGTCTGTCCATTCTGTATCTTTTCCTCCTGTCCAACTATTGTCCGTAGA
>Ga0115008_10004376_pt1 | contig 11737 bp, 7 predicted proteins | sample FraStrMetagenome_FD_87164 | JGI IMG/M metagenome (GOLD analysis project Ga0115008, IMG submission 87164) | Marine eukaryotic phytoplankton communities from Arctic Ocean - Fram Strait ARC3M Metagenome | ecosystem: Environmental > Aquatic > Marine > Oceanic | place: Fram Strait | collected 2012-06-18
CAATGGAACGTTCAACGCATATCCAACAAATCCTCGATCGGCTTCCCCATCAACCGGGAGTTTATCAGCATTTCGATGAAAATGGGAAGTTGCTATATGTTGGAAAAGCAAAAGACCTGAAAAAGCGTGTAACCAGCTATTTCACCAAACAACACCACGAAAACGGTAAGACGCGCCTTCTGGTTTCCAAGATTTCCGACGTTCAATGGCTCATTACACCCACAGAAGCCGATGCCTTGCTCTTGGAGAACAGCCTCATCAAAGAGCACAAGCCGATCTACAACATCCAGCTCAAAGATGATAAAACCTACCCGTTCATTGTCATAAAGAAAGAGCCGTTTCCTCGCGTTTTTGCCACACGCCAATTCATCCGTGATGGCAGTGAATATTTCGGGCCCTTTCCGAGCGTAAAGACCATGAACACCGTCCTAGAGCTGTGCAGAAAGCTCTATCCCATTCGAACGTGCACGCTATCATTGACAGATAGCAACATCAAAAGTGACAAGTTCAGAGTATGCTTGGAGTACCACATCGGCAATTGCTTAGGCCCCTGCGCCGGACACCAGCTTGCTTCCGATTATGAAAAAAGCATTGATGCCATCCGCTTCTTGCTAAAGGGCAATCTTGCAGAAGTCGTGCGGCTATTGGATAGGCAAATGAAGGCCGCTTCGGAAGCCCTTGCCTTTGAGGAAGCAGAGCGTTTTAAGGTTCGTCTGCAGTCCGTTCGGAAATACCAAGCCAAAAATACCATTGTCCACCCGACAATTACCGATGTCGATGTCTTCACCGTAGTGCAAGACGCACGTTGCGCCTATGTCAATTTCTTGAAGGTCCAAAACGGCTCCATTATCCAAGGAAATACATCTGAAGTGAAGAGGAAACTGGGCGAAGAAAACAAGGAGGTACTCGAAGCGGCTATTGTCCAAATGCGCGATCGCTTTCAAAGTCAGTCAAGCAGAATTTTTACGCCATTCCAGATTGATCTGGCTCTGCCCGATGTCACTTTGCACGTTCCGCAACGCGGGGATAAGCTCCGGCTAATTGAACTTTCTGAGCGCAATGCCAAGTTTTTTATGCGAGATCGTCAGAAGCAACTTGAACAAACGAATCCCGAAGCCGCAACCCAACGGCTTCTTGAGACGGCACAGGAAGATCTTCGACTGACCGCGTTGCCCATTCACATCGAATGCTTCGACAACAGCAACATACAGGGCTCCCACCCTGCATCCGCTTGCGTGGTTTTCAAAAAAGGCAAACCCGCAAAATCAGACTACCGAAAATTCAACATCAAAACCGTTACCGGGCCAGATGACTTTGCCTCTATGCGAGAAGTGGTTTACCGACGCTACAAAAGACTCTCGGAAGAAGGCCAAGCCCTTCCTCAGCTGATCATCATCGATGGGGGTAAGGGACAGCTTTCTCATGCCATGGAAGCCTTGGAAGAATTGGGGCTTAGAGGTGATATCGCTATTATCGGGATTGCAAAACGGCTTGAGGAAATTTTCTTTCCCGGAGACAGCCTGCCTTTGTTCATTGACAAACGCTCTTCTACATTAAAGCTCATACAGCACCTGCGCAACGAAGCCCACCGGTTTTCTCTTGCACATCACCGCGACCTCAGAAGCAAAGCAGCACTCCATTCCGAGTTGGACGACATCCCGGGTATTGGCGCCATTACACGGCACAAGTTGATGGCTCATTTTAAAACGGTCTTGGGCGTCCGGAAGGCTTCTGAATCGGAACTGTTGGAAGTCGTCAGTCTCAGGGTTGCAAAAAGTATTTTGAAGCACTTCAACGGTTCAAGTTCTTGAGTTCTTCTTGCTCAAAATCAACTGGAAAGCAGGTGAGTCATCACCAATGAAAATGCGAATCTTCCATCCCTGAAGTAAGGCCTTGGTATTCATCGACAAGGCCTTCTACAATTGAAGCCGCAGATTGAAGCTCTTTGATCTGACCACTCACTTGACCAATTTCAAGCTCCCCGTGTTCCAGATCTCCCTCGAACATGCCTCTTTTGGCCCGACCTCGTCCCAATAATGTGCGCAACTCCTCCACTCCGGCGCCTGATTCCTCTGCAGCGGCTACCTCTCGTGAAAATGGGTTGTCCAACAGTCGCACCGGGGTCAAGTCTTTGAGTCGCAAAAGTGTCTCTCCATCTCCGGCTTCCAGGATGCGTTCTTTGAACGCTCGGTGGGCTGAAGATTCATGGGTAACAACAAATCGACTTCCTATCTGAACACCCTCCGCGCCTAATGCAAAAGCGGCGAGCGCGGTTCGTCCGTCGTAGATTCCCCCCGCTGCAATGACCGGTATTCGCACGGCATCTGCAACAGCCGGAACCAAGCAAATTGTTGTGGTTTCCTCTTTTCCATTGTGCCCCCCGGCTTCAAAACCTTCTGCAACGATTGCGTCTACTCCGGCCATTTCAGCCTTATGTGCAAACTTGACACTGCTGATAACATGCACAACCCGAATGTCCTTTGCCTGGAGTTCCGATGTCCATTTAGACGGGCTTCCAGCGCTTGTAAACACGATGGGAACACCAAGCTCCATTATGGTCCGCATGTGTTCCTCTATGGACGGGTAGATTAGGGGAACATTCACCGCGAATGGCTTATCCGTTGCTGCCTGGCATTTCAATATTTGGTCGCGTAATACTTCAGGGTACATCGAACCCGCTCCAATTACGCCCAATCCACCCGCATTGGAAACGGCACTAGCCAATTCCCAACCGCTGCACCAAATCATTCCAGCCTGGACAATGGGCCACTGTATTCCAAAGAGGTTTTTTAAGCGACTCATGGCTGAAATAAATTGAGATTGTCCTGTTCCACTTCCGGGCTTCGGACTTCAGAATTGAAAAAAATATGGGAGTTCTGTGATTGCTGTTCCCATTGCGGGTGAGGCAAATTCAATGCCGTTTTCAAACCGTTCAACCAAACTTTCTGATCCAACGGCCAATCCCATCCAACTCCTTTTCCTTCCAGTTTACGCCATGGGGTGCGGTCACTAATCAAAACGGGGCATCCATGGGACCAGGCTTCGACGATGGAGTGTCCATAATTCTCTTGGTTCGTGGAGGACAATAAATAATGGGCTTTCTGCCAAAATGGTTCCAATGCCTCAGAAGACATACCGCCAATAAACTCGACAACAATTCGATTCTGACCTTGCGCCATCGCAACGAGTTCCTTCTGGTATGCAGCATCCTCAACGGGACCAATAAATGTCATTGTCACAGGCCGAGAGCTCGCTGTATTCAGCAGCGCGGATAAACCAAAATGCAGATTCTTGACCCGGTGAATCCGTCCTACGGAAACCACGTTCCAACGCTCTGAGCTCCTCGGAGCCAGCTCGGTAGACGATTTGCCGGGGATGTTCTGGGCCACCCTACACTCTGCCCCCATAAACTGCCCCAACACCTCATCCCGTTCCTGCGATGTAGAAGCATGCCATCGAATGTTTCTGAAAATTCCCGTGGCACGAGCAAACGCCAAGAACAATCGTTTTTTCAATGGTTTGAAACCAAGGGCTGCAGAGCCCAACATGCCCCGAGGTGCCAATGCTATTCTTAGGTTACCGAATTTTCGAGCAGCACGCAGAGGAAGCAATGTGAAGTGCTTCGAAAAGACACTATTCAAGTGGAGCCAATCTGGATTCAATTCCTTCAAGAGTTCGCTCCAGGATCGAAAATTCCAATTCGATTTCGTCCAGTGCATTACCTGAATGGTTTCGCCCCCGCATTGTACGCTTTGCCACGAATCCAGCGGAATATCCAACGGATGATCATCGCCCAAATCATAGGCCCCCGAGATAACCCAAACATCAAAGGATTTGGAAAGCAAAGAAACCAGATTAAATGAGCTGCGTATGGGACCCCCGGCTCGGAAAGCCGGTGGAAACCAGTCGACAGAAATCAATATCCGTTGGCGAGATGATTCAGGATACATCATGTCGCTTCATCCAAATTCCCAGTACAACAAGCATCCAAACGCGGGAAAAACTCCAACGTGCATCTCCCGCTAAAAAGGCCTTCCAAATCCTCTCAATCTGTTTCGAATGGATTGAATCCAATACGGAAAGCGCTTCCAATCCCTCTTCACATAGAGGCTTCAATTCGGATCGCATCCAATGGTCCCAAGGCAAAGTAAATCCCATTTTTGGTCGATTTACAACCTCGTCTGGCAACAAGCCCAACAGTGAATCCGTCAATAATTTCTTTGGAGTGTGCGGCCACTTCTCTTCATCTGAAGCAGCCAAAACTTCTGCGACCAAATGATGGTCCAAAAAGGGAACGCGAACTTCCAGTGCATGTGCCATGGACATCTGATCCGTATCGCGCAGCAACGTATGGCCCATGTAGGTGTGCATTTCAGACAAGCTCACTTTGCTCAAAAATGGCAAATTGAACCCCGCAAGACCCGGTTCTAATGCTTCCTGTAACCATCGAAAAACAGCGTTAGGATGGTGGGATAAAGTTGGAGCTATTTTGCGCAAATCTCGCTCCAAAAGCATCTGACGGGAAAGCGGATAAGTATGCTCCAAATCAAAATAATCTCCCGCTAAAATATCAGCCATTTTCCGTGATTTACCGGTAGGCTTTGCCGCAACGTAGAGGGCGCCTGCAAGTTTTCGCAAGCCCTTCGGCCAGGAAGCTAACCATCGTTTTTGGACAATGTCATGGGAACGGATGAAGACGGGGTAGCCCGCAAATAATTCATCGCCTCCCAAACCGCTCAATGCAACCGTGACACCCTCCTTTTTTGTCGCTGCACTGACAACAAAGGAGTTTGGTCCGTCCCCTGAAGGGTGGTCCATCGCCTCCAAAGCTGCCGGCACTTGTTCCAGAAAATCATTCGCAGTCAAGCGGATCTCATGGTGGTTTGTATTGAACTGCTTCGCGATAATTCGTGAAAAGCGACTTTCGTCAAATTCATCTTCATTGAAGGTGACACTAAACGTTGAGATCGGTCGCTCTGAGACCTCCTGCATCAATCCAACGATGGCACTTGAATCAATACCTCCAGACAGAAACGCTCCCAACGGAACATCCGAGCGCATGCGCAACTCAACTGCTTTTTTTAAATGAAAGCGAATTCGCTCAGTCCGTTCTTTTCGCGAAGACACGGGCGGTACTTTTGACGATTCCTGAGCGGCATCCCACCATTTTTCCATCTGCATCTCCTCCCCTTGCAATCGAATCCAATGCCCCGGTTCAAGCAACTGCACACCCTTCAGAATCGTGCGAGGGGCGTGCACTGTTTGGTACCGTAAATAATCTGCCAAACCCACCGGGTCGTGCTCTCGCTTGATCCGGTTGGACGCCAACAAGCTTCGGATTTCACTAGCAAACAAAAGCACCCCATTCGACTCTGTGTAATAGAGTGGTTTGATTCCTAAACGATCTCGGACCAAAAGCAATTCGCGTTTCTCGGCATTCCACCATGCCAATGCAAACATGCCGTTGAAACGATGAAGCGCCAATCGACCCCATTGTTGCAAAGCTGCAAGAACGACCTCGGTATCACTATCCGTTTTGAATTCATGGAACGCTTGCAGCTCGATCCGCAATTCGCGGTAATTGTAAACCTCCCCATTGAAAACCAAAGCATCGCCTGTTTCTGAATGAAGAAACGGCTGGTTGGAAGAGGGTTGGGTGGCTATTATACTGAGTCTTTGGTGGCCAAGCACGATTTCCGGGTCTTCCTTCCATATTCCGGAAGCATCCGGACCACGATGGGCCAGTGCTTTATTCATTTGCAAAACCGATTCACATGCTGCTTCATGGCTTTGCGTCCCCCCCAAACCATATATGCCCGTGATTCCGCACATCTCAGTCGGCGTCCTCAGCGTTCTCTTTTCGAGCGTCCTTAATCCCGTCCCAACCCTGCGCCTTCAAAGGGGCATGCAAACCGTTTCGGGTAATCAAAATATGCTCACTCGCATCCTCTGTAATGTGCCCGATCACCGTGAACTTGGGATGATTGTGGACCTTATCGTAATCCTCTTGACTGATGGTAAATAACAATTCGTAATCCTCCCCCCCGCTGAGCGCGCATAGTGTCGGATCCAAATTGAATTCTCGGGCCGTCTCATACGTGTCTTCGTGGACGGGGATTTTTTCTTCGAATAACTTTACACCGCATCGCGAGGCCGTACACAGGTGCAGTACCTCCGAAGCGAGACCGTCTGAAATGTCGATCATCGAAGTAGGCTTTAGTCCCAATTGCTCCATTTCTTCAATCACATCCGTGCGTGCTTCTGGCTTCAGTTGACGCTCAAGAATTCCCTCATGGCCTTGCAATTCAGGTTGTGCTGTGGGAGCCGACTTGAACACTTCCTTCTCTCTTTCAAGAACTTGTAACCCCATATATGCCCCGCCCAATTCTCCGGAAACGACCAATAAATCATTCGGTTTTGCCCCTGATCGAGAGACTATAGAGTCCGAGTGCGCCATGCCAATCGCCGTGATGCTCAATACCAAACCGGCTTTGGATGATGTGGTGTCCCCTCCAACTAGGTCCACCCCGTAGGCCTCACACGCTTTCAGAATTCCAGAATACATCTCGTCCACAGCCTCAACCGAAAAGCGACTGCTCAAGGCCATTGAAACCGTTATTTGTGTTGGCAGCGCATTCATCGCACAGATGTCCGATAAATTGACAACAACCGCTTTGTACCCCAAATGCTTCAGCGGCATGTAGGACAGGTCAAAGTGAATTCCTTCGCACAACATGTCTGTGGAAATCACCACTTTCCTTTCACCACTATCCAAGACAGCAGCGTCGTCTCCCACGCCCACCAAGGTGGAAGATTGTCGACGTTCTAAACCCTCCGTCAGCCGACGTATTAATCCAAATTCTCCGATCTCTTCAATCTCAGTGCGTTCCATGCCTCAAAGTTACCCAATCAAAGGGAGAACCAAGTAGACGAAAAAGTACCGCGTTGGGTTAGTTTGACGCGGGGGGTGCCGCCGAGACCAATGTTATCTCACCGACAAAATGCAACGGTACTCCGGCGAAAGGATGATTGAAGTCAACTACGACGTCATTCAATCGAACCTCAGCCACAACACCAATCATTTCTTCACCATCCTCTGTTTCCATCGGAACCACTTCGCCTACTTCGAAAATACTTTCGTCCAACTCTCCGTCAACAATAAATGCTGATTTTGGAATTTCAACGAAAGCTTCCGCGTCCTCTTCGCCGTAAGCGTCTTCGATGGAAAGTAGGAACTCAAAAGAATCTCCTCCCTTTTTATCCATCAACGCTGCTTCAAATGCAGGCAAAACTTCGCCTTGTCCAATCACAAATCCAAAAGGATCCTCTGCAGGACAAACTTCTAGTTCCTCTCCTTCTGGACCGTCTTCACGAAGTACGTAAGTGATTTCAACGTAAACGCCACTTGAGATATTCATTTCCTTCATAGGGCGAAAATAGTCAGTTGAAGTAAATTGCCGACATGACCCACCTCAATCCTTTTGCCTTCCTTCGATTTTTATTCGTTTGTGCTTGCGCACTTCTGTTTTATCCCGCCTTTGGACAAGATGAGTCTAACGTCCAGCGCCCCTTGCGATCACCCCGTGTTTTCAACCCCATTCCCTGTCACCACTACCGTCACGCCCATGCACCAAAAAAAATGGCCTCCGAGGCGCCACGCTGGATGATGAACTACGACATGAGTGAATCCATTGCGCGAAGCGACTCATTCGATATCTCCACCTTTGAGCTTGATATCGACGTAACCGAATACAATTTGAAACAATTGGTAGCGCAGGCCACCATTGATTTCAATGTGCTCGAACCCGAGGCTACAGACCTGTGGTTTGACTTGGTGGAATTGGCCGTTGATAGCGTAAGCCTCAATGGCACAGCCATTGGTTATAATCAAAGTGAATTCAAACTGCATGTAGAGACTCCCGTATTGGGATGGCAAACGGACACCCCCTATGAGCTCCAGGTCTGGTACGGCGGTATTCCGTACCAAGATCCGTACTGGGGTGGATTCTACTTTGTGAGCGATTACATCTACAATTTAGGCATCGGCCTGACAACCATACCTCCGAACTTTGGTAAGGTTTGGTACCCGTGTTTTGACAACTTTGTCGAGCGCGCAACCTATACCTACAACGTGACGAGTGCTGGAGGGCGCACGGCACATTGCCAAGGAACTTTTCTCGGAGAAACGCAACTTGGGGGCGACACCGTGATGCGAAGTTTTAATATGGCACACCCCATTACTACACATCAGTCGGCAATTGCTGTGGCACCCTATGTTGATTCCAATATGGTGCACATGGGAGCGTTTGGGGAGATTCCCATCCGCCTGACGGGCAAGCCAGAACACATCAATGCGATGGCCACGAAGTTCCAAGAACTCGGCTCGGCCATTGACGCCTTAGAGTATTGGTGGGGACCCTATGCTTGGGAACGGGTTGGATATGTTTTAACCACAGACGGAGCCTTGGAAATTCCAACGAACATCGCCTATCCTCAATTTATGGTCGGTGAAGGTTTGGTTCAGAATGGTGATTTATTTAGCCATGAATTGGGCCACCACTGGTGGGGCGATTTGGTCGCTCCAACCATCCACAACCACATGTGGATCAAAGAGGGACCGGCAGAGTATAGTTCCCATCTATTTGTAGAATGGAAAGACGGCCCGGAGGCATTTGTGGAAGTCGTCAAAGACAACCAGTTATTTGTTTTGGAAGAAACCCATGTTCAGGACGACGGATTTCATCCCTTATCTCCAATGCCCGATGAGCATATTTATGGTCGACACACCTACTACAAAGGAGCGTCCATCCTCCATAATCTCCGTGCCTATCTAGGGGATGAAATGTACCGAAGTGCCATGCAGTCGGTTTTGGCAACACACATGGACAGCCACATGGATGTTGCAGTCTTCGAATCCACCTTGGAAAACATCACCGGTGTAGACATGACGCCTTGGTTCGAGGCTCAGGTATTGCAGCCCGGGTTTTCCACTTGGCTCATCGATTCAACGGCCCAATCTGCTTCAGGTCTGTCAACCACCTTGTATCTGCAGCAAAAGTTGCGAGCATGTGAAAACTACCACCAAGCAGAGCCTTTAGATGTTACGGTATGGGATGCCGAATGGAATCGATACGAAACTCAGATTAGCGCAAGTGGGCAAACCGATGAAATCACAATTGACCATCCCGAAATCCTCAATCCTGTGATGTTTGCATTGAATGCCAATGGGCGATTGAATCAAGGCCGGATGGATTTTACTTATACCATCAACGATACTGAAGGAATCCAAAACTTACCTTGGGTTGCGATGCGAGCAGGTTGCGATGTGATGCCCGAAGGTGACTCGGCCTTGGTGCGTATTGAACACCATTGGGCTGCTCCTGACGCAGAACCAGCTGAACCCTATGTCGATGAGCTCAGCACCACTCATTTTTGGACAGTGGATGGAATTTGGCCCGATGGAATTTTGTTGGATGCCCGATTGCAGTATTATGGCAACAATGAAGATAGGCTGGATTTCGAATTGTTTGGAAATACAGAGGAGAATGGCTTTTTAGCGTGGCGTCCCGCCGCCGGTGCACCATGGCAAGAGTGTTTGGATTACGAGTGGCAGCCCGGCTCATTGACAAATGGTTCCGGTTTATTCCGAGTGCTGAATTTGCGCAAAGGGCAATACGCTTTTGCTAAAGGGGATGTCTCCGCTGATATCTCAGACATTGCCGTCGATGAAGCCTTCGTTGTTTGGCCCAATCCCGTTCAGGAAGTCCTGAATGTGGAGTGGGAGAACACCGTTGCGTCCATTCGACTGACCGACGCCTCAGGTCGAACGGTTTGGAGGAAGCAGCTCACTGCGGATCAGCGCTCGTTGACGATTCCTGTGCAACAATTTGAAAGTGGGTTATACCATCTCGTATTGCCTACCGGCCAAACGCAATCCTTGATCAAGAATTGACCGGTCGTCTGGAGATAATTCCTTTCCCGGCGAGCCAAACACACGTTCCATTGGGAGTAAATCGCACGGTGTAGAAGCTGGAATCTTGCTCAGTGGTCCATGTTTGACCGCCATCCTGAGACTTATGGATGCCTGGAATTCCCACGGCCCAAATGTCCTGCCCGTCTGTGTTCGGAGCGAACCGTACGGAAGAACTGTAACCGGGGCCGGCGCCTGGAAGTAAGGACTCCCAATGCGCACCTCCATCGTGGGTGATGATCTTGTTGGCTCCGTTGTCTAACATATTCTCCCAATCTCCCCCCCACGCGATGCCATGCGCCTCATCCCACATGTCAAGGCTAAACAAACCCGTCATCGAACCGCCTTGCACGACAGGGACATCCATCACCTCCCAATTTCGACCGCGATTCTCGGAGTAGAAAACACGAGAGGCCTTTCCGCCGGTCACGATCCAAACAGCGCTGTCGGAAACGGCGATATTGCCGTTGGAAGCTGCGAAGGCTGCTTCGCCTTCGAGCGCAGCAGGCAAAGCTTCACAGGATAGTTTGTTCCACGTAATACCGCCGTCTCGGGTTATAATGATGCTGAGGCAACCGCCTATGGCGTCGCCCATCGCGATGCCCTCTTGGTCATCCCAGAAAGCCATGCTGTCGTAAAAAACATCCGGATGGTGCTCTGTGTAAACTGAATCCCAGTGGACTCCGGCGTCTGTGCTTCGAAAGAGCACTGCCGGATTCGAAATGGTCAATACATGAGCGGCCTTGCCTGTAACCGCAATTGAGCGGAAAGCTGGGAACGTTCCGTCCGCGAGACGCAAGGTGTCTTGACGCCATGTTACGCCCCCATCCATCGTCGAGCCCACCGCTCCCTGAGCGCCCGCGTACCAGATTTCTTGGTCGCTTACGACCTCCAACGCCCGCACACTCGTGTTCGTTTCCCACGTTGATTCCGAACATTCAGGAACAACTTCAGCTTCATGTTTCGGCGAGACGCAACCGGCAAACAAAACCATTGCAATGATTTGAACCCTCATGGCTTAGCCGTTTCTTCCAATAGGACTGGGTTCAAGTTCAACGAACGCACAGCCGCCTCCACCTCCCTCATGTATTCTCTTTTATCAAAATAAGGGGCATACGCATAGCCCTCAACAGTAACCAGCATACCGCTCTTTTGATCAAACGTCGTTAAGCTGTAAAATGGACCACCCATATAATCGTTTTCCATTTTCCATAACCCCCTCAATTCCGAAGCAAACTCTCCATTAAAGACCACCTCTTCATACGATGGGACATAGCGCAGTTCTGTGGTCATATAAGAATTCGGGGTGGGGCCATTGACATGTTTTCGGAGCATCGCGTTGCGAGCTGATAACCGAGCCTGCATGGAAAACAACGAGTCGCTTGTATACGGCTCCGTGTAAATGAAATATCCCTGCTGAACATCGTGGTTATCGCCTCCTTTCATTCGCGTTAATTGCCGGTCAATCCAGCCAAAAGAGTCCAGTTTCTTGGCCCAACGAGCATCCCGGGGAACAATTAGTTCCACCCCAAACCATTGAGCCAGTTCGCGTTGAATGACATCGTTCTGGTCCAGTCTGACCAACGCTGCAAAACGCTCCACTTCTGCTCGGTGCAAAACACTGAGCATGTCCTGGCCCTTATCCGATATGACCAACGCAAGGTCTGCCGAATTCCGTGCCTTTCCCTCCATGTAAATCTGATGGCGCGAATATTTCTCACGATAAATATTCAGCGCTGCCGTTTGCGTATCCACCCGGTCGGCAAC
>Ga0115008_10004378_pt1 | contig 11734 bp, 3 predicted proteins | sample FraStrMetagenome_FD_87164 | JGI IMG/M metagenome (GOLD analysis project Ga0115008, IMG submission 87164) | Marine eukaryotic phytoplankton communities from Arctic Ocean - Fram Strait ARC3M Metagenome | ecosystem: Environmental > Aquatic > Marine > Oceanic | place: Fram Strait | collected 2012-06-18
TGCCGCGCGCAGGTTGCTGCTCCGCGCCGCCGTCACCACCGAGCACGGCCATCTCGGACGTTCAAGCGGCGCCAGCCAGCGGCGAATTCTGCAGAGGACCATGGACGACCTCCTCGAGCCCGAGACGCACGGGCTGGGCTGCACGGGTGCGCGCGCGCCCATTCCTCGCCCGCGCGCGCGAAGAGCGTGCCATTGCACGCGCCCATGTGCTTCGCCGACGCCGTCCGCCGACCTACGGATTTGCGCAGGAGCCTGGTGCGGCGGCGTGGCCGGCGTGAACTCGCTCGGGCCCCACGCGCCGTCCTCTCCGAGCGCGACCGTCGACGCGCCACCTGTCACGGAGACCATGGACCGGTGCGCCGGCGCCGACCGCGCGGCGCCGACGGGCGGCGGTGGCGGGGGCGGCAGTGGTGGCGCCGTGCCGGCGGCGTGGCTCGAGCTCGTCGCGCCAATGAAGCCGCGGCCCAAGCAGCTCGAGGCGCTAGCCGCGCACGCGTCGGGAAGCGACGTCGTCCTCGTCGACCGCACGGGCGGCGGCAAGTCGCTGGTCTTCCAGCTGCCGGCCGTCGGCCGGTGGCGCGAGGACGTGCGGGCCGGCGTGGCCATGCCGCGGCTCGCGCTGCTCGTCGTGCCCTTCATTGCCTTGGGCGAGCACCAGGCGACGACGATGAACGCGCTGCTCCGTCGCCTGTGGGCCGCCGGCAAGCTGCCGCGCTTTGGCCGCGCGCTCTTTGTGCGTCGCGGCGGCGGTGGTGCGGGCGACGAGGCGATGCAGCTCGAGCCGACGCGCACGGACGCGTCGGAGGGCGCGGCGGCGGCGGCCAGCGCGGCGGCCGTGCAGAGCCCGCTCTCGCCGACGGCCGGCGAGGGCGCCGAGCTCCGGTGGCCGACGGCGTTGCCATGCGGGGTGTGCGACGGCTGTCGCGAGGCCCTGCCGCCCAACCAGCTCGGTCGCCTCGAGCTCATCGGCGGCCGGCGCTGCTGCTGGTGCTGCAAGGTCGCCGCGCCCGCCGCACGCGACGATTGGTGCGACTGGTGCCAGGGGCCGCAAGCGACGGGTCGCCGCAGCTGGGGATGCAAGCGACGCGACCGCCTGCGACGCGGCCTCGACTGCACGCGCTCGGCCGACACGCCCGAGACCACAGAGCTCGGCAAGCGCACGCGGCGCTCGAGCCTTGGCGGGACGCCGGCCGCGGCGACGCCAAGCGCCGCCGAAGCCGAAGCCGAGCACAAGGCGGAGCCGACGTGCCTCGCCGACCTGCCCAAGTCGGCGCCCGAGCGGCGCATCGCCGAGGGCGCCGACCTCGTGCTCGCGTGCGTCACCGCCGCGTCGCTCGCCGCCGACAGTCCGCGCGGCCGGCTGCTGCGCGACGTGCTCGTCGCGCGGCCGCTCTCGCTCGTGGCCGTCGACGAGTGCCACGCGGTCGATGAGCTCGGCATGGCGTCATACGCGCCCAGCCTCGCGCAGGTGGGCATCATGTGCGAGCGGCGCGACGTGCTCGCCGACGGCCCGCGGCCGCCGCGCATCGCGGCCACCGGCACCCTGCCGCCCGTGGCCGCCGGCCGTGTGCTGCACCGCCTCCGCCTGCGCGACGACGCGAGGCTCGTGCGCGGCTCGATCGACCGGCCCGACGTCACGTACTTTCGCGTGCCGCTCGAGCGCGGCAACGGCGAGAGCCTCGTCGCGCTCGGCGTGCGCACCCTCGCCATCGTGCGCCATGCGGCGCCGGCGTGGGCCTCCGAGGGGCGCACGATGGTCTTCTGCACGTACACGTCGACGGCGCACAACCTCGCCGCCGCGCTCCGCGCCGCCGGCAAGTCGGCGTGGGCGTACTGCAGCCGCACAATGGAGCTCGACGAGCGCGACCACAACCATCGCGCGTGGCAGGCCGCACCGTGTGGCGTGATCTGCTGCACGGGCTCGCTTGGTACCGGCACGTCGACGGCCAACGTGCGGCTCGTCGTATGCTTCAACTTTGACGCCGACCCCACCGAGCTCCTGCAGCACCTCGGCCGGCCGGCGCGCGAGGACGGCGAGCGCGGCGTCGTCGCCATGTGCATGACGGGCCAGTTCGCCGTCGAGCGCCTAGCGCTCCTCGCGCCCGACCAGCGCGAGCACGTCGCCTGCTTCGTCCGCCTCCTCAAGGTCTACTTCTCCGCGGGCTGCGTGCGCGCCGCCCTCCTGCGCGAGTTTGGCGACGCGCCCCTCGCGTGCGCGGGATGCGACCGCTGCTGCGCGCGGGGCACGTGCGCCGATCCGGCGTGCGGCGCGCTGCTGCCCGTGCTGTCGGTGCCCGCCGACGGCCGCGAGGCCGCGTGCGTGCTCCTCGACGGCCTGCGCGCGCGGTCGGAGCCTCTCTCGCTCTCCGACTTGCTCGCGGCGCCGCCGGCAGACGCGCCCGCCGCCTTCCGCGCTCCTGGTGCGCACCACATGCTCGTCCTCGCCCTTCTCGCCGCCGACGCCCTGCTCGTCGACCTCAAGCCTCACCCGCACCGGCGCGGCTCGCTCGTCTTCGTGCAGCCCCGCGGGGGTGCCCTGCACGCGATGCGCTTCACCGCTGCCCCTTTGCACGTGCTGCTCCCAGCCTCCGTCGCGCTGCCTGAGCCCTTGGGGCCCCGCAGCGACGGCGCACGTCGCACCGCGCTCCGCGACGCTGCTGTGGCGCAGCAGATCGCCACGCACCTGGCCACGGCGCGCGACATGATCCAACTGGCCGAGGACATCTTCTCGCGTCACGTGGCCGACGAGGGGCGGCCGCTGAGCGCGCTTCCCCTCGTGGCGCGCGACTTGGCACTGTTGCGCGCTGTACGGCACGAAGGCGCCGCTCGCGCCTGCGCGACGACGCAGACGGAGACGCTGCTCGCCGACGCGCCCCCCCGCTCGCCTAGTGCAGACGTTGCGCCGCTCGCCACCCCCACCGCCGATAGGGCGAGCGCCGTCGACGACATGGAGAGCACCTCCATCCCGGCCTTCTCCCTCGCCGCCGCCGAGGGCGAGGACGAGGCGCCGGCAGGGGTTGTGCGCGCGAAGGCGACCTCAAAGCGTACGCCCACCCAGATTGCGCGCACGCCTGGCAGCCAGCAGAGGCCCGGCTCGGTTCGGCGCGTCACTGTTGGCGGAGGGCTCGCGGGGGGCACGCTTGTGGCCACGGGCTTGCGCGAGCCGAGCATGGGTTCGAGGGGGCAGGAGGCGAAGCGGCGCGGCTTGTTGCCCAATGTACTGTGAGACGAGTAGAATTGTACAGTACATAGCGTACAGCGTACAGACGAGTAAGAGAGAGTCCGCCGCGCACAAAGCTATATCTATACGGTGTGCGTCGCTGTACTGCATGTTGTTTTGTACTATGTAGAAGCGCAGCCGCGTCTGTGCACGCACGAGGGATGTCGGATGAAGCGACACCGTGTCAGACGGACGCTCGGTTTTCGCGCTCTACAGGGGTGACACGGTGCAGCCACGAGAGGAGAGTGCCTCGGGCAGGTCGGTAGTTCTGCACCTCACGGCATCACAACCATCCGACACGCCGTGGAGAAGAGGAGTGCCCGCTGTCGCCCCTGAGGGGCCGAGTGCACACACAGGTCCGCACAGACATGTGGGGACACGGCCCCGCACCGAGCCGGAGCGTGACATGCCCGCTGCTGCGGCCCAGCACGTGCCATGCTCAGGTGGTTGAGCGTGTCACCACCTGTTCTTGCACCCACAGGCATGGTAAGTCAGTGCTGGTGCTCCAGCTTTGCCGGCGGGACCACGCGAGGAGGTGTTTGTGTGTGCCTGCCGTCGCGTTGCGGCGACTGTGCCGTTGCAGAGGAGTAACAACGCCAATCGATTTTCGAGACGCCATGTGACTGGGGAGGGCCATCTGACCGCAAGTGTTCCCATCAGCTATGAAGCTGCGCCATATGGGATTCGGGCGTTCTCAAGGCTCAGCTCCGCGGCAGGCTGCGGGCCGCGAGTCGGAGCCAGCCTCTGCACCTCGTCCGCACGCGGCCTGCGCTCGGCGGGCGGGGGCGGACTGTAGTCCACGCTAGCCAGCAGCTCAGGTTGGACTTGTCTCTTGTTGACCACCGCCGTCACCGCCTCATAGCACCGGCGGTGGTGTCTTGTGCCGTTCGCCGATTTGTCGTGGTGCAGTACTGTCCCATGCGAGGCGGCGGCTCCAGCCTTCTCATACCGCGCGGCGTACTCTGGAGCCAGGTATTGCCGCAGGGTGCTTGGGGGAGGCAGCCCCGCACCGCCAAACGCGCGCTCGAGCGAGACACTGTTGCCTGTCGCCGCCCGTCGACATGTTCCGCGTGCGGGCGAGGGCATTCCGATCAGGAAGAGGCGAGCAAGAGTCAAGCAGGTGAGCATGCAGTTGGCACAGTGGAGGCCACGCCAGGACGCTGGCCGAAATCCGCACGCGCTTAAGAGAACGGAGACGTCCGCCGAGGGCGCTTGAACGCGGCCGCGGGTGGGAGGGGCCAAACGTACGCATCTTGCGACTTAGAAACAAAAATTTGAATTTTACAAGTTTAGATTTTTGCAAGAGTTTAGGAAAGCCCTTTTAACTACTATTACGCCGTGCTTCCAAAGATTCCTCGTTTGACATCGGAATCCAAAAAAGAAACCGAAAAGCGAGAAACTTCACCATCTCGCCTTCTCGGTTTCTCCCAGTCACACTGGTTGACAGCACAAGCGCTCAGACAGACAGCACAAGCGCTTCTTTGTTTCTGTAGTGTACTACACTTCTGCCACACTCATCGCAACATGCACCAAAGCAAGAGAGGGGCGCTTGACAAACGGCACCAGGCGGGCACCGCCACTGGGTGTCAGCTCTTTCGTAAGGTACCTCCTTTCACCACTCCTCCTCTTCCTCTCCCTCCTCCTCCTCCTCCAGCTCCGCCACCAACGCGGCCTCCTCGTCCGAGTCTAAGTCCGAGCCGTCCCCCCCTACGTCGCTGTACAATGGGTCGACGTCGGACTCCTCGTCCGCCTCGTCCTCAGCTGCAAGCACAAGGCCAAGCGAGGAAGACGGCGAGACAGCAGGTGCCTGAGGGAGGTCGTCAAAGTCGTCGCCGACGTCGTCCTCCTCGGCGGCGCCGGCTGCACCTGCCGTTGGAGTACGCGCTGGCGAGGCGACGGCCGAGAAGATGCCATCCAACGCCCTCTGTCGAAGGGCGGCGAGCTTTTGATGGCTCGCCGTGAGCTCGGCCAGCAGCTCCGGCAACAGGCCGGTGTGCAGCTCATGGTCGGTGGCGCCGCCGGAGGTGTTCTGCTGCAGGCCAATGACGCGAGCCTTGAGCAGAGCGAAGACCTTCTCCTCCGCTTCGATCTCCTTGGACAGCTTGGCCTTCGCTTCCTCATCGCTCATGCTGCCGCCGCCGCCTCCTCCTCCATCGCCTCCACCGTCGCCGCCGCCGCCGCCGCCGCCGCGAGCACTCCGCCCACCTCCGCTGCGCTTCACCAGCTTGGACCAGTCGAAAGCGGCGCCCTTGCAGTGCAGCTCGTACAGCATGGTGAAGACCACCTGCTCCTCGCAGTGCTGCTTTGCCATGGCCTTTAGCCACGACTTGACAGCCTTGAGCTGGAGGTTGTCACCGCCGCACAAGTCGGCCTGCTTCGAGCCCAAGCGCGAGGGCAGGGGGCTGCGGTACACGCCCCATTGGCCCGGCGTCGCAAGCCCTTTGTCGAGAATGTTCGGCCGACCGCGCGGCTTGGGCATGGCGACGACGCCCGCTGTGCTGCTGTGGGCGTCGCCGTCGAGGAAGACGCTGCGAGTGGCCTCGTACAGGTTTGTGAACTGCTTGCTCCGTGCCTTGGCCGCCGCGAGCCGCGCCGCCGCCTCGCGGTCGCCGCCCGCCGCCGCGGCCGCCTCGCTGGCCTGGGCGAGGCTCCAGTTGTGCTGCTGGGCGACGCCACTCTCCTTGGACACCCTCACCTTCCGCCCGCCTGCGGCGTCCGGCGTCGCCGCCGGGTTAGCCGGGTGGTAGAGGAAGAGCTTGACAGGCTGCGTCTCGCCGCGCGCGACCGCTGGTGGCGTTGTGAAGCGCCAAACGTGCACGCGCTCTTCCTTGGGCGTACGGAGCCGGGCTGCCGTACGGCGCGGCCGGCCGCTCGGAGTTCGCGCTGCACTGATGCCGGAGATGTGCACGCGCGGTGCCTTGCTGTGGGCGCGTTGGGCCGCCTCCTGCAGGGAGTAAGATCGCGCGATGACGCACTCGCCCGCCTTGAGCGCATCGACGAGCACATCAACGCAGTCGGTCGACGGCGGCGGGCCGTCAAAGAGCCGTAGGATGAGCGCGTCATGGGGTAGGATCGAACGAATCCAGCCGAGCGCGACGTCGGTCGTCGACCATGAGATGCGCACGAGCTTGACCTCCTCGTCCGGCTGGTCGCTCGTGAGCGCCTCCAGGCGCATGCCGGTGAGGAGATTCGGCGTGATCGAGTTGGCGACTGCCGCCGCCAGACGCAACACCGAGGGCGCACCCCAGGGAGAGCGCACGTAGCCCAAGGCCTCGTCGTTCCCCTTCTTGGAGGCGCGCAGCTCGCCAGAGCACACAGGTGAGCCGTCGGCGCCAAGCTGGCCGAAGGAGAGGCCGATGAGCTCGGCGCCAAAGCGAGCCTTGGCCGATGCCGCGTCGGAGGCCAGCTCTGGGAAGGCCGCCAGCCTCGCCGTGTCGACCAGGCGCAGCGGCCCACCCCCCTCGTCGAGAAAGTAGAAGGCCTTGGCCTTGAGCAGCGCCGACACTGGCTTGTCCAGCTGCAGCCGCTGCGCGCGCATCATGCGGCCCAGCTCGCCCTGCTCGCCCGAGCGCGCGAGGCGGTACTGGTCGACGGAGGAGAAGCAGCGCCACATGAGGCGCGCGACGGTGGCCACCTGCACGCGCAGGCCACCCTCCCCGGAGGACCGCTTGCCGTGGAGGAGCTTGCGTGACCACTTGTGCTCCAGATGGGGGATCCACTGGAGGGGGATGTCGAGGTTGGAGGCGACGGTGTTCAGCACGTTCTGCAGCTGCTTCGAGCCCGGCGCGAGCATGAACTTCTTGACCAGGAGCACGCACCACTCCTGCAGCTCGTCCAGCGCAACGCACTTGCCGAAGATGCCGCGCAGACTGGGCGAGGCGTTGTGCATGGCGAGGCCATTCCGCCGCGCCGAGCGTGCAAAGTAGCCGAAGATCTGCCGGAGGATGGAGTGCATCACGTTCGGGCAATTCGACTCCTGCAGGTACGCTAGCCAATAGCGGCGGAGCTCGTGCTGCAGCTCGAAGAAGGAGCAGCGCTGCGCGCGCTGCTCGAGCGCGAAGGGCACGAGCAGGTCGAGGTCAAAGTGGTTCAGCACGCGAAGCTGCTCGTCGACATTGGACGTGTCGACCATCGTGCGCAGCTGCGGGCACATGCACACGTGTCAGATTCGTGTGTGGGTCGGGATCTGACGGGATTTGTGTGCGAGTGTCGGAGCACGCACGCGAGCAAAGTAGTCGACCTCGTCCAGCGCGCCGTCGGCCGTACGCCGCACGCGCCCGATGCACTCCGGGTTCGTGTGGAAGCGACGGAGCAGCACCTGGTTGTACCCGAGCATGTGGATCTTCAGCAGCCGCTGCTTGAGGCGGTAGCCCTCGCCCTCCTTGCTCGGTCTGATGCCGGAGAAGCCGAGCAGCGTCTTGAGCTGGTCGAGGGACGCGATCTTCCAGTGCGGTACCAAGAAGCCCTTGACCAGCGCCATGCCATTGTGGAGTGGCGCGTGCAGATGGTCCGGCACGGCGAGCGCTGCGAGCACGTCGACCGCCGCGCGCGCCGCCGCCTCCGTCTCAAACTTGGCGGATCGGGCGTCGCTCTCGTCGACGACGGCGGCGAGCACACGCTGCCGCGCGCGCCGCAGCAGCCCCAGTGTGACCTTCTCGGTGCCCACGTCGCCCTGGTGGAAGACGCGGTGCCCGTCGCCCTGCGCCGTGAGGGCAAAGTAGCCGGGGTGGAACTGCCCGTGGCGCAGCCACTCCTCGATGACGATGGCGAGCTGCCCGGCGGAGGAGAGCGAATCCTCGGGCAGCAGCGCGGTCGGGTGGATGCGCGCAGCGTGCACCGCCGTTCGATCGTCGTTCCACTGTGCCGCGTGCACGCGCTGCGAGTGCGCGACGAGGCTCTCGGGGTCGCCGGCCTCAAAGCCGCCGGGCGGAGCGCCGTCGGGGCGGCGCGCGAAGCGGCGCGAACGCCGCGCCAGCACGAGCGTCGACACGTCGTTGAGCGCGCCGTAATCGTAGACGAGCGCCTGCAGAGTCGCCGCCCACTCCTCGCTGATGCCGAGCTCGAGCGTCCCGACGCCCGAGGTCGCCGTCAACATCGTGGGCGCCTTCGTCGAGTTGACGGCGTGCGGCACGAGGAGCGCAGCGTGCGCCACGGTGCCGTCAAAGGGGACGAGGGCAGCGAGCACGGCCGAGTCGGCCGGCAGCCGCATCGACGGGTCCAAGTGTGTGCACGAGAGCGCGCCAACGCTGCGTGTCGGGAAGACGGCAGTCGCATACGCGCCGCCCGTCACAAGGTATCTGCCCACAACGCGGCTGCGCTCGCGCCCGGCCGCGTCGAGCCCGCCCGCGCTGTGCATGTGCCACTCGCCGAGCGCCGTCCACGAGCAGAGCATGACGCGCTCGGTCACGCCGAGCCCGGGTGCGACCATCCTAAAGAAGCTCGCGTTGTCCGACGACTGCACGAGGTCGAGCTCGGCGCGCGCGGCCACAGCGCGCGCGCCGTGTTGGAGCACGACGGTGCGCCGCCGCAGCCAGCGCTGCTCGGGCCCGCGCGCGCCCGCCTGGCACATGCGCCCGCGCAGGCGCGCGAGCGGCTCCGGCTCGAACATGAACTTTGACACGAGGCGCGTGAGCATCTTGTACTTTGGCAGCGCCTCTTGGTTGCCGACCATCGCGTTCATGGCGAGGGAGAAGACAGCCAAAGCGAGGCGCTGGCGCCGGTCGCGCCATCGACCGCCGCGGCCGCCGCCGTCGCGTGCCACCGCCTCCTCGTCGTCGCTCGCGTCGGCATCGGCGTCGGCTTCGGCGTCGACGTTGGCGGTCGGCGGCTCAAGCCCGAGCGCGTCGGCGAGCGCGCCGCGCGCGAAGCGGCGCACGCGCCCCTCCAGGTCACGCACGCGCAGACGGCGCAGCACAGAAGAGCCGTCGCGCGTATCGAGGGTGCGACCGGCGCGCACGGCGCGGATGGCGGCGCGCGTGGCGTCGAGCGCGGCGACCTGCACGCCCTCGTCGACCTGCAGCTGCCCCAGCGCTGCCTCGGCGGCGTCAGCGTCCGGCGTGCTACCACGCAGGAGCTCGGCGGCACCAAAGACACGCAACTCGGTGGCGAGCGCCGCCCCCTCGACGCGAGCGTCGGCCGCCAGCCCGGCGGCGCCGTTGCACGCGTCGTTGACCGCGCCGTCGAGCATCGCCGCCCACGTCTCGTACACGGCGGCCGCCTCCTCCGAGCCGCGCCGCGGCACGGGCTGCCCGGCGCGCTGCACGGCCTTGAGCAGCGAGGCGGACGCGTCGGCGACGAGCGTGTCGAAGGCGCGCGCCGTGGTGGGTGGCGGCGCGTCGTCCTCGAGCGCCTGCGCCTCGCGCAGCGCGTCGACGCACGTCGGACAGAGCGCGGTCACGAGCTGCTCGAGCCCGAGCGCGGCGACGGCGCCGTGGCAGCACTGCTCGTGCACGGCGGCCTCGCGGCATCGCTGGCACGCGAGGAGCGCGCCGCCTGTCGGGTGCACGCGCGAGAGGCACACGGCGCACGGCGGCGGTGCGCTGCTCCCGTGCGCGCGCGCCTCTTGCTCCTGCGTGTTTGAGGTTGGCGCAGACGACTCGAGTGTGAGCGCACAGTGCGCGCGCCTCCGCAGAGCCCGCGGGTTTGTGCATCTATCGTCAGACGGCATCCTGGCGGCAGAAGTGCAGCGCGGGTCGTCGTCGTTGGGCCGTGAGAGCGAGCCGCTGCTGCCGGCGGCGGTGGCGCGTGCAGTGGGCCGCTCGTCGTCCGAGTCGTCCGAGTCAGAGAATCTGCCTGCGCCTGAGGTGGAGGCGGCGGCGCCGCCGACGGCGGCGCCAAAGAAGCCCCGCGCCAAGTCGAGCAGCGCGGACACGGCGCCGCCCTGCGTCGGCTGCGTCGGCTGCGAGGCGGCCGCCTCCGCGTCGCGCATCGCCGCCGCCGCCGCGGCGTCGAGCAGGACCTGCACCGGCAGGAAGGAGGAGGCCTCGTCGTCGCTCGCGCCGACCGCCTCGGCCGCACGGCTTGCGTCGCTGCCAGACGCCGCCGCGCTGCTCGCGGCCGCGCCGGGTGCGGGCGCTGCGCGCACGCCACGCCGCCCCTTGGCCTTTGGCGCCACCGCCCGCGTGCGGCGTAGGTAGCCGAGCGGGTTGCGCGCCGTGAGGCGCAGCCCCCAGGTCACCTGAAGGAAGTCGGCCACGGCGGGCGCCTCGTTGAGCAGCACGTCGACCACGGCGTCGAGCGCATGCCGGTCGTCAAAGGGCTCGCCGGGCAAGCGCTCGAGGATCGCGCCGCACACCTCCTCGAGCTTGGCGAGCACGCGCGCCATCTGCGCCTGCAGGTGCGGCGACCGCAGCACGCGCTGCGCGTGCGCCGACCACGTCGGTGCGTGCGAGAGGCGCTTGTCCGTCGGCACGCCGCGCAGCTCCTTACCCGCGACCGCGTGCATCGCCTCCAGCTCGTCGAGGCAGCGCCGCGCGCGGTCGTCGGCGGCGAGCTGCAGCAGCACCACCTGCAGATGCGCGGTGGCCTCCTCGTAGAGCTCGAGCTGGCCGATGGACGTGTAGGAGGCGCCCGCGGACCGCCGCCGGCCCGGCGTGAGCATGCTTGTCGGCGACGTGGCGCCGGCGCGCCTGCGCGAGGGCGCGCGCTCGGCGCCGGCGACGACGCGGAGCATCATCGGCGCGCCGTGCGCGTCCGTCTCCCACGCCCAACGGTTCTCCGCCGGCGGGGCCCCGGCTTCGCCGCCTCGAGCAGCGGGCGCCTTGAGGTAGCGCGGCCGCTCGCGCGACGCAGTCGCGGCGCGCGAGAGAGACGGTGGGTGGCGGAGGAAGTGGACAGCGACGGCCACCAGCTGCTCAAAGCGCATCTCGGGCTCGAGGTACGTCGCCGACTTGTGGCTGGCGAAGCGCGACGTGAAGTAGAGCTGGGTCAGGTAGGCCACCGCGCCGGCCGTCGGCATGGCGCCGCGCGCGTCGCGGCTCTCGGCATCGAGCCGCGCGAGCTGCCACTGGCCGAAGGTGTGCGAGCCGCCACTGCCGCCCGCCTCCGCGTCGGCGGCCTCCTCGCCGTCGTCCACGTCCATGTCGTCGGTCGTTGGTGGCGCGGGTGGTGGCGAGGGCGGCGAGGGTGGCGAGGGTGGGACCGAGGGAGGCGAGGGTGGCGAGGGTGCAGGCGAGGGTGGCGAGGGTGGCGAGGGCGAGCTCGGCTCATTTGTGCACGGTCCGAACGGCGCTCCACGCGGGCGCATCGTGCGCGACGCACCAGGCTCCTGCGCAAATCCGTAGGTCGGCGGACGGCGTCGGCGAAGCACATGGGCGCGTGCAATGGCACGCTCTTCGCGCGCGCGGGGCGAGGAATGGGCGCGCGCGCACCGTGCAGCCCAGCCCGTGCGTATCGGGCTCGAGGAGGTCGTCCATGGTCCTCTGCAGAATTCGCCGCTGGCTGGCGCCGCTTGAACGTCCGAGATGGCCGTGCTCGGTGGTGACGGCGGCGCGGAGCAGCAACCTGCGCGCGGCA
>Ga0115008_10004379_pt1 | contig 11734 bp, 8 predicted proteins | sample FraStrMetagenome_FD_87164 | JGI IMG/M metagenome (GOLD analysis project Ga0115008, IMG submission 87164) | Marine eukaryotic phytoplankton communities from Arctic Ocean - Fram Strait ARC3M Metagenome | ecosystem: Environmental > Aquatic > Marine > Oceanic | place: Fram Strait | collected 2012-06-18
CTTCGATTAAGAACTCTCGTTAAGAAAAACAGGACTGCAGCTTGAAGCTTGACGCTTCACAGCTTGACGCACTCGTTCCGTCGCTCACTCACCTCTCTCAAAAACAGAACACTGCTCCAACGTTGGGTATCTTTCCAACAACACACACTCCATCCCCCCAACAATGCCAAGCACAAGCACCTGCACCATGCCACCACATTTATCCAGATACACCAATAACTCATCTCTCGTAGCACCTGTAACCATCCGACTGGATGAACATATAAATGAAAATGGAGATGCACGGATATCGCAACGAACAAAGGATGACATAGAATCCGTTTTTCGCGTGCTTGAGATTCCAGATGAGATCGTGAATCCACCGTATGAGGTGAGACCGTTGTCAGGTGGTCTGTCGAATCGTCTCCTGGTGGTAAATGATTCCGTCCTGGTGCGTTTGCATTCGAATGGTGAAAGTCAGAGTCCGAAGAGTGAGAATTCTCTATTGGATCGTGAGAGTGAGAATAAGGTGTCGACGCTGTTGGCTCAGAGGGGTGCAGGGCCGACGATTTATGGTCGATTTCAAAATGGGAGGTTGGAGCAGTTCTATAGAAATGTCCGGCCGTTGTCTCATACTGAAATGCCGTCCTATGCCAAGGATATTGCCGAGCATATGGCGAAGTTGCATGATATGAAGGATCTCCAAACTTCGTTGGGGAATGATTGTTTGCCCAGTATGTTCGATCGTGTGGATGGTTGGATTGGAATTATCGAGAAGAAGATGCAAGCAAAAGATTCTTTTCCAATTGACTTGTATCGATCGTTTAAGTTTGAATGGAAGATGTTGGAGTCGTCTTTGCTACTTTCGTCAACAACGCAAGATGCTCAATCATTGCCTTCATCAAATTGTGTTGAAGAGGAGGTCTGTAAATTTATGCGCGAGATTGTTTTCACGCACATGGATCTACAAAGCTTGAACATTTTGAAAGAATCAACAACAACAGAAGGTGATAGAGAGAAGTTGGGAAAGGTAACGTTGGCCGGAAATTATGGTGATAAGAGTTGTAACGATGACAATGTTTCTTTAATAAAGATTATTGACTTTGAGTACGCAGGCATGAACAGTAGAGCAGCGGATATTGCAAATACATTTTGTGAATATTGCGATATGAATAACCTATGTTTGAAGTACGCTGACTTTCCTAATGAATCAGAACAAAATGTATTTTTGAGTAATTATTTGTCGTGTTCCAGAACGGCGTGTACAGATATAACATTAACTGAAGAAAATTTTGATGCTGTCTTGAGAGTAATGCGAAAGGAAGTTGGTCGTTTCACGCTTTTGAGTCATTTGGGTTGGGGAATTTGGTCTTTGCTTCAGCATTTAGAGTCCTCCATAGATTTCGATTTCGTTGAATACTCAAGAGTACGAATGAGAGGTTACAATTATTGTCGTGAACACTTTTGACACCAATATGAGAATAACCTTGGTCGATCATTATAACTTGTAAGGGCATTTCAGTAAAAACGATTGACAATGTTCTATATTGATGTCTTTAATTCCGCCATTCTCCCTTTCCTGAAAACCAACCGAAGGCAAACAACATTTTCGGAGAAATTAGACAAAAGTATGAACAACAGCAACACCATTGGTATGAAGTCGTGGAAAATGATAATGTCTAGATGTGGGTATCGCGGTGTGACCGAAAACGATGACACGGTCTAAGTTTTACAGCTTAATAGTCAAAGACTATCGTCATCAATCGAATCCTATTAAATGTTCGCATACAAATAAAAGTGGAAGTTAATAAAATAAAAGCATACAGTTAAAAAAAAATTAAATAAAAAGAGCTTATTATTTATTATTAAATCAATTCTTTACATTTACATGTTAATGAATAAATTTGAAAATGAAACATAGTGGTACTTTTATACCTACTCTCAAATATGCGACTCACAGCATTAAACGCAAACTGTTCGAAAGCCAAGTCAATCATCATGCAACGTCTGCTAGGTATGTATCTTTTGTTTTCCTCGATTTTTCCTCTGAAAAAGAGGGGCGATTCTTTCCAGTTTGCTTACGTATTTGAAGGTCGTTTATGACAGTGCTCTTTTTCCGATTTGTCCAAACACATCATAGCTGCTTCATGATCTTATTGTTCTAGGAATTGCGCGTTCATAATACTTGATAAAAAAGACATAATCAAAACGTCAAGATTGGAGATTAAGATACACGTTGACCTATGCGCTTGTAAAATGTTCTCCCACAATTCTATCTCGAACAACTTGCGATGATGCCTTCAGTTGCTACATTATTGCGACCACATGGGTGGCGTTGTGGCTCGACGTCTTATTTAACAAATGAGAATTAAATTGATTGGAATGTTGCTATGGTAGGGTTAGATAAAGCCGGAAAATTGTACCTAATGATACCAGGCAGTACGGTAATGTAACTAAAGCCCAACTTCGACGCTGCAAATGTCCATATCATGGATGACCCAGTCATCGTATACTTATTCACAACTTTCATTACAATGCTTGTTCTTTTAAAAACTCGCGACGCGTATCACACATACATCCCACTTGATCACGTATTTTTTGCATTGTGTAGATGCATCACAGTGTAACTATTAAATTACTTTAAAACTTGGTCAAAGACGATTATGTTGTATGAATTTTCATTACAAATATGGCATACGATCGATCGTGACAGGAAGAGCCTCGTTCGCCTCATAAACGTATTTGTTGTAGGCTTGTATAACATTAAAAAGTTAGCGATACTACCAAGACCATACATGTACAAAACCTAAATACACGTTGACTTACCGTTTCCACCATCAATATAAAGCTTTCTTACATTTTGAGCTAGTTCTTGCACAGATGGTTTTTTTCCTCCCATACCAAAGAGCCCTCCTTCAGGTTTAGTTTCTCCTAAAGCAATCCTAGCACTTAAATTCATTTCCTCAATGACGTTACGCATTACATCAACTTCTGCTTTCATCGCTTTCGTCTTTGCAGAAATAGAGTTATCACTGAAACCTGCGGCAAATAAATCGCATGCCGTCAATACGCGAGCGTCTGAGAATCCACCAGCTTTCGCAGCCCTCTCAGCAATACCTCCATCAGGCTTCGCCTTGTCTTCTTTCGTTCTCTTAGGTGGTTCAGCTGTTGCTGCCTTCAGACCCTCCCAGTCATTTTTTGCAATAATGGCCTTCAAATCCTTTGAATAGAATTCACCTACAATGTTCAATCTTTATGAGATAACATCCAAGATGTTTACAATGAAAATCGCAATGCCATTACTACTGTGAAATTCCAGACCGACAGCATCAAAATCCACACATACCTCCAGTAACAATTCTTGGCACATAACGATCGTACGATTCCTTCAGCGTTGCTCTACCCCTAGCAGATGAAATGGACGGTGATCCAATCCAAGCCGGAATCGAAAGTACAATCGCTCCAGCTGTCTTTTGAAGAACTTGTTCTCTCGTACAAGTTGACGATGACGACGATGACGATGGCTGCGGAACGATCAACGCCTGTGTCAGACTCACAACAGCAACGAAAACGATCAATAATCGACGATACATGGCAGTACTGATGACTGTTAGTTACTAATGTATTACTACACACAAATTCTTAATAACTTGCATACAACGGTGCTAGGATGGCGAATTGGAGTGTGGTTGACACGCACGTCCTGATCCTGATCCTGATCCAAATCCAAACAGAAAAAAGGAAAGTACCTGTGTACACATGTGTGTGTAAAAATGCATTTCTTTGTACACACATGCGTTTGTTGCATGAGGTGTCAACCTATGCGAATTCCGCAAAGATCTTTCTGCTTTACGAATATGCGTAATTGCTCTCACTTTCCCTCTTCCTCTACGTACATGTACATAAAAATATGTATTGGTGTGTCGTGATAGATGGTTCCGATCCGATCTTACGGATTCTGTCAAGAGTTAAGAGCGAGAGCGAGAAAGGAAATCCAATAAGATTTAGGATGTTCCTCCCGATGTCTGATTGATTGATTGTTTAGCTCTCGAACGTCGGCTTCCATAAAGCTCACAATCTTAGTAGAGCGTCGATAATATACATACATGTAATACACTATTGGAAATACTACGTTGGTTAGTGGAGAATTGAATAGATTCCAATACAACTCAAGAGAGGAGAGGAGAGGAGAGGAGTTCGTTTATTGTGAAAAGAAGGAATAGTAATAATAGAATTTAAAATGGCAGTCTCGACGGAAAACGTGAAGAAAAAGAAACAATCCTGGAAATCTTTGTTTGCGGGGTAAGTTAAGTTCTATTGTGAAGAACGTTTTCGTGTACTATGGATTAATATTATCTAATAATCAAATGCTTTTATTTGTTTTGGTGATGATCCATTTAGAGGATGCGCTGGGTAAGTTGGATCTGCTTTGCGTGTACCGGAATGTTTGTTCAGCTTCCTTTCGTGGATGTTTCTTTTATTTTTCTCAGATGGGAAGGATGCTTTCAATTGTCTCTAGTTGACGATTATTATAAATGAAAAGATAAAAATCACTCACGAACTAAAACATTCTTGCGTAGGTTTGTGGAATCTAGTGTATGTCATCCGTTGGATACAATTAAAACCCGTATGCAGCTTCGACGTAGCGCCACCCAAAAGGGGAGGTCAAGTTTTCTCGAACCGGATGCGTATAAGAAGCATGCTCGCACGAATCCTGTCGGTCCAATAAATACCGCTAAACGGATTGTGGAACGAGAAGGATTCGGAAGTTTGTACAAGGGGTTGACGGCCGTATACACTGGTATCGTACCGAAAATGGCACTTCGTTTTGTATCATTCGAATATTATCGAGATACTCTCGTTCCTGATATTTTTGGGTTAATGTTGAGTTCGTCTGCGAACAACTGTTCAGATTATAAAACAGCTGCAACGTTTATAGCTGGTTTACTCGCAGGTGTAACCGAGGCAATTCTCGTCGTTACCCCCTCAGAAACATGTAAGATTCGAATACAGGCTCAATATCACTCGATGATGGATCCCAATCAGATGGCCAAACGAAAATATAGTAACGTATTTGACACTGCAAAAATAATAGCCGAAGAAGAGGGTATCCGAGCGCTATGGGCTGGCATTGTTCCAACGATGTTGCGACAGGGTTGTAATCAAGCTATCAATTTCACCGCGTATCAAGCATTTAAGAGTACGTTGAGAGAAGTAACAGGAGTTGAAGAACTTGTACCTTGGCAACATTTACTACTTGGAGGTTTAAGTGGAGGCTTTGGCCCAACAATAAATAACCCCTTAGATGTTGTCAAGACAAGAATGCAGCGACAGGTGAAGCGTCAAGGTCTAACGCCGCAGGTGAGTCTTTTTGAAGAAAAATTAGTACCAACACATACTTGTTGCATATATGTATTATATGTAAATCTCTCATCCCTTTTCCTATCAAATTCATGTTGATTTAGTATACTGGAATAATACAATCATGCAAGCGTATTGCCAATGAAGAAGGGATTACTGCTCTCTGGAAAGGATTGACACCACGTTTGATGAGGATTATGCCAGGGCAGGCAATTACTTTCATGACCTACGAATACATTTCAAAGCAATTCGACAGAATGTAAATGCTTGGCATCAGTTATCTGAGAATCTCTGGAATTTGGGATTTGGGATTTCGACCTTGCTATGCAGACACTGGCCTCGGAATGAGATATCGTGGAGATCATTATGAGTTCATTAAAATCATGGTAGATGATCTTTTAATCTTCAGCAAAGATTTTCTCTCCTCTTTTAAATGAGTGACTGATGAAGAGGACGAGTTCTAAACTATGCAATTTATAAATGTAACAAAAGCAGATGTGAACAATAGTATACAGTTGAAAAATATTTTATAATTATTAGTGGCTGATCCTACTGTAAGCTGGTGAACACAAGATCCACCTTTCAAGGAGGAGACTCTTACTCTTTCTTTCCGACTTGCACTTTACCGACTACATGATAATTGGCGGATACTATCGCTCATCAGCAGCATACTATCTGGTAACATACCAAACTTAAATACGCCGTTTTCCTTTTATGATAGATGTAGTTACTACAATTTAACTAGATTTATCATGTTGGAAGACTTCATAATGTGGATATTTTCTTCCTTATTCAGGAACAGTCCGTTTTCAACTTGTTTCGAGAACGACCTTCGTTTTTTATTGGCGAAGTAAAGATCAAAAAACAAAATCCCTTTTTGACAAATTTAGAAGGAAAACCATGTCATAAATATTACGAAAACAAAACTGTTAGTTTTTATTCGAGCCGTATACCAGCGAAACGCTTTCTTCGACGATCTCGATACTTGAATCTGATTTTGTAATGGATGATTTTGCACACTTCCGTCGAATGAGAAACATTCCAAATAGAGCAAGTAAGACGGCGCTGAAAATTTTTATCAGAAATTTGTGGTTAAGCTGCCAATATTTGAGAAATGTAATGTGGATTCGTACAGGTTGATTTCCAACACATATACAATTAGAAATGTAGCACTCAACAGGCCCTGGTGTCGATCCAAAATCAACTTTCATCCAATACTTGCCGTTTTCAGAAGTCATTTGACTTCCATCTGGGATAGTCCAATGATAAGTGCATTCGGCTATGCGATTAATTATTTGATATGTAACATCCTTTTGATTAGGCGACACCTGTGAAGGTCCTTGCAAAGAGGGTAATGGTCGGTCATAGACTCGTACATAATCGACAACCATAAACTGGGGAAAATCAACTGCTTCACCAGGATTTTCTACCGCGCGCCCTCCTTTGATGGTCATTGTGGAAGAGTTAAGTCACGAGTTGATATCAAGACTTCCTTATATGCATCACTTACCAACTGCAAGATTGATAACAAAATGGAAATTCTCGTTGAATATTTTCCAGTTCTTTTCACCCATATCCTTGGAAGATACTGATCGATAAACGACATCGTCAATAAGCCATCTAATTATATCACTCTCGCGTTCTATAGCATAGATGTGGAAATCTTCACTGATGGATTCATCAGCTGTCAAATCAACAATTGAGCCGATATGATTGTGATGCATATGAAAGAAACCAAAAAATTTGAATATATATAATTTTCCATAGTGAATATCAACATGAATTGATGATTCTCGGCGACTCATACTCTCCATAATGTCAATTTCTGAACCATTCAGAATGTGTAAAAGTGAGTTTCAAGCATAATATTTATATTTCAAACTTTGATTTGACAGCGACATTCCTTACCCCCGCTGTTTGGCCATGTTCCATATCTCAAAGGTTCTGTTGGAAGCATCCAAAAAGCTGGCCACAAACCTTTACCAAATGGTAACTTCATTCGTGCCTCGTATCGACCAAATGGTACTGTATTGAATGAAACAAAAATGTAAAGTAAAGACGTGAGGAAGATTGTCTTGTAGGGAAATCTTACCAACATCGATTTTGTGCTCTGAATTTATCCGACCTGAAGTATAGTAGATATTGCCTTGTTCATCATATCCCTTTATGGCTTTAATACGAAGTTCTCCATTGTTTACAATAACATTGTCTTTTTTGTATATTTCTAACTCGCCATTGCCCCATCCACATAGATTTTGACTTTAAACGAGTGAATGAGAGAACTTTCACACATAGTCGCAAAAGCTCTTACCTGCATCCATCACCAATTACATAATTCCATTTATAAGGGTCCAATTGATTGCCATTGAATTCGTCCCCTGCAATTAGATTAGGACACATCTCTGAGCTTATCGATGGAGGATTAGTTGATGGAGATTCGTTGCTCTCCTGTTCATTCGGCTCTAAAGCTTTAGATTTATTCTGCGAAGTATGAAGTCTGAAAGAATCAAGATTATTGAAGTAGTATGTTCCATCTGTATTCGTATCGGGTGCAAATAGCAATACAATAGTATCCACAGAAGACTGTGGTACCTGCACATCAGGGGATTCCGCGTATTCAAAGCGCAAATGTTGCCAGTCATTCTCTTTCTCAGTCATGGCTATAAATATACTATGGCGACCAATCGGAAAATTATCAGGGGATGAAATGGAGGAGTCTTCCAATTGCAATAAAATTTTCGTCCCAACGGGCTCGTTAGTATAAATGTAAATGAAAAATGCATCAAGAAGCTCAACATAACTGGCAGCATTCGCTAATGCTGGAATTCTAAATATGATAGTATCATATTTGCTACTTGCCGATCGAGTATACTTTACTGCTTCACTACAGAAGGAAGTACTAGGGCAATTCATTAAGGCAGTGCCCGTATTGTCAATGACGTTGTATGTCCCAGAATGCGAAACTAAAGTCGCCCTTGACGTGCTCCTCACATCCACAAAACTAAAGTCGTACCGAAATTTTCCTTTATTGATGATATTCATAGATAGATAATTGTTGTCGACGCATTTCTTATCAACTATATTGCAGCCTAAGACGCCTCCTTCATTCCCAAACTTAACTTTTATCAAATGACTTCCCTGCCCACTCACAATCACGGCATCACTTGGTACAGACCAATTGAATGTCAAGTTAGAGGTATAGTTCCAATTTAATATTTCGTATTCGACAAAATCGTCATTTTTCCCATCCAATACAATTTCCCTAGGACCAATCAAGGAAACTAGAGGTTTATCATATACTCGTACATAATCTACGATCATACGCTGAGGGAACTCCGTATCTTCATTTGGATTCTGGGGCCAAAGCCCACCAATGGCGAGATTAAAGATAAAGTAGAATGACTCGTTGAATGGCCAAATATCGTTTCCAATGTCATCGGATGTGATCGAGAAGTAAACAACGTCATCCAAGATCCAACGAATGGAGTTGAGTTCACGCTCCACCGCAAATCTATGGTATTCATTAGAAAACAGTCCTTCGATATCAACACTTCTTCCAATAAATTTGTGAGTCTGAGTCCCAAAATGGATCGTTCCATGAATGCTGTGTGGTTCTGAACCTATTTGTTCCATAATATCGATCTCTCCACTTTTGGGCCATCCTCCATATTTCCATTCACTTGGTAACATCCAAAATGCAGGCCAAACCCCTTGTCCACCTTTCGGAAGTTTTATTCGAGCCTCATACCTACCGAATACATCAATATTCACATGTTGATCAGTATTGATTCTTCCCGATGTATACCGGTAAGATGAAGTTTGATTACTACTATCATTTGACGATGGATGATGATGCGTAGAGTTGACAAAATCCTCACGACGAGCTTCGATGATCATAACTCCATCCTTCACAATGATATTATTTTCACTATAAACTTCCAACTCTTGATTCCCCCAGCCACATATTCCATAATCACAACCATCTCCAGTCATAACATTCCATACATCGGAATTTAACCTGTCGCCATCAAATTCATCGCTCCAAAAAATCTTAGGACAATCGTCACTTCCTCCATCGACAAAAAATGCAGTAACGGTGAAGAAGAGGATGATGATCCATGCTGGGAAATGTGAGTTTCGCATCGTACCACTTTTCCCTTTGTTCGTTCTCAGGTGTATGTGAGGTTGTGAGGTTGAATGGTGACCCAAGGAGAAAGATATCGGTACATCTAATTTGATGGTTTGTTCTGTTGTCACACTTATTTTTCGTTTTTCGTGATTCGTTTTGTCACAAAGTCACATAGTCACATCCACATCACAATCACAATCACATACTTCTGAAATTAGAAATTCGTGTGTTCCATGTACAGCACACGATTGAAAGGTGCTTCGAGAATCGAGAACATCTACCAGTACTGTAGCGTACAATAAATAAATTAGCGAAAGATACGTCAACCAAGCTACGTGAAGGAATATTCGTGAAGCCTACATTCCGCTGACTGACGATGGCAGGTTTTTTTTGTACGGGGAGGAAAGAAAGGAAAGAAAGTGAGACCTTGACCCGTGTGTGTATGGTCATGTCACACATCAAGCAAAAAACCGAGGAAACAACGTGCGCTGCTTCCACAGATAGAATCCATACTAACACTACTACATTTCCATTATAATCATGCTTCGTATCGTATCATTATTTGCAACCCTGATCATATTGGTGGGTTCCGTAGCGGCATTCTCCGGTGCCTTCGTCGGACGCAGTGTTTCCGTACGGAACAACGTGAAGAACACGAGCTGTCTCTCGATGGCTGTAGTGGACATTACCAGTGAAGCCGACTTCGACAAGACTGTTGCCGGAGCAGGTGACTCCCTTGTAATTGTAGATTACTCAACTACTTGGTGTGGACCGTGCAAGGTCATTAAGCCAAAGTTTGACGAAATGAGTGAAAGGTTTACTGATGCCGTTTTTCTTAGTGTAATTGGTGACGCCAGTGCCGATGCTTCGAAGTTAATGAAGAGAGAAGGTGTACGCAGTGTTCCCTCATTTCATTACTTCTTGAACGGTGAAAAAGTAGATGTAGTTAATGGTGCCAACGCAGAAGCGATTGAGGCCGCCATTAACAAGCATACGAGGTAAATCGAATGCCCTGTGGTGGTTATACTTACTTATGGAGGGGTTGGCGAAACAAAAAGGAAACTGGGGCGGGATTATTATCCCAACTGATTTTTGTTATGTTTGACGTCTTTCATTGCATTTGAGTGGATATGGGTGATTTTCCGGTAATATGCCAATAATAAGAACTTGACAACATCAGTTGACTTATATGCTCACTAAATGCTAATGATTTAAAGCTAATTATAGACATGATGTTGATATTTCCATTTCACAATCGTCCTATGAATAATTTTTATAGAGTAGCAAGTTCATAGATTTAGCTCGGCTAGTACTCCTGTTGCAATGTTTCTTCAGAACAAGAAGCTCCTTATCTTTATTCCTTCGCCTGCCTGTTTGACCTGACAGAGAATCTACATTGCTAAATAGGATAGAGGATATGTTGGCTCTCTTTTCTTCTTTCGTAATCGGTTCGCTTTCCGACTTAAAGCATTTCTATTTTCCATTGCTTAACGATATATTCTATAATTTGCGAAATCTTCCTTACTACTCAAGGTTTGTGTCGAGCGGCGTTTCAAATTGAAAACAAATCACGAGAGATGTTATCCAAAACACAATCATAATTTTCTAAGTAACTCAATCAAAGTTGCAGTTGCGGGTAGCTTCAATCCACACGATGAACTGGGAAAGGTTGTGTGGTCTGTTAACGAGCAACGAGGAAATGAATTCCGTCTAATAAGATTACCATTAAAGAAAGACACGTTGCTAAATATGATGCATTCGGTACTTAATGTTAATATCCTAAGCAAGTCAAATGTGATGGACACAGTACTTAAACCTAAGCAAGACAAATATTTCTATCAAAGGTAAGTTGACGGCCAAAAGGAAGGCTAGAGAATAAGGAAAGAAACTGAAATTCATCACGATTCTTCTTCTTGTTAAGCAACTTATAAAATACTTGGTAGTCGGCCCCTTTTCATAATTACTACATGTACATGGACTGCCAAACGATGATGATTACTCAACTATCAAAGAAATCGAGGAGAAGCAGAGAAAAGGATGAACAGATATACTATGTCCTCGAGAATACCATCGAACGAGTAATTCAATTCCGAGCGGGATTGAAGATTTAAGATTAATTGTGAGATTTGATCGGTACATACTAATTTATACGAAGGACAAAAGAAGCTGCAACTCAGGCAGCATGCGCTGGAAATAGCAGAGGGTACCATTCAGAATATGGGTACTCATGGTTCAATAACAGGGAAAACGATGACGCGTATTATA
>Ga0115008_10004382_pt1 | contig 11730 bp, 13 predicted proteins | sample FraStrMetagenome_FD_87164 | JGI IMG/M metagenome (GOLD analysis project Ga0115008, IMG submission 87164) | Marine eukaryotic phytoplankton communities from Arctic Ocean - Fram Strait ARC3M Metagenome | ecosystem: Environmental > Aquatic > Marine > Oceanic | place: Fram Strait | collected...
TAACTTTAAAGAATAGTACTTTTTGAATATCACAACAGATATGAAATGCATGCTAATATTTGAGCGAAAAAAGAATAAGTCAGAGGAAGCATTAATGGATTTTGTACATAGTTAAAATGAACCTAGTTTCTTCGATACTAAATCCAGTAAGCAAACGACAACTTTTTCAACTAAGCATTTAAACACCAGATGTGTCTTAGTACTCTCTTTCTTTAGAGATAACAAGAGTGGACTGGGTAATTTTTGCAAACTCGCTGATTTTAATACCCCTGGTTCGATTTTCACTTTGTCGCTAAAAATTATTTTATTATCATTAATGCCTTTTATACTCATTTATTTTTAAAATGGGGCAAGAAAATTAAATTATTTGGCTATCATAGGTACAAGAAGTAAATCGACTTCTATGTAGATTCAGTACAGTCCATTCCAACCCCCAATTTTTCTCGACATCCTTAGAAGGGAAATCCGCATCTTTAAGGCCAACCCATGTCAATATATTAGATTGAAAATCTCCTTTTACGGGAAAACCAAAAACCAAGCTAATGGATAATTTTTTTCAAAACCAAATTGCTCCATCATTACAAGGATTCGATCGACTATCATGTAGATTCACTTCCAGATAGCGTGCTTTTGCCTGTCACCCATTCCAATACATCCTATCAACCATCTGTCGAAATTATTCCTCTTTAATTTCTAAATAATTTAGTTCAAGTGGAATAATGCGTCAATGATGTCGATTACATTAAGGTGTCAAGAATGGACGTAATGTTTTTCCTTTTCATCTTGTCGCCAATTTTTTTTTTTAGGGTTAGGGTTAGGGTTCGGTTGCTTCGCAGGCTTTCATTGAAACGATTACATATGTAATATGTGTATTAATACAAGAACCGTCGTTGCGCGAGCATGCTTATTTTCGATAGCCTTGAAAATAGTTATTTATGGCGAACCTTCAATATAATGATGAGAACGAAACACGACTCATTACTAAGAAACAGAAAGATCATTAGATAATTCATGCACACATGTTTTAAAAGTAAAAATTTTTAGCGGCTCGCCTAAATTAATTTCGCTAGCCAAAAAATCGAAACACATTGTACTTCACAAACTACCTAAAATACGACTCTTGAAAAACATAAGACTATACTTCTATTACATACAAACGACTCGACGAAATGAAAAGGATGAGATGGTCCAGCACAGCTCTATTCGCTATTTATTTTGGTTCCAGAGTATGTATTGTGTGTTGTGACTCTGTTGAAATTTTTGGGAACGGACAACAACAAAACCATCGAAAAACATTCTCTCTCTCTTCACCAATTACCAACCTATTGGCTGTACCGACTAGCGGAGTCGAGTTCGTCGTTGGCACCAATCCACCTACCGCAAATCCTACTCCATACATACGTGATGTTATAACACCTCATCCGACGTCAAAACCAACAAATTTACCTGTTATTTCGCCCAGTTCAACACCATCGTATACTCCAACGGCAGCACCGTCATTGGAACCCTCGTCCGTTCCATCAAAAAACCCATCACAAAGCCCATCTTCATACCCAACAAATCGCCCATCAAGCAAGCCGAGCAGTTTTCCGTCATTAGCTCCTTCCAATATACCGTCAAGTGAACCTACTCTATTTCCTTCAACTGCTCCATCGAATACGCCAACTAGCTTTCCTACTAATGCGCCGTCAGGTACGCCTTCTCTGCAACCTTCAGCTATACCAACACGCACGCCGAGTAAAACACCAACCCTTCAACCTTCAGCGTCTCCTACTTTGGTTCCCTCGAAAGTTCCCACGTTAATACCTAGTACATTTCCCTCCTTTCAACCATCTAGCATTCCAAGTGCGAAACCAACACCGAGCGGATTTCAAGCAGTGACCAGAGTAACATTGTGGGGCATTACTGTTGGTAATGAAATGGAAAATCACGAAAGGTTTGAGATAGTCACGAAAGATTTCTTGTCAAGCAATGTTCCGAAAAATATTACAATATATACTCAAGAGTCATTGGGAAACAGAATATTGGAAACTCAAGTGATAAAACGTGATGATTTGTCTATTACAATTTTACAGGTTGACATCGTTGGCCAAATAGTTGATGGACAAAATTCAGTCATTACAAGTAACAACAGTACTCATGATGATGGGGACGATGATGACGGTGATGACAGCGTAACAATTGTCAACGCAACTTCCAATGAGTCAGACAATAACTTCAGTGACGAAATTGAGTATGGTCTTGCGGATGTTGTTCTAACAGAGGATGGCATCATAAGTGTTGGCGTGCGTGTAGCCCCAACACAGGCAGGTAACGATCTCATTCAAAAAAATGCAGTGATCGTGGATGTTAAATACTGGGTTACGCCGTACAATCCTCCTAGTGCATTTGACTACATGTCTACTGCGTTAACTGGTTTCGTCTCAAACATGCAAGAATACCAGGAGCTTGTTTTCCAACAAGAAGCTGATATGCTTGGTATTGCTGGTTTACAAGCAGCAGAATCATTGTCAGCAGGGGATGGTTCCGATAGTTTAAAATTCACATTTGTTGAAGTTACGACAATCATAGGTGGTTTCGTTTGTATTATTGCGTTCGCAGTAATTTATTATTTGAAGAAGGTCCAAGATGAGAAGGATGATGACCCAGATGTAGTCGCTGATATTAGCGGGTCCGCATCTACTGAGATAAAGTTTAATGATAGCAAGGGCTACTCTCCTCGTCCTGTCTGGGCAATGCAAGGTGAGCATGAATCTCATCATCATGGTGGGAATATATTTGTTGCATCACAGGACAGTGATGCGACATCAGTTACAAGAAATACAAGAAGGTAATCGTTTATCTTCTAACGAGTGTAAAATTATGTTGTTCGGTAAATTTGTTCCAAAGCTGAATAAATAACTTCTACATGTCCTGCCAGAATTGGTATGAATTCATTTTTCTTGACTATGCATATTTTGGAAAGCCCCTAAGTTAAATCTTCATTTATTTCCTCTTTCTTTCAAAATAAAGCAAATGATGCTACATAATTTTTTTCAACTGTATTCGAGCTTGTGTACGGGACTTATTTTGTTAACATCTACTCTTCCTAAAGTTATGGATTACCCAATAGTTAAAACTCGCCCTCTTCATCAGTCACTGGTTTGAAAGAGGAGTCTTAGCAGTTGTTATTGTTAATCGTTACTCTAATTTGCGTCCCTCTAAAGTCGAAGTAAACTTTTTGTGAACTTAAAAGTTAAGAATGCCATAAAAATTAGGTCAAGAGTACGACAGAGCGCATGCTCAGAAACATGCCCCACTAGTTAGTTTGAACGTTGATTGATCACATCTCCAATACATGTACTTAATATTTGTGACTTCCGTTCTCTTTCAATAAATACTTAAATTATTTATAGCGATAATCTCTAGATGGATCATACACCTTGAAAAATCTTCGCATGCAGTTTTCGCTGGATATCCAAACCAATGATCGATGATAGTATAACCGTTTAAGCGGTGTTTGTCTATCGACTAAATTATGATCGTGTTTATACCAAAGTTCGCGGTCCATGAAGCTACCGGTACGTAATTTCCGGGAAATGACCGAACATGGTTGGTTCTTGGTTCGCATGAAATCGTGTCAAGTCCAGCATGGGTTCACAATTCGATCGTATCGTACACTTTGAAGTTTGAAGTTTGAAGTTTGAAGTTTGAAGTACATATCCAAAAAAATCTTCTCTCTCCCTCTCTCTGCAAAGATACACACAAAGATACGACAAAAGAAAAAGAAAATTATGTTTCGAATCCCGCTGCAAAGAATTTACACGATTGCCATTGACGCATATTCCTCATAAAATATTACATAAACACACAATACCCTCCATCCAAACATTCACACACACCAATAATACAAAACAATGAGCCCAACAACCCAAACATATGACTACGACTACCTCGTCATCGGAGGCGGAAGCGGAGGCATAGCATCTGCCAAAAGAGCAGCCGGATACGGCAAGAAAGTAGCCGTCATCGAAGAAGCTCGTCTCGGGGGCACGTGCGTCAACGTAGGCTGCGTGCCCAAGAAGGTGATGTGGAATGCTGCCAGCATTGCAGAGCTGTTACATCACGATGCCAAGGAATACGGGTTTGATGTGTCGTCGTCTAAGTTGGATTTTCGAACGTTGAAAGAGAAACGTGACGCGTACATTGTTCGTTTGAATGATATTTATGCCAATGGATTTAAAAATGCCAATGTAGAATCGATCACTGGTACGGCGACGTTTGTAGATGGTCACACGGTTGCGGTAGGAGATAAAACTTACACGGCCGAGCATGTCCTTATAGCTGTAGGTGGCAGACCTTCGTTTCCTCCTGGAGAAGGCATTTCTGAGCATTGCATTAGCAGTGATGGATTCTTTGAAATGGAAGATTTGCCTGAAAAAGTAGTCGTGGCAGGCGCTGGGTATATTGCTGTGGAGCTTGCAGGTGTACTTCGTGCGCTTGGTAGTGAGGTGCACTTGGTTTTGCGAAAGTACAATGCATTGCGAGAGTTTGATGAAATGATTGTTCAAGAACTCGCTACCGAAATGGAACGGCAAGGGATTATTATTCATCGAAATACCAGTGGTATTCAATCGGTGAAACTGAATGATGGTAATCAGAAAAAAATTGTAAGCACAGTCAATGGTGAGACGATTGATGATGTGGACGTTGTTCTGATGGCGGTGGGGCGGACTCCCAATGTCGAGAAGTTAAATTTGGAAAAAGCGGGAGTTGAATTAGCTGGTAAATACATATCTGTGGATGAATACTCGAAGACTTCGACAAAGAATGTATATGCCTTGGGTGATGTCTGTGGTAGGGTGGAGTTGACACCCATGGCCATTGCAGCGGGTAGAAGACTGGCCGATCGACTGTTTAGCAACTTAAAGCAGTTTGAAAATGCCAAGGTATCATATGAAAATGTCCCAACTGTAGTGTTTAGTCATCCTACGATTGGAACTTGTGGGCTTACAGAGGCCCAAGCGGTTGAAAAATATGGACGAGAAAACTTGAATATATATAAGAGTCGGTTTGCCAATTTATTCTATGGTATTTTCGACATGGATTACAGCGATAAACCCAAGACTTCAATGAAAGTCATTTGTGCGGGTGTAGATGAAAAGGTTGTCGGATTGCACGTGATCGGAATGGGTTCTGATGAGATGTTACAAGGCTTCGGTGTCGCAATGAAAATGGGATGTACTAAGGCGGACCTTGATAGCTGTGTTGCCATTCATCCAACTGCCTCAGAGGAATTTGTTACTCTAGGACAGTGGGGTAAGTCAGTACAGGCTACAGGAGCCAAGGATTCTCCGCTCAATGGAGCTGAAGCTTCAGAGCCAACGTTGAAGAAGTAAATATAAACACAATTTTATTTTATTTTTTGGAATATTGTTGTATTAGCCCATTTTCCGACATTTCAGTGTCACTATCGCATTGGTAGTATTTAGCCATACTGCTGAACTTTCGGACAATACTATAATCGCATAACTATTTTGAGCTGGTCTTTATGACCTTAGCTTCATCTTAGTTTAACATCTTATATTGTTATCAACCTATATTCAATAACCGATTCAAAACCCAACAACAAGCTAATCAACTATCGAGAAGTGTCGATCAACGGATACCTCACATACCCAGGCATTCAGCGATTACACACACATATCAAGGCTACATCTGCCCCCATCCGTGCAATAGCTCGTGGCAACCAAACAAAGGGCCATATGGGCACCATGCACCATACGACGTTAAATGATATTACGTTTGACCGCTCCTTTGAATACTAGCGTTGCTTCAACTTTTTCATTCATAAAACGAATTCAAGGAGAGATACAAGAATTGTCGACAGATTTTCAAAATAGATACAATCCCCACAACAGAAAGTTGGAACTCTTGATGGTCGTAGTATGCTGACACTGAGCGATGACCAAGAGCCTGATGATCTCTTGACGTTATATGATGTTACGTTTGACCGCTCCTTTGAACACTACCGTTGTTTCAACTTTTTCATTCATAAAACGAACTTAAGGAGAGATACAAGAATTGTCGACAGATTTCCAATATAGATCCAATTCCCACAACAGAAAGTTGGAACTCTTGATGGTCGTAGTATGCTGACACTGAGCGATGATCAAGAGCCTGATGATCTCTTTAATAAGATTTCTGCATTAATAGAGCAGTAAAGCAACAGTGGTATTGACGAAGAAATATATATATATTAATCATGCGATGCTAGTTGGGCCAATGATATATGAGTACACCCTGATGCAAAAATTGCTGTCCTAACTTAAACACAAAATATCGAGTTGCGAACGACAACGTACGAAGGAAGAGAAGAGTGGTAATAGCGATGATAATGAACCTCATGGTGAGATTGATTCAGATTAATGTAGAAATAAGACTAGACTGCGCTAGCAAGTTAAGCTTCGGAACTGAGCCCAGAATCTAAGTTAATGTGATTACTTTGACATACAAGGGCAGCAAGAATGCTGGCCGCAAAGAAGGCAGTTGTTGGGATCTCAAAAGCAGCGAGATAACACCAACGCGGGAGACATAGAAATTGAATATTGCCTGGCCTCTATGAAGAAGTTGGATTAATGGGGAGTGTACTGGTCGGTTGTCCGAGCAGCGGTCATATCAGGGAAGGCAAAGTTGATGATATTGAAGTGACTGACGTGGTTGTACTAGTTTTTGGGATCAATTACGACAAGATAGTGGGTAGTCGAAGCCAAAGTTAAAATTGAGTCAGTTAGCAGTGGTGTTGAGACAGTGGTCGTCGATGAAGGTGCCCATATTATATTTTAATTTAAAACGATAACATCGAGAAAATTCTTTGTAATATATTGTGTTAACATATTCAGAAGTCCAATTCCTGCATCTCCTTCCCAACGAAATCGTTTCGACATTATCATTTGTAGGAAGTTTTGAATCTCTGATGCATCAATTTGTTGCTCTTGCTAGAGTGATACTCATTCGATCATTGATGAAAGCCCCTGCCGTTGGATAGGGTTTGCCCCATTCTTCTAAGAGCAACTTTGTATGCCTCTTGAGAAATACTCTCGCTTTGAAATCGTACAGTCTGTCCGTCGATGCTACAATTTTTTCTCCCTTTCTCTTGTCATTCGAAAACCTTCTTGGATAGTAAGTTCCTATTAAGTCTTGCTATCAAGGTTAGTTACACGCACATCAATAATAGTATCAGTCGATTCCTCCCAAAAGTCGAGAATCAATAGATCTTCGCGATCGGCGTTCGGAAAGTTGGACGAAGGGGAAGCACATGACTGGTGCGTTTTGGTATCATTGGCACGCATCGGAGCAGGATTAATTATAGGTTTGTATCGGGTACGGTATGGACTAAACACTTAATTATTATGATTTCCATATAGCAACATTTATAAATATTTTCAAATACATAGGAGCTCGCTTTGATCATCTTGATATACTTTATTCACCTGCTTGATAGGCTAAGATTGGATTTGTGAAAGAGAGATGAATAGTCAGAGACTTTGAAATGACAAGGAAGATTGGAAGATCAGAGGAGAGTTACAAATTACAATACTTCCAAATGATTTAAAGTCACATGGGAGAATTAAGTCCGAACGCAGAGAGTCGCCAACAGGTGTAATAATTTTTGGCATAAATCCCTAACTAAACGTTTCCAGTAATATAAAATGAATGGTAAAAGTAACTCTTGTCAGAAAGTTCGCTTAATAGATCCCTAACGATAACGCTTACTGAAGCTTAAGTTCCATTGCTTTTGTCAAGAATTGATATGCTCGCAAATTCCATATATGAAGTCATTTTTAGTTGTTTTTGAATTCTTTAATAGTTGCCTGGGGGTCGACTTAGGTAAAAGATAAAAATATTGAATGTTAGCAAAGTACTAGATTTCGTTCCACTTCAACGCAAAATTTTTACGTTAGAGTCATGACTGCTGCGTAAATCATCGTGTGATATTCTTAAACCGAAAGGAGAAGATAAGCTCACATACCGTCAACTGAAAGCTAAAAGAAATTTGCTGATATTAGACTTCTAAGAATCCAGAAGCCAGGTTTGCGAATCGTTATGAAAGAAAGTTGACAAAAAGTGTGTCATACGACATACTATAGTTCCCAGAGGCTCATTTAGCGAGTGATCTATATAATTAAAAATTTATTGTTTTACTTCAAATTGAACGATAAGATCACCTCGTTTCGGGCCACCTTTCACAGGCATGCCCTTACCTGGAACAACCTTCCTATCACCCGTCCTTATTGGAATAGTGACGTCTTCAGTATATATTTCAACAATTTTCCCATCAGGCATAGGCAACTTAAGTCGGAGCCTTCCATTTTCAGCTTGATCGGATGAGAGTTTGCATATCCACAGCAAGTCGTCGTTTTCGCGTTTTAAATAAGTGTGCTTTCGTTCCTTCATAATGAAAGATATGGGGGGAAATGAATCACGTGCCTGAAAGTTAACCTTTGTCCCAGCTTTCCAACCAGGCTTTACTTCGATAGTGTATATTCTGCTATCATGCGATTCCACACCCTGATAATTGTTGGAGTTAACGTTTGGGTTGCTCACCTTCAACTTCTTTGTGCACTTCTCACTGCAATATAAATCGTCCAGCGAACAATAAAAAGATCGGACAATCGGCGTTTGGCGTTGGCTTGGCCTTCGCTTTCCTTTTGAAGATCCAAAGTCCCCAAATTGTGAATAGAAAGATCCTCCTTGATTTCCAAACGCTTGCTCAAATATCGAAGCCAAGTCAAATTCATCGTTTCCGAACATCGACGAACCACTATTATGAAACTGAAATGAACCATTTCCATTACCAAAAGGCGACGACGAAGACGAGCCCGGACTAAAGCTAGGATTATTGACGACGTCATCACCATATCGATCATACATCTCTCTCTTTTCTTCATCAGATAAAACCTCGTAAGCCTCAGTAATTTGCTTGAATTTCTCACTAGCCTTTTCACGTTCCTCTGCTGGCACCTTGTCCGGATGATGTTTGAGTGCCATGCGTCGATATGCCTTCTTTATTTCTGTGCCAGATGCCGTCTTAGGTACTCCTAGCTGATTGTAAAGACATTGATTATTCGTAGTCGGCGTACCTGAGGTTCTTGTTATGGTGAGGAGTATTATTATTATTGTGAAGAATAGAAACATTGCTTGGAATATCGCAGCAGCAGCAGCAGCAGCAGCAGCAGTAGTAGTAGTAGTGACGCCTATTTCAATATGTTTTGATTATGGTTTGTCTTTAAATATTCCTTTTATTTTTTTATTTTTTTAAATGCAATGAATAGTTGTCGTCGGATGAAGGATGAAGGATAAAGCCTTTCCTGTGAATGAAGGAATGAATAAAATGAATTACCGGTACTGCATTATACATGTATTTAATACAAGTACTGCACCGTAGACCGTAGTAGACCTAGCGTATTTTTTATTCGCGATTGTAAATGCGAATAGTACGATTGTAAACTGTAAACGTTTCTGCAGTTTTTTCGATTGTAAACAACAGTTTTTCGATTGTAAATTGTAAATGAAACTACTGAATTATAAATTGTAATCAACAATATTCCGATTGTACCCTATCTCGCGTTGACGATTCCTCTGCTCCACGACGTATTTATTCCTGTCCTAATCAATTATAAGGACTACAGTAATTTGATATTGATAATAGGACCGCACATTACAGACACAATATTTTCCTAATCTCTCGACTTTACTTGACTATACGTTTCTCTTTTCTTGGTGCTCTGTGAAATGTCATTATAACAAATGGACTGGAATGAAAAACGAGGTGCCGATGCTTCAGCGTATCAGGGATACACTTCAACGGAGAATAAATTTAATTCATCGATTGGATAGGATGTCTCTTATTCTCACCATCGTCAGAAGGCACTATGGTACAATTACGAGAGGTGAAGAAAATTTGAGAGTGGATGACTGAAGAGAAAAAAGCTATAATGTTAATAATCGGCTTGTTAAGGACGAAAATGGGATGGCAACAAATTCGATGCTATTTGAATGGTTTATCACATCCAATCCTTGTTAATAGTTCTCACGGAAATAGCCAACAAACAGACAATGTAGAGATCGAAGTTTGCGTAACGAGCGTTTTTGTCTATATGAATTCATTCGAACATGTGTCGTGAAACTACGTTGTCGGTAAAGTAGTCAAGAAAATGGTGATTTGAATATTCCATCTTTTGATGTAAGTGTGAATGGTACTGTAACGGACATTTCAGAGCAAAATATATGTGACATTCTACCAACGACTCAAATGCTTTAATGAAATGATAGTGGAACTCTACTTATTCATTTTGGAGAAGATCCGCCAGTAATTGCGAAAAGTTCTATCGATGACCAGAAAAGATTGAATGAGCATTTATTGACTTTTCAGGTAATCAGGACTGTCTCGATTTGATTAAAAGTAGGCCACTTGGTATTCTAGCCATGTTACACGACGAATGTTGTTTGCCAAAAGAAAGTGACCGAAACTGTCTTCCATATGAGTTCATTGATTTTGGAGTATTACACTTCTTGACAACCTATCATTCATACTAACAATTTAATCGCCCGGTAATCAATGTCCAGTCAATCGTATCTGCCTACAATGTCAAAAACAATGTATGATTCATCTTGATTAATTTAAAGACGAAATTTGATGCTTCAAAATTATTTATTGTTATATCATTCCACATTTCAATACCGTCATAATCCACCCTATATAATATAACCAAAAACGTACCCCTACTGTATTCCATATAATTGCAATGATGTTGGAGTATTAAACTTCTCGACGACCAATCATTCTACAAACCTCGAACTCCTGAAGATACTACGTTATTCTTTAACCCCTATTTATGTCATATAGTTTGTCCATAACGGATAGCGGAATAGCGGAATATCACAACCCTCTCTATTTCTCTCTTTCTCTCTACATGTGGGAGAATCCAATTCACAACATCTCTACAGAAATAAAGAAAAATCTTGTCCAAAGATTTATTTCTTCCCACGCGAGAAAGGGAGAGGCCGGCTAGTGACGATAAACTTCACAACTGCGTATTCTCTAGAGGGAGACAGTTATAAAAATGTCATTCCTATTATTTGTGTGCATCCGCATCATTTTTCCCTCACATTCACATTGTTAGTAATCGATACCGTGCATTCCTTTACTCCTCACAATCGATATTCCTGCCGTGATCACTTTTCTTGACTTCGTGATGATCTTTGTATTTTTATTTTTTACTTTTACTTTGCCGTAAGGAGAGTTTTCGAGTATCATGAATCATGAAGCGTAAAATCTGAATTTTTGCTTTCACTTTTACTCTACCGCAAGGATTGGCCTTGGTAGTTAGGTATTACGCTAATTTTCACCTCGCTACATTCATATGATTCTTTAAGTCAACGAGGTTCAGTGTTTGTGTTAGTCTTAGGATATGAATTATGATTATGACCATCAGCAAGGTAGAGTCTAGGGTTAGGGTTAGGGGTTAAGGCCTTCCTGCCACCACTCGTCGAAGACACAACACACTCATTACACACTCACTCTCACTCTCACTCTCTCTCTCTCTCACTTTTTAGAGAGAGAAAATAATGCAGCTCACCACAATGGTATTATTCATTAATCATTAATCTATTCTTCTAATATTCTTTCTTCTTTGATTCTTTCTCTCTTTTCCTATTCGCACACTCTTACCACACCTCGATTAATTA
>Ga0115008_10004383_pt1 | contig 11728 bp, 10 predicted proteins | sample FraStrMetagenome_FD_87164 | JGI IMG/M metagenome (GOLD analysis project Ga0115008, IMG submission 87164) | Marine eukaryotic phytoplankton communities from Arctic Ocean - Fram Strait ARC3M Metagenome | ecosystem: Environmental > Aquatic > Marine > Oceanic | place: Fram Strait | collected...
CCTTGGTTGCTTCGCCCGTCAGTGCGAAGCCGAGCTGTTCGCCTTCAGGGCTAATATAACGGGCGCTGATATTGTCGCCAGCGCCCTCTATCTGCCATTCTCCAGTCGCTTCTATCCCCGGAGGGCTGACCACTACGGGACACAGCGTGGTTTTTACTAGCACTGGCATAACGCCATAATCCACCTCGGCGGTTTGCCCACACAAAACTCGCGCTAGCGCTTTGGCGGCGGCATTGAGCGGTGCTATGTAGTACAGTAAATGACCGTCGACTTCGGCACAATCGCCCAGCGCATAGACGTTTGGCGCGCTGGTCTGGAGCGATCTGTTGGTCACAATGCCGCGGTTTGTCGCCAGCCCAGCGCGTTTGGCGAGGTCTAGATCGGGGCGCACCCCAATTGCGCTGAGCACTAAATCGGCGGCGACTTCGTCACCATTGGCGAGAGTCGCTAGGATACCATCGCCGGCGGAGTCGACCCGCTCAACCACTGTATTGAAATGGTAGCGCACACCGGCGTGCTCTAAGCGGCTTTGCACTGCGGCCGATGCCTCGGCCGGCAAAAGGCTACCCAGTACGGTAGTCATTGGTTCCACGGCCTCGACATCAAAGCCGGATGCAATCATGTCGTTTGCATATTCACTGCCAATAAGGCCGGCGCCAATTATGAGAACTTTTTTCTTGCCCTGCATGGCCTGTCGGAAGACATCGTAGTCGGTTAAATTATTGATACTGTACACTCGATCCAAGCCGCTTCCGCTAAGTGGTGCAGCAATACTGCTGGCGCCCATGGCAATCACGAGTTTTTCGTAATCGATCACCTGGCCACCTGCGGTAAGCTGTTGCGTCGCGGTGTCTATACTATCGACCTCGGTGTTTACTAGCACCTGAGCATTTAAATTCGCCGCCATACCCTGCGATGATGCGGTGGCAAGATCGTCGGCGGTCTTACCCTTGGCATAGGCGGTAGACAGATTGGGTTTTGAGTAGTAGCGACCATCGTCTGCGGTTAGCATAATCAGGGGCGCAAGGGGGTCGTGGCTGCGAAACTCTCGGGCCAGATTGTAGCCGGCCAAGCCGGTTCCGATAATAACCACTGGACGTTGAGCTGCGGGCGCATTTTCGCTGTCTGCACTATCGGAGGTAACTTCGACCATTTCAAAGTCTTCTTTGCCAACGCCACAGTCGGGGCACTCCCAATCATCTGGTACGTCTTCCCAACGAGTGCCCGGTGCTATGTTGTCCTCGGGCCAGCCCTTGGATTCATCGTAGAGCAAGCCACAGACCAAGCATTCCCATATTTTGTAGTTCATTGCGTGTTTATCCTCTTCTATTTATTGATGTCGGTAAACGCGGTTTCGATAACCGCGTCCCGCACGTTGTGTCGACGATTGTCTCGGAGCTAGATTTATCCCAGCGCGCCCGACCTGTTTAAAATTTGAATGGCATTATCGTCTAAATCCAGTTCTTCTAAAATCTCTCGATTGTGGTAGCCCAGTGGCGCGCCGCTGTGACGATAGTTGATGTCGGCTGCGGACAATTTGAATGGACTGCCGATTTGACGTTGTTTGGTACCGTCAAACGCATCGACTTCTACCAGCATACCGCGCGATTGCAACTGCGCATGGTCGCAGGCCTCGTCAAACCTAAGCACCGGTTCCACGCAAACATCTTCATTGGCAAAAACAGTTGTCCAATGGGCCAGCGTTTCGCCGCCAATAATAGACGCTAATAACTCGCGTGTCGCGTCTTGTTGCCGCTGATTATGCTGTATGCCAAGCGTTTCTATGCGAGGCTCGTCGAGTATTTTTGCCAGCCCAGCAAGAAATTTTGGCTCTAGGCTACCGATTGACAGATACCGAGCGTCTGCCGTCTCGTAGTAGTCATAGAAGCTGCCGCCATTGAGCGCGAAGGATTGCGGTTGGGGAACAACACCCGCGCCAAGATAGCCCGATCCAGCAAGGCTGTTGAGCGCGAATACGCCATCGGTCATGCTGACGTCTACAGTTTGGCCTTCGCCAGTAATGTGCCGTTGGTTGACCGCTGCTAAAATTCCAACCAGGGCCTGCATCGAACCTCCGGCGAGATCGGCAACCTGAATTCCCATCAAGGGTGTCGCTGCGCCGCGCCTTCCCGAGTAGCCATTGATGCCGGCAATAGAGAGATAATTGATATCGTGACCTGCGCGCTGGCGGTAGGGGCCGGTTTGGCCGTAGCCAGTCAATGAGCAGTAAATAAGTCGAGGGTTTATGTCCTTTAAAACAGCATAGCTCAAGCCGAGCTTATCCATTACGCCGGGTCGAAATTGCTCGACTAGGATGTCGTAGTCGAGCACCAAGCGTTTGACTAGGGCAATCGCATCGGGGATTTTTAGATCGAGCGTCATGGCGCGCTTATTACGATTCAGCGTACTGTGGGCGGTTGCTACGCCATCGGCGAACGGGCCAGTGGTTCGCACCATATCTGCACGGTTAGGCGATTCTATGTGGATCACTTGGGCACCAAGGTCGGCCATGACCATGGTCGCATAAGGCCCTGGCAATAGCGTGCTAAAATCGAGGATCTTCAAGTTCGAGAGCGCCGTCATTACTATTCTTTCGCAGTTATCAATAGGCCTTTGATTATAGCCGACTGTCGAGCACTCTGGGTTCGAAATAATGCAATGGCAGTCGCCTGGTATATCAGTGGCGGGTCCGTGTTAGGTGGGGTTCGAGGTTCACATAAGCCACTTACATAATTGCAGCTATAACGGCAGCTATAATTACAGCATTCACGAGGAGCGTTTTACAAATTCGACAAAACGCTCTACCATCTCGCCACTTCGAAATCTTACAGCTAGGATTATGGACGAGCAGGGATCAACCAACGTATTGTGGCATGCAGGCGATGTGACACGCGAGGATCGCGGCAAGTTGATCGGCCAGCAGGGCGTGACGCTGTGGTTTACAGGGCTGTCTGGGAGTGGCAAGAGCACCATTGCCGTGGCCTTGGAAAAGGCACTATTAGCGCGAGGTAAGCTGTGTTATCGGTTGGACGGCGACAACGTTCGCCTGGGTATTAACAAAAATCTCGGTTTCAGTGCAGCGGATCGAAGCGAAAATAATCGCCGTATCGGTGAAATTTGTAAACTCTTTATCGATGCAAGCGTTATCGTCTTATCGAGTTTCATAAGCCCCTACAAGGCAGACCGACAAGCGGTCAGGGAGCTTCACGACGCCGCGGGATTCGGCTTTATCGAAGTCCACGTGGATTGTTCGTTGAGCGTGGCCGAACAGCGCGATCCAAAGGGCCTCTACCGACGCGCGCGGCGTGGTGAAATAAGTAATTTTACCGGTATCGATGACCCCTATGAAATCCCCGTTACGCCGGACATTCATCTGCGTTCAGACCATCTGAGTCTCGACGACGAAGTGCGTACCATTATCCAGTACCTCGAGCAGCATCAGTTTATAGCGGTTTAACTGCCCACCGATATCGGTTTAACAAACAATGGAGTAACCCTTGATAAATCCGCATGGATCAACGACGCTAAACCCCCTGATTGTTCGCGACCAACAGCGATGCGAGCAACTTGTCGCCGAGGCACAACAGCTACCTGAGTTACTACTCAATTCGGCAGCCGCTGCCAACGTGGTGATGTTGGGCGCCGGCTACTTTAATCCGTTGACCGGGTTTATGAATCTCGACGACGCGCTGAGTTGTGCTGAGAACATGCACACCTCAGATGGCTTGTTCTGGCCGGTGCCCATTATTAATCTGTGTGCGACTGCGGCAGGAATACCCAGCGCCGGCAAAGTTGCACTGCGCGACCCGAATGTGGTTGGACACCCGGTGATCGCGATTATGGATGTCGATCGAGTGGAGCCTGTGAGTCGGGAGCAACTCGAATTTATGGCGGTGAAGATCTTTGCTACCGACGATCTCGAGCACCCTGGGGTGGCGACGTTTATGAGCCTCGGATCACAACTGGTATCCGGCACTATCGAAGTGTTAAATTTGAGCTATTTTCAATCTGATTTTCCAGACACATTTCAAACCGCCTATGAAATTCGCGCTGAAATTGCCCATCGCGGGTGGGAAAAAGTCGTGGCTTTCCAAACGCGCAACCCGATGCACCGCGCGCATGAAGAGCTTTGCCATATGGCGATGAAGCGTCTCGACGCCGATGGTGTGATCGTCCACATGCTGCTGGGACGGCTTAAGCCGGGAGATATTCCCGCAGACGTTCGCAACGACTGTATTCGCAAGATGGTGGAAGTCTATTTCCCAAAAAATTCAGTGATGGTTTCGGGCTACGGATTTGACATGCTTTATGCTGGCCCCAGAGAGGCAGTTTTACACGCAATTTTCCGTCAAAACATGGGTGCTACTCATTTAATTGTTGGTCGAGACCATGCCGGCGTCGGCGAGTATTATGGCGCTTTTGCAGCCCAAGACATATTCTCCGAGAGCGTTCCCAAGGGTGCTCTTGAGATCGAAATATTTTGCGCTGACCACACCGCGTATTCGAAAAAACTCGGTCGTGTGGTGATGATGAATGAAGTTGATGACCACCAAAAAGACGATTTCATTTTACTCTCTGGGACCGCCGTACGAGAGATGCTGGCCAAGGGTCAGTTGCCACCGCCGGAATTTTCACGGCCGGAAGTTGCACAAATTTTGATGGGCTATTACCAACAGTAAAGCAATGGCACAAGGCATCGCTGCTGGCGGCGTGAGCGACGATGAAAAGTAACGACTCGGGAGTTTGAATGTTGGAAATATCAAGACCGTTTAAGATCTTAGGGCTGCAGCAAATAGCGGTCGGAGGTGCGGACAAGAACGCACTGAAGGAATTTTGGGTGGGGTTATTGGGAATTTCTCAAATTGGCCACTTTGTCAGTGAGAGTGAAAATGTCGACGAAGATATTTGCCAATTGGGCAGTGGTGACTTCGCCGTTGAAGTTGATTTGATGCAACCTCTGGATGCCCAGCGGCGACCGCGGGTGGATAATCCCGCGCTCAACCATATCGGGCTTTGGGTGGACGATTTGGGTGCCGCCTACGAGTGGCTAGAAACGCAAGGTCTGCGGTTTGCTCCCGGAGGTATCCGCAAAGGTGCCGCGGGCTTCGACGTGTGTTTTGTGCATCCCAAGGGCAATGATCTGTTTCCTCGCAGTGCTGAGGGTGTGCTGGTTGAATTGGTGCAGGCTCCGCAGCGCGTCATCGATGCCTATGCGTCCGAGAGCGTCTAGATCGATAGCATTCGCCATAGAGTCTTTTTGTCTGTAAACTCGCGGCCTTGCCTAGCCAGCCAGTCGTGGACTACCTCCGCTCGATACGGCCTTCGAATGAAAAAACTATGGATTTTAAAACTTTAGGGTTATCCCCGGCGCTGATTAAGGCTGTCGGGAAACAGGGATACGACACGGCAACGCCGATTCAGGCGCAGGCTATTCCCGCGGTACTCGCGGGGCGTGATGTAATGGCTGCGGCGCAGACCGGCACCGGCAAAACGGCTGGTTTTACGTTGCCAATATTGCAACGCCTCGCCGAGGGAAGGCGCGCACCGGCGAATCATGCGCGGGCGCTGATCCTGACTCCGACGCGCGAATTGGCCGCTCAGGTGGGCGAAAGCGTGGCGGCTTACAGTGAGTATTTACAGATCACTTCAACGGTGGTCTTTGGGGGGGTAAAAATCAACCCTCAGATGATGAAATTGCGGCGCGGAGTCGATGTTTTGGTGGCGACCCCCGGCCGGTTGCTGGATCTGCATAGCCAAAACGCAGTGAGTTTTGATCGCTTGGAAGTGCTGGTGTTGGACGAAGCCGATCGAATGCTCGATATGGGTTTTATCCACGACATCAAGCGAATCATTTTAACGCTTCCCAGGCGGCGACAGAACCTGCTATTTTCGGCGACATTTTCGAACGATATTCGGGCTCTTGCCAAGGGCCTGGTCTACGACCCGGTGGAGATATCGGTAAGTCCCCGAAATGCCGCCGCGCCCACAGTGACCCAGTGGTTGTGCCCGGTAGACAAAAAGCGCAAGGCGGGCTTGCTGACGCACTTGATCCACCAGCGCGAGTGGCGACAGGTGTTGGTGTTTACCAAAACCAAACACGGTGCCAACAAACTGACAAAACACCTGGAGTCAGAGGGCATCGTGGCCGCGGCGATTCATGGCAATAAAAGCCAGGGCGCGAGAACCCGTGCCTTAGCTGGGTTTAAGGCGGGTGAAATCCGCATACTGGTGGCCACAGATATTGCCGCGCGGGGGCTCGATATCGAGCAATTGCCGCAGGTGGTCAATTTTGATTTGCCCAACGTTCCAGAGGATTATGTGCATCGCATTGGACGTACAGGGCGCGCGGGTATGCTAGGTGAGGCGATATCCCTGGTCAGCGCCGACGAAGTCGACCTGTTGTCTGATATTGAACGTTTGACTAAAACCCTGTTGGCGCGCGAAGAAATAGAGGGTTTTGAACCCGTCCAGCGCCTGCCGGAAACCACACTGGCGCGGCGCGTTAGCGTTGCAAAACCGCGCAAACCGTTGAATAACGAGAGTCTGAAACGCGATAACAGCCGCTCCAACCCCAAAAAGAAGCGTGCTAGTGCCTATGGGCATGGCCCAACGCCCGGCGCAAAACGCAAAAACACTCGTCGAAGCGACAGTTCTGATGGCCAAGGAGATGCCAGTTCAGGCGACAGAAACGTCAACTCCAGAGGTAAAACTGGTGGTTCGGTGGAAGCCAAGTCGCATCGTGGGACTAGCGCACCGGTGGCGCGTTCAAAGCCACCTAAGCCGGCGAATAGTCCCTATGGGAAAAATAGCCAACAGCGGCGCAGGGATGCCTAGCGGTGTTATTGGCAGGGAATCTAGCCGAGTTTTTGCATAGTCGCGTGTAGGACACTGGGCTCTTTTACACAACGGGGTAGGCGATGAAATTCAACTTTAAAGCCGCATTGTTCCGCCCGGTCTTAAAAATGGCCATGGAGCGCGTTGGACACGGCAAGCTACTCGGATTCACCATCACTAAGGTCGCCCGCGGACAGGTTAATTTGACCTGTCCCTACGACAGCAAAACCGTTGGCAACCCGCTGACAGGGGTTGTTCACGGCGGCATCATTGTCAGTTTGCTCGATACCTGTTGCGGTGCCGCCGCGATGAGCGCAATGGGCAAGCCCTCGGTCGCTCCGACCATGGATTTACGCCTCGATTATATGCATCCAGCAACGCCGAATGAGCCGATTTTCGTATCTGGTACGGTCTACAAAACTACCTCGTCGGTCATTTTTTGTCGCGGTATGGCATGGCAGCAGGATGAGAATAATCCTATCGCTCACTGTGTAGCTACCTTTATGCGGTTGGATCTCGACAGGGCGCAATTTTCTGGGGTGATCAAGTCTGGCTTTAAAAGATTGCTGTCCAGAGCCACAGAGTGACAAATAACGGATAATTTCGATATGGATGATAGCGCTGTTGAATCAGGGATCGAGAGCCATGAACAATTACGGGCATGTCTGCTGGCGGCCCGCGAGCAAGATCGGCCGCAATTGATTCTGGATTTTATTCCCTACAGTGGTTTCATCGGCGCCCATGCCAAGGTGGATGAGGGCGACGTGCTGTATTGGTTGGAGCCGCGCCGATCAAATATCGGTAATCCCTCGTTACCGGCGTTACATGGCGGTGTTATCGCGGGTTTTTTAGAACTCTCGGCGAGCGTTGAGTTGTTGTTTGGGTTGAGACTGAACAGCATGCCAAAAGTGGTTGATTTTTCTCTTGATTATCTGCGGCCGGGTCGCCTGCAGGCGCTCTACGCCAGTTGCAAAATATTACGGCAGGGCAAGCAACTGGTAAATGTTTCGATTACTGCGTGGCAAGTTGACATCGAACTACCTGTGGCCACCGCCCGCTGTCATTTTTTGATTAATTAATCGCCTCGATGGGGTCGTCTAGAGGTTGAATTCTGTTCTTCCGACCCCATTTCTTACGCAATCAACAACCAATGCTTAGGAGCGTTACCGTATATGTCATCTCCATCTTCAGCAGAGACCTTGGGTTTTCAGACGGAAGCCAAACAACTTCTCCACTTAATGATTCACTCGCTTTACTCTAACAAAGAAATATTTCTTCGCGAATTGGTGTCTAACGCGTCAGATGCAACGGATAAACTTCGCTTCGAAGCACTGGAAAATCCCGATCTTTATGAGGACGACGGCGATTTACGCATTCGCATCGAGATCGATGAGGAAAACAAAAGGTTGGTAATAGCCGACAACGGTATCGGTATGTCGAGGGAGGAGGCGATCGCCAACCTAGGCACTATTGCAAAATCAGGTACTGCCGACTTTCTCAGTACATTGACCGGCGATCAGCAGCAGGACTCGCAGTTGATTGGTCAGTTTGGTGTCGGCTTCTACTCTTCGTTTATCGTTGCCGAAAAAGTGGTAGTAGACACACGCCGCGCTGGCGCGCCGGCAGACCAAGGCGTTCGCTGGACTTGCTCTGGAGAGGCTGACTATCAGATAGAGACGATCGAGATGAGTCAGCGAGGAACGCGCATCGAATTGCACTTGAAGGCCGATGAGCATGAATTTGCCAACAATTGGCGCCTTCGTAGCATCGTTAAAAAATACTCTGACCACATCGCTATTCCTGTTCAAATGCTCAAGATTGAGCCGCCTGTGGCACCTTCAGAAGATGACGAGACGGTCATTGAAGACGATGCTAAGACACCAGAGTGGGAATCGATCAATGATGCGCAAGCGCTCTGGACTCGTTCAAGAAGCGATGTTGGAGATGACGAATACAACGAATTTTATCGGCATATTTCAAACGATTTCACGCCGCCATTGAGCTGGAGTCACAATCGCGTCGAAGGTAAGCACGAGTACACTAGCCTACTGTACATACCCAGCATGGCGCCGATGGATCTGTATCAGCGAGATGCGGCGCGCGGCGTCAAGTTGTATATCAAACGCACATTCATCATGGATGATGCCGAGCAGTTTATGCCGATGTATCTGCGATTTGTCAAAGGCGTGTTGGATAGCGCCGATTTGCCACTGAACGTATCCCGCGAGATTCTGCAAAAGACGCCGGTAGTTGACAGTATTAGGGCCGCAATCACCAAGCGGGTGCTGGATATGTTGGCTAAGTTGGCGAGCAGCGATGAAGAGAAGTATGCAACTTTTTGGAGTCAGTTTGGCAGCGTTCTGAAAGAGGGCCCCAGTGAAGACCAAACCAATCGAGAAAAAATCGCTAAATTACTGCGGTTTTCTAGTTCTACCAGTGACTCGGGTGCCAATACTGTCAGTTTGGCCGCTTATTTAGAACGAAAAAAAGAGCGTCAAGACAAGATTTACTACCTTACTGGCGATAGCTACTCGGTAATCAACAACAGTCCTTATCTCGAAGTATTCCGCAAGCACGGTGTCGAGGTGCTGCTGATGACTGACCGTATCGATGAATGGATGATGGGCTATCTTACCGAGTTTGATGGCTTGTCATTTCAGGATGTGGCAAGGGGCGAACTTGACTTAAAACACCTTGACGACGGAGAGAGTGAGACCGCAGAGCCAAAAGCCGACGACGAGCAGACTAACGATTTAGTTGCGCGTATTAAAGGCTTGTTAGAAGCTCGAGTAGAGGATGTTCGCAGTACAGAACGCCTGACTAATTCGCCTGCCTGCTTGGTCGTTGGCGATAATGATATGGGCGAGCAAATGCGTAAAATCATGCAGGCGGCCGGACAGTCCATTCCTGAGAGTAAGCCGATACTGGAAGTTAATATGCAACATCCACTAGTGGCCCGCTTGCAGACCGAAGACGATGACGATAAAGCCGCGGTGCTGGCGAGTCTATTGTTCGATCAAGCGGCGCTCTCGGCGGGTCGACCGTTGGAAAATCCGGCGCAGTTTGTGCAAGAGTTGAATCGGTTAATGTTTGATTGAAGCAACGTAAATACACATAAAGCTCGACTAGACCGCTAACTGGGAACCGGTGTTGAGTGTGGCTGCCATTAGTTTTCAGCGTTTCACGGCTGACTTATCGCCTCTTCGACCTTATACTGAGAGTTTACGAGGAGGCGTGCCCAGTTGTCACACAAAAGCCATAGGATAGCCGTGCTCGGCGGCGGTAGTTTCGGCACCGCCATAGCCAATATGCTGGCGTCAAATGCCTATCCGGTGGTGTTGTGGATGCGCAATGCGCAGCACGCCCAACAGGTGCAAAAAGAGCGGGTTAACCAGCGCTATTTACCCGGCTATAAACTGGCGCAGAGCCTGCAAGTCAGCGCTGATCTAAACGCTTGCTTACAGGGCGTTGACACGGTTTTTTTTGCAGTTCCAAGCGGCGCTCTACAAGATCTCGCGGCACAAGTGAGTCCGAGAATTGAGCCCGAGACCTTGGTTATCAGCACGTCCAAGGGGATCTGCGGAGCCGATTTTATGTTGCCGAGCCAGATTTTAGAGACTGCCATGCCGGATGTTCGTATCGGTGTCATGAGTGGCCCTAATTTGGCCAAAGAAATTGCCGATTACGAAATTACAGCGACGGTCGTTGCCAGTGAAGACCCAACGGTCTGCGCAACAATTCAACGGATGCTTGCGTCGAATTATTTCCGCGTCTACGCCAATCACGATCGCTTTGGCGTTGAACTAGCTGGCGCGCTGAAAAATATCTATGCGATTATTGCTGGTATTGCCGAGGCATTAAAAGCAGGACAAAATACTAAGAGCGTTGTTTTGACTCGCAGCCTCGCAGAAATGCGCCGCTTTGGTACTCAGCTAGGTGCCGATCCCATGACATTTTTAGGGCTCAGCGGTGTCGGCGATTTATACGTTACCTGTACCTCGCCGCTAAGTCGTAATTATCAGGTCGGTATGGCGCTTGGCGGGGGTAAAAGTCTTGCGCAATCAATCGCAGATGTCGGCCAGATCGCCGAGGGTGTCAATACCACTCGGTTGGTCAAGGAAAAGGCCGATGCGATGGGTACCTATATGCCTCTGGCTTCGGCGCTCTACGCGACACTGTTCGAAAAGCAGTCTATACAGGGAGCTTTGCGCAGCATGATGCTCGCGGAGCAAAACTCAGATGTTGACTTTATGGTGACCCCAAATGAGTAATAATGTTAAAAAATCATTCTTAAATTTAGAGACATGGATACGCATAGGATATATCGCATTCTTTCTATTGTTGCTGTCAATCGCTAGTAGCGTAGCGTTTTTTCTGGTGTTGTTGCAGGCTGCCTCGGTGCTTCTGACTGGCAGAGACAATGAAAAACTGCGCGAGTTTGGTCAAAGTCTCGGCCAGTGGGGATTCCAGTCATTGTTGTTTGCAACCTACAACACCGAGCAAAGACCGTTTCCATTTTCTGACTGGCCGAGCGCCGAGACTGGAGCGGGGTTTGATGCTGGTCTTGATGACGAGATTAGCGACAAAGCGGCTAGCGAAGAGATTGATGAAGAGGTTGATAAAGGGGTTGATAAAGAGCTTAGCGAAGAGGTTGATAAAGAGCTTGGTGATGTCGTCGAACACGCGCTGCCGAGCGTACCTAACAACGCTGACGATATACCCTCATTCACTGCGTCCGATGATAAGACAACGAGCGCTGACGGCGGCGCTGCCAAGGCTGATTGAAATGACTACCTGTCGGCATTGCGGCGTTTATCTGTGCGGGGGTTAGACGAAGCGCTGACACTTTGAGTGCCGGTTAGCGGGCGGTGTTGTCACCGAGTGCTCTGGGAGC
>Ga0115008_10004384_pt1 | contig 11722 bp, 8 predicted proteins | sample FraStrMetagenome_FD_87164 | JGI IMG/M metagenome (GOLD analysis project Ga0115008, IMG submission 87164) | Marine eukaryotic phytoplankton communities from Arctic Ocean - Fram Strait ARC3M Metagenome | ecosystem: Environmental > Aquatic > Marine > Oceanic | place: Fram Strait | collected 2012-06-18
AGGTAAAAGGAACAACACAAATCCCGGACCCCTTTCCGTTTTCATTCAACTGCTTCCCCGATTAAACTCCCCCCTCCCTTCAAGACAGGGCACGGAACGCCCCCTCCCTCCCTCCCCCCCCCCCAAAATTTTGAAAAACACCCAACCCGAACACATTTTTACATGTACGATGTACACCACATTTTCAAATTCCACACACAAACATAACACAACTCCACCACCCCTCCTCACCCATACCATGGTACTCTTTCATCTAAAAACCGACCACAACGATGGATTCCTCTACGAAACGACTACATCCACCGAAAACAACGACCTCATTTCATCCCTCGTTGCCATCCACAACAAACGTATACGCGCCAAGCGTATTACGGACTGTACACGCGGTCTGGCGTTGTATGGAGTTATGAAAAAACCGGAACAGGTGGGTGATGTTGGTGGGGCAGAAGAAGAAGAGGAGGTAGAGGATTATGGGTACTATCAGCAGCAGCAGCAGCAGCAGGGGCAGCAACAGGCTCACAAGGCTGATCCATCCGGTGTACGAATAGGTTATGGTCCAAATAATTCAAACATGGTAGAAACGCTACAACGTGTGGCCAATGAATTGGATGAGTATGTGGATAAAAGTCAGGTACAGCGAAGGGTGACCATTTGTGAGGAGGAGATGGATGTTCGAATAGGGAATGTACGTGGAGCTGTGGCTATGGCGTATCCTATGGGGTTGCCGGAGTGGGATGTGTTGCGGTTGGTGTTGGAGGATGTTGGTGTGGATAGAGGTAACGTCAAAGAGAAGGGGGAGTGTTGTTATAGTGAGGAGGGTATGCTCGATGTAGATGAGGCATCGTTGTGGGTGGTGGGGAAGGAATTTGTGAGGGGTCGGTTGGTGTCGGATAGGTTGGGTACGAATGAGAAGACGAAGGTTGTGGCGAAGTTGGTGGGGAAGGGAAGTGGTGCGCCTGCGCGTGAGGCTGCTGTGAGTGAGGAAGAGAGAAAGGCTATGATGGCGTATTATTTCAAGCGACAAGAAGAGATGAAGCGATTGGCAGAAGCGGATGATGATGATTATTTGAACTCTACGTGGGCGGATCCTAAGAATTTGAAACGTAACTTGAATGGTATTGAAAATGTGCGAGCGCCGGGAGTATCGCGATTTTGATGATGAGATAATTTTTTATCTTATATATGTGTCATGAATCGAATTTTTCCAAAACGTCTAGATCTGTATATTGGATTGCAATGAATTGTTAGGCTCATTATGTTTTTTGTACATTACAATATTGAAGAAAAAGGCGGTGAAGAAATTCGTGTTTCGTTCTGTATTATCTTTTATAACGTCTAGGTCAGTGATTTCTATATTAATCGGTAGACTGACGTTACATTCTGTTCACTACAATATCAAATGAAAGAGGGACAAAGATTTGTTCTATGCTTGTCGTTGTAAAAGTTGGAAGCTGGCGTTGCTCTTAATTCCAATTTAAAAAATGGGTTTGAAACGCGATACATAAAAGTGTTGTGAATCTGCGGGTTAAGGCTAAAAGAAAAGTTTTCAGATTAGAAATGTACTTTTTCTTTGTTTTTCGAAACGAATTTAAGCCTAAATCCTATGTTTCACGTATTATGTACATCTAACTTTCGCCTTGGTGAAAACTTTTGACAACGATTAGGTCAAGCTTCATAATAATTTTCTTGTTTCGACACTTACTTCGACACCGATAGGATTTAGCTCTTGTCGAAAAAGTTAAACAAGAATATAATTGGAACTGCTTTATTCTTTATTGATAACTATATGGTGAGTAAAGCTTGAAATCGTGGAAACATTAAGTGTCTGCTCATGCACTCCAAACATCGAAGTGAAGTAAGTAACATCTTTCATAGTAAAACCACGCACCCACATTGTTATATTTAATTTTGTCTGATTGATGAAAGTCAAATAGAAAATCAAAGGCAGATTGAGTCATATGATTGAGATATGAGCGATTGATGCCATCAAAGGCTTATTTAATTCTATGAAATGATATTTACAGCCAGATTGCGTTTCAAATATCCTGTGATATCTCATTTCCTCGACCTGTACCAAGCTTTTGACAAGATGATAGATCCAATCGTAAGTACCGCAAGTGTTACGGAAAGTTTTAAGAACGATTTGGTAACATCTTTTGTATTATCTTCGTGGTCGTTCTTAGGTAGAACGTTGTTCAGATTGTCATTATCTGTCGCATTCTCTTTCTCTTCCTCTTCGACCAACGAATCGTCTTCGTTCTTATTCTCTGTAACTTTCACTTTCTTTCCGCAAGGTGAGCCAATCAACAATTCATCCTCGTCCATTTCGCCCCGGCGCTTGTGCTCAGGGATTGCTGGTTCGACACTAAACCTAGGATCATTTACAACTACGTCTCCAGTCGGAATTTCTGTAGGCAATGACAAATCGTTCCGCTCCATGGTTGCAGCATCCATACGATGCCTGTGCGAATACTCTGTGCGATCCATTTTTTTCTTAAGCCTTACAGCATCCAATCTATCCATCCTCACTTGCTCCAACTGCTCATACAAGATTTCATTTCTCACATCCGGAGAAGATGGCACAATACGTTGCATGCCTTCCTTTTCCTTCTCGAAACCAGCATCCCGAGACACCGATAACATCTCACTCTCAATCGGATCACGTTCTTCGGTACACACGTTATCACCCTTGATGGACGTATAAGATTTATATTCCTTCCTGTCCTCTTCTTCCTTGGGAATTTCTTCTTTTTCTACTTCTTTATTCTGAAACACCTTTAAAAGATTTCCTACTTTACTACCACGACGAGCTTCCTGACGTTTCTTTTTCTTATTTATCTTACTCTCGTAACTTTGATAATGAAGCATTTTACAAATATGAGATACAGCTATAATCTATAATGGGCACGTGTTCATTGGATCCGATGAGATCACGACCTCCTCTACATACCTTCCCTTGTTAAATTTTACCACGGTACGATCCCCTGGCGATGACGTCCATGTACCAGAACCAGTACGAGTATTTTTGGGATGAGTGAACGGTGACGGCATCGGGAACTAACAAACGAGTAATTTTAGGTATTGTATGTTGGATGGATTGATGGAAATGGATTGGATATCGATGAATTTGAGAAGAGAGATTTGAAAACTGATGTCACGAAAGGTGTTTTCATTCATACGTTTTCATTTTTACGAGAAGTGCATGTTCATGCTCATGTATGTACTTCAAACTAAAACACGCACACACACAACACACACACATATCCAAAAAACAATCACTTTTTAACCGCTTTCAAGATTAACTTGTGTTCAACCGGGCTACTTATTTAGCTAATAGTTCAAAATCATAAACTCACACAGACACACGCTTCGTATTAGAGTCTACTTCACAAAGTATATTTTTTGAAAAAATTGAACCAAACCGTTGGTTGTTTCTGGAACATTCGAGGAACTCAGAGGGTATTTTACCTACATCGGTTGAAGGATATAGCCCAAGAGACTTGTATTCATCTCATAGCCGTCTGATGTCTGATAGCATAGTCTCTCAGCCTCTTCCTCGAAAGTTTCTTTGCCTATACAAAACACAAACACGCTATTAACTATTAACCGTTTTGGACGTAAACGATTTTTATTCCTTGCTTTCCTCTTCTTCCGTAGCAATTTCTTCTCCTTCTTTTTCTACACATTGAAACACCTTTAAATTATTTCCTACTTTAATACCACGACGAGCTTGCTGACTTTTGTTTTTCTTGTTTATCTTACCACATTCAGAGCCTAAAGTAATTGGCTTTTTCTTATAATACTAAGTACTGAGATGTAGTACGAAAGCAAACCAATTTAATGAATAAACTGCATATTTCTGCCGAAAATGATTTTCGAAGTTTTTCGCTCGACCGAAAACTAACACACAAACTCTACCAGTACATGTATTAAAATACATGTACCTCCTGTTCAAAGGCTAAAAGACGTAAACATGTATTTATCTACCGGTAGTCAAACCGCCAAAATCTGCGACAAGCGCACCAAACTGGACATCTGATCAGGTCACACAACAATTACGACACCATCAATAACAAACGCAACAACACAAACAAAAAGTATCAAGAGCGTACCTACGCAGCATCAATATGGTTTACGCATTATCGGGAGCTTCACGAGCGCAAAAATTATGTTGTGGTGCCATAGGCAGTTGGAGGCTAACTGGTTTGGAATTGATCGGTAATGGCAACAAGATAATAGTATTGTTTTTAAAAATATAAAACTGAGCGTATGGCTCATTTACGTGTGGCGATGACTCCCTCTACCCCTCAAATTCATTGTACCACATCATCCACTTCTAGTTCCAATAATATAATGTTAGATCATCATTATTGGCTGTCACAGTCCCATTTTTTTAAAGTTACTTGACGACACAAATGACTACAATGATTACTGCTTAACGTCCAAATCTCTAGGTTAAATCATCCTCTAGCTTAGCATGAGCGTGCCCGCGCACTCACATAATGTCCACTTCTTCCGTTAGGAGAACTTTTTTGAAGTAAGATAGGAAGGAAAATTGACGGTAAACTTTATATGATCTTCACGGATTTGCTGATTGTGTCAACGAAACTAATAAAAATATGAGTCTGACAAGAGAGAGAGAGAGTCGTCAGTCGTCTAACGTAGCTCTATGCTCTATCGTACTCGGAATAGGATCATTTAGACTGCGTTGTGTACAATATACGTACATGTATCAAACAAGACTTAAACATATTCAATATATATATATAGTTAGTCGTGTGAATACTTAACAAAAGAAAAGAACAAGTTTTCTTCTTCCAACGCACAACGGCCCTGATATTCCTAGATACTAATATGATGATTTTAAGAGATTGGAGCATTCTCGAGGGCAAACTAAAATTTGTAATTTTTTGACCTGTGACCAGTGAAGGAGTAGACAAAATCAAAATGAGAGTACAATGTTTTATTAACAAATGTATATAAAAAAGTAACAACCTTGCTATTGATCAAATTCTAACAAAATCATCAATTACCTCAAGGTTAAACCAAAGATTGTTGATTATTCATAATTTTTTCATAACTTTGCTTAAAAGTAAAGCATTACGACCAACATGAAGCAAATACGGAATAGTTTTATAGTGGCTGTGGGAAGTGCCCTTTGGTTTCGTACGTTTGAATTTTCGGCGGCAGTTGGTCTCGCAGGTATGAATAGATAGCTTTTAATATAAGGAATTTGCGGGGCAGAAGCATACCTAAAGTCACTTATTTGTAAATATCGTATTTGTTCACTTATATTTTTGTTTGCTTGTTGGGATACAGGTGATTCGTCAACGCATGAACATCACTTTCAGCCATGGATGGGGGAAAGCAACGATGCGACAAACCTAGATTCCTCCATTTTATTCGAAAATGGTAATGAGGAGGAGCTCTCATCCTTAGTCATAAGTGAGCCTTCCGAGATGCCATACAAAACACCTTCGTCAGATCCTTCACTGATAAGTTGGTATGATGATGTCAATGTTGAAATCGACAAACAGCCTTCTTCTTACTATGAATCACCTAGCGCCACTCCCGGTAAGGTCATTGACGATGATAGAGGCGATGAAGGTCCCCTTGATAAAGAGCGACCGCCTCAAAATCCAAAACCTGAGAGAACAAATAATCCTAGTGTAACGCCGTTGCCGATGTCACCGTCAGTTTCTGTCTCTCGAGAACCTATATCTCTTCCTTCAATATACGAGAGCAGCGCGGTGCCATCATTTTCCTCGTCGAGACCGAGTTTACATAACAGTCCAGAAATATCTAGCTCATCTCCTTCGCTAAGAAGTTTACATCATTCGAATGCCCCATCTTTCAATCCATCATATCAATCATCCAAATCCCCATCAAACTATCCAACTAGTTTCTTAGTGAAGATATCTCAAAAGCCATCGATGATGCCATCTTCGACTACGGTGATTCCTTCAGAAAGAGTTTCACGTGTTCCAACTGTCTTCCATTCTTACTTTCCAACAAGAGCATCTAACTTACCTACCATGAGACCGACGAAAGAACAATCGAATATTCCGTCGGGGTCAAAAATTCCAACAATTAAACCATCTGTCATGACTAGTAGAGACCTAAGCGCGTCGCCTTCTCATCTATTAACGACCGTACATACCGTCCAACCGACGAGCATTGAATCAATAACGCCAAGCTTGGCACCAACGGATACTCCAACTCGCATTCCGTCACTATCAGTTGAATCAACTACTACACCTTCGAATGCTCATTCAAAGGTTCCATCTGATGTACCATCTCTGACGGAAACTGCGACGCCAAGCTTTGCACCTTTCGATACTCTTACTACGAAACCGACCAACATTCATTCCGTTTTTCCTTCCCTAACTCGCATTCCGTCACTATCAGTTGAGCCAACTACTACACCTTCGAATGCTCATTCAAAGGTTCCATCTAATGTACCATCTCTGACAGAAATTGTGACGCCAAGCTTTGCACCTTCCGATACTCTTACTACGAAACCGACCAAAATTCATTCCGTTTTTCCTTCCCTAACTTTATACCCTACCAAAAATCCTTCGCGATATCCTTCAAACCTACCATCAACTACACCTTCCATGCTTCCAACTTCTATGCCAACCATTTTGCCAACAGCAACACCATCTTCAACACCAACTAACCAGCCATCAACTACTCCTTCGACAATACCAAGCCATACACCTTCTACATCTCCTTCTGTGGTACCGACAGTGTATCCTTCGGTGGTTCCTTCAGGTAGTCCATCATTTCATCCATCACTGCCTCCCTCACTTAAGCCGAGTTTTGATCCTACAGTTTTACCATCATCTAAACCAAGCATTGCACCTTCTGATTATCCTTCATCTATACCAACAAATAGGCCCACTGGTTCTCCTTCATCTATACCAACAGATAGGCCTTCTTCGTATCCGACGGAGAGCAATCATCCCAGTCGACAGCCTAGCGATATACCTACTCAATCTCCAAGCGCTAGCAATCCCCCTACAATATCCCAAAATCCATCTTCTTTTCCATCCATCAGCGGCATGCCAACTTTCCAACTCCAAGAAGCAAAAGTGGAATTAACGATGTCTTTAATAGGCATCGATGTGGCTGCTCTTGATGCCGAGGATGTCAAGATTTGGGAAACCATTACTTCTTCTTTCGTACGAGATTATTTAATTGATTTTATGACTCACGCTATTTTGAATATTACATTACTTGATCAGACATTTGGTACGTTTAACAATGATTCAATATGAAATATTGATGTTCAACATGTTCACTTTGTGGCATATGCAGATTATAATTTTGATAGATCAAGAACCATTCATGAGCACCATTCCAAATCGTTGCTTATAACTAGCATTTTGTCAATTGAGTTTAGAAGTGAGAGGAACGTTGATATTCGGAGAGTCGTAGGTGATGCATTTAGAACTGAAAATTCTCGGTTTAATTACAGGAGTCTGTTGGCTGAAGCTAACCCTTCTGTATTCGGTAAGGTTCTTGCCAATAAAACAATCTCATTAAATCATCACCTTAATATTTCGATTTACTTTACTTTTCTAATTTGTTTCAGCTACTTTGAGCGATGTCGAAGTAGATGTTAAACCAAATTCAGATGATGGAGAAATCTATCAATCACCTGATGAAAAATTAAGTCTAGAAGACAATCAGGTATCAACATCTGACGATTATACCGGTTACTACGTTGTTACAAGCTGCGGTCTAGTAGTTCTTTGTCTTATATCTCTTATTGGATATCGGCATATCATGCATAAAAATCTTGAAAGAGGTGTAGACTGTAGCAAGTCTTCCACTGGTTTAGGAAACGAGTCTCGCTACTCAAATTATATGGAAGCACAAGGTTTAGAAAACAAGTCTCATTCCTTAAATGACATGGAAGCACAGGAGACGACAGTCATGCTAACGCGTTCGCCGTAAGTTGTTACAGCCTGCATTTGTGACCATGAGCACGTATGCATGACGTATGATGTCCTAATTTATTTCTCGCTTTAACTCTTTTTGTCTTAGGAATGTTCGTGAAATGTCAGACGACATCTCTTCAATTGGCGATCCTACAATCTATGTAGATGATCGGTCAATAATTGATACTTCTTTACACGGACTACTGGAAAATGATAACATGACTTTAAATTTAAACGATAACATATCTCGAATCTACGGGGGGAATTCTATCATAGGACGAACAGAAGAACTTTTTGGAAGTATCGCAGCTACATGGAATTCGGAATTTAACGGGGTTGAATCTCTTCATCTAAAAAAGAAAGTAATGGAAATTTATGCACCTCCTGGGAGGCTTGGTATTGTTGTTGACAAGTCTTCCTCCGGAATTCCTGTAATTCACGCAGTGAAAGATAACAGCCCTATGGTAAACCTCTTTAAACCAGGAGATGAGATCGTAGCGTTTAATCAGATCGATACGCAATCGCTATCAATTCAAAATCTCACTGACATTGTATCAAAGACGTTTGCAGAAGACGTGCGAAAATTTGTTGTGCTGAGATTAGAAACAACGGAGACTTGAACTGTCGCTATATATGACAAGAATCATAAAAAACATAAACTACATTATATTTCAAGATCAAGTTTTTTGTCCAAGGACTTTAGAACTGTATGGCACTACCTGTTTTCCAATTGCGACAATACATTTGAAAGATTCAAGATTTGACTCTTTGCTGGTGTAAAAATCAAGAAATGACTGTGTAACAGGCAGAGCGATAAACAAACTAGGATTTTTAAGGTACTCTGACGTGGGATCCGCTTTGAACATCCTGTAGTTCTTATTTAAGAATGATTCGCCTTCTAATTGGACCTTGAGATATTTCGCATCTTTCTTATGGGCGTACACGACATCAGTTATTGCGTTCGTAGTACGAGACGCTTTTTGTGGCTCATCCGAGTTATTTTCTCCGTTAACATAGGGTAAATATGGTCTGGCCGCTGTTCCATGACCGTATTTGGCTTGATGTAGCGTAATACGATAACAACTGTAAATAGTTTCGAAAATTTGATACTAATGAACATTATCACATTGGCATTCACGAAAGAACATACCTTGAAAACAACGGACCAAACGCGAAAGCATCTACACCACCACCAATGAGCAAGACTTCATGAAATGAATCAGTCTTGATCACAAGAGTATCGTGATGAACTAACAAGTCGACGTTCATATCATTGTTGTTGTTATCTCTTTTGCACACTAACCGAATATCCTGAAAAAGAAAACGATTTTCTGAGATGTTTAACATGACTTTCAATGGTGACATCATGTTTTTTGTCTTCTTCATCATCATCCCACCAGACAGTGCAATGATATTGTGTTCACTAACTTTCGTCACTTGTGTACAGCTTCCGGATGATGCGTAACTCAAATATGTCGGCAAATCCAAATCTTGATTAATTGAAACACTTGTTCCAGCATGTGATATGACCAAAGCAATGGTATTGTTAGATAGTCGGGTAGAAGGATTGATTGAAGTAAATCCCCCGAAAAGAAGAAGGCGTTGGTTTGGGCTTCCAGTTGTTGGTTGAAGAACAACTGTATGATTAAATATACCTTCAGCCAAGCTGAATCTACGCCAAATGAAACAAGCCTGATCAGTTGATACAGATAAGATGTAAAAATCAGACCAAACTCTCTCGTTATCTCTTCCTCCTACTATTACTGCTACATTACCATCGTCCCCAAGTAATGCAGTGAATGAGTGCCCCCATCGTGGCGTAGGCAAAGAGCCCTTTACATCTGGAACGAAAAAACTACAAGTTATCTCATCGTAAATATATAGTGTTGAATATGGTTTTAGAGGATTTGCTCTCCCTCCGAAGATAGCAATGGTACGACGCTCATTACATGATTTTGAAAATGGTGGAAGGACACAGGCTTTATGCGCTTGGATCGGAGGTAATAACGAAGGAGTAACTCTGATCCCTCTGAAAAGACCTCCTTCGTTAGACTCATTAAAGTTCCTTTGAACAGGTATTCTGACCCAGTTTGAATCCCATACAAGATTACATCGTTTTAATCTATATACTTCTGAGGAACGCCTACACTTTGATTTTTTATCCGTGCTGTTTGGAGGGCCAGTACCGTACCCTCCAAATACGAGTAAGTCAATATCGTTGCCACTTACACTTTCACGAGCTGTTATGGTAACTGTAGCATGAGACCATAGATTTAGTTCTGGAAAATCATGGCATGCACCCTCAATTTCTCTATTATTATCATTATTCCACTCGAAAATTCGCGCAAACTCTGCTTCGAAAAGCTCCATCTCGATGCCGTTATAAAGGCTAACAAGATTTTGTTCGTTTCTCTCAAATCTTTTGTTTGCTTCATCGACAAGGTATTTCAAATATTCCATACCTAAATTATAATTTTGTTCAGGTGCTTTTAAAGGCACTGTCAAAGCAAGGGCGTGACCTCGCAAAGCAACAGTAACTCGCTTATCTGTAACCGTGATTCCAGACTCCCTCAACATACCTTTATCAACTCCAACACGTAACAGTAATGACGCATCCTTTATTGAAGCACAAGCGACATGAAGTAGCATTGGCTCGTGTTTAAAAATCAATGTTCCGTCGTGATCCACTCGATCCAACGCCTTCAATAGATCATCAACGGAAATCCGTCTATGTTCTGCAATCAACCATTTACCTCCACCTTTTCCACTCCCGGGAGTACTCTTTTTACCATCCAAATTACCATTCGGATCGAACAGCGCGATTCTACCACTACATGAAGACGTGGTTGCATATCGCGGATGCTTATTTAATAGGTCAACTAACGAACGAATGGGTTTGTCGATGCTTCCTTTTGGAGATTTGTCAAAATTTGAATCTCCACTGCCATACACAGCACGAAGTGCCGCCTCTTTCGTTTGAGCAAATCCTGGTAAAATTTCATCTGACAAAGGGCCCATATTCTATACAACTTCACTCGATATTGAGTTTAAATATTATATCTTATTGTTGTGGATGATGAATGAGAGTGTATAGAATAACAATACTCGATGCACACTAACACTACACGTACACGTACACGTATTGCGGAAGGTAAACAATTTTCGATGATACTATATATTACAAATGTTTGTTGTATCGTACAGCCTCATTTATATTATTTTTATTTACATGCTAAGAAAACACTGTCTTTCCAAACAGCGTAAATGAAAAAAGGTGAATTCACATGTCAATTTGGACGATGTTGATGGGTCGAAATGTTTGAATGATTGGTCGGTGTGCTTTGCCGTACACAGTAATAATATGATATTACATTTTTATTACCCCCCCGTATCTACTTGTGTTAAGAACAAATATTGGAATAAATCAATCTGCGAATGCTTCAGAGATATATGTGCACGCAAATATACATGACGTCGAATCCCACCGATATCGAATTATACCATCATAAATACAGAAATCGACAAAAGGATTACCGGTATACAGAGGGTGGATATAATTGATTGCCAATTTCAATTATGGCAATTAATTGCAATTGTAATTGGAATTGGAGCTTGGCAAATAATTGCAATAATTGATTTTTTTTTCTAATAAAATATAGAGAAAATCCACGAAACCGCAAAAAAAATTTAAGAGTTCCACGAAACCGCAAAAAAGTCGGCACTCCCGGCTGACATTTCTGAAAAACTTTACTTATCGCAAATGCAATAAGTAAAAT
>Ga0115008_10004388_pt1 | contig 11712 bp, 6 predicted proteins | sample FraStrMetagenome_FD_87164 | JGI IMG/M metagenome (GOLD analysis project Ga0115008, IMG submission 87164) | Marine eukaryotic phytoplankton communities from Arctic Ocean - Fram Strait ARC3M Metagenome | ecosystem: Environmental > Aquatic > Marine > Oceanic | place: Fram Strait | collected 2012-06-18
GGACAGGGTGAACGAGGACGCGTTGGCGACGTAGTTGGCCCGCCCGTTGCGGTAGCCGCGGGCGCCCGGGGGCGCGGCCTGGTAGCCCGCGTGGGCGCCGAAGTGGCCGTCCTGGCGGTAGGAGCCATTGTTGGAGGAGAGATCGTCGCTGTAGACGCTCTCGGACGCGCGCGACGGCGCCATCATGTAAGGTACGCGGGAGGAGCCGCCGAGGACGGACCTCGTCTCCCCCTTGACCCACCTGTTCTTGCCGATCGACGATGCGGGCATGGAGCCGTAGTCACCGTGTCGACGGAGTGTGATGCCGCGGCCCCTTCCGAGATGTTCAACAACTCGCAGTGGCAATAACGCTTCGGATTCCGGGCCCGCGGCCTTTACGTCAGGCTATGGCCGGGTGGTACATTTCCCGTATGTGAACCACCCTGATTCTCGCCGATTTTGGTCCGACCGTGTGAAAACCGACCGAAAAGAGGTGTTACATACAAAAATGAACACGACGACTATCACTACCGTTCGCGAACCCGAGTTGAAATTGTGAAACACCTCCGATACGATTTTGCGTAAAAATTAGACTGCGCGTCCATACGATTCGCAAAATCCAAAGGAGGTTTCACGCGGTCCGAGGCCGCCTGGAACAAAAGGCTCTTTTTTGTAACAGGCGCGCACACTTCACTCGAGCGTCGCTCGCCCAGCGCGCGGTGCGACGAGGTCGAGGAAACACGGAAACGAGTGCGAACGAGATGTCGCACGAATCGGCGCCGCTGCTGAACCGCGGCGCGTCCGCCCGCGCGGCGGACGGCGGGCTCTTGGGCGATGATCTCGCCTCGGATGTGCGAGGCGGAAGGGGTTGGGGTAACCGCGCGTGGCTCCTCGCCTGCGGCGCCGCGGTCGTCGGGGCGACCGCCATCGCGGGCGTGTCGTCCTCCGCGACGATCCGCGCCTCCCTCGGCGCGGCCGCGTCCGGCGGGGACTCCGCTTTCCGCGGCGCGCGCGTCCGCGCCTCCCTTCGCGGCTCCTCCGCATCCGCCCGCGGGGACCGGTGGGGCGATTTCATCTCCCCCGACCGCGCCACCCTCGGCGAGGCCAACGCGCTCGCGAACCAGATGGAGCAGTGGTACACGCAGCAGCCCGATCTGCTGCACGTCCCTTCCACCGGTCCCGCCGCCAAGGTTGTCCAGATGCAGCAGCCCCAGGAGACATACGAGCCCGAGAAGGCTGCCGCCACCTGGGACAAGGCTCCCGCGGAGGGCAGCATGGATGCGCAGTGGAACGCCGGCTCGGCGAGCGACGGCGCGTCCGTCTACGCCGCCTCCGGCGATCAGGTGGCGTCCATCGGTGAGGAATGGCATTCCCTCTACGACTCCGTCGATCCCACCATCCCCCTCGCCGACGATTTCGACAAGAAGTGGAGGTGGATGGACTGGAATGCGGCCACCGTGCAGGGCTACGTCCTCAACTCCAAGACTTTCAGCGAAGCCATGGACCGCAACTCCGGCGGCTTCATCGTCCTCCACGCGGTCAACGGCCTCGGTAACCGCATCCGCGCGTTCTCCGCCGCCAAGCTCCTCGCCAACCAGAAGGGACGCAAGCTCATCGTCATCTGGGAGCGCGACGATTCCCTCGACGCGCCCATCGCCACCATGCTCACGCCCTCGTTCCTCCGCGACTCCTTCATCATCGAGGAATGGCCCGAGCGCCTGAACAGCGCGTCCGCGGACCTCGCCGCGTACAAGTCCCGCGGTAAGACCGGGGCCAAGCCCATGTTCTCCACCTGGCACGACGCCACCACGGACTGGGGCAAGGCTCACATCGGCGAGGTTCTTCGCGACCCCGAGACGTGGACCGGCGCGGTGTTCATCAAGTCGTCGCACGCCGAGCTCCAACTCAACAAGGAGGAGTACGACTTCGTCTCCGCCGGCATGGGTGACTTCCAGCCGTCTAAAGACGTGAGCAACATGATGAAGTCCGTGCCCCTCGCGTCCAAGACGGACGACGAGATGATCTCCATGCACATCCGCGCGGGCGAGGACGCCAAGCTCTCCAAGGATCTCTCCTTGGCGGGTGAAGCCGCCGCGGAGATTCAGCTCATCGACTCCTACCGCCGCAAGTGCAGCGTCGATTCCTTCGTGAACACGCTGGTGCGACGCGCGCCCGACGCGGTGCAGAGGGGCATCGACATCTTCGTCGCCGCGGACGAGCCCTCCGACGTGGATGACCTCCGCGCCAGGCTTCCCAACAACAAGATCTACGCCCTCGACCGACCGGATTACTGCAACCACGGTTACAACCGCGCGAGGGAGACGGAGTGCATGGTCTACGCCGTGGCGGACCTGTTTTTGCTCTCCAGGAACCCCGGTCCCATGCTCCGGTCCAAGTTCTCGTCCTTCTCGGACTTTGCCAACTACTACCGCAAGCGCAGCGGCCGCCTCCAGGGCAAGGGCTTCCTGGTCAACGGCTGCGAAGACGACGGCGGCAGCGACGGCGTACTCACCGCGTCTCTCGGCCACGACGAGGCGCCCCGCCTTGGAAAGTCTTCCGTTTCTTCCTCCAAGCCGTCTTCCTCCACCTCCGAGGAGTCCTCTTCCGCCTCGGTCAGGAACGCTCCGGTGGCCAAGACCCTGGTTGGAAAGAAGGTCAAGGCTAAGTTTGCCATGGGCGTTGAGGGCGCCGGCTTTGACTCTGTCGACTCAAAGCTCCCCGCGGGTCTCTCCGAGTTTGCCGTCGACGCCGACTGCGCGCACGCCTGGTTCGCCCAGTGCGTGCCCAAGGTGTCATCCGCGAGCTCGGCGCCCAAGCTCGGCGACGCCGCGGAGGCCTCTGGCGACCTCGGCGGCAACAGCTGGACCGACGTCGCGGCGACTTACGTCACCAAGTACCACTACGCGGCGAGCCTCGGCTCGGAGGTTACCTGCCCGAAGACCGCCGTCGGGAAAGGGTGCGAGGGTTCCACCGCCGGTTTCTTCCGCGCGCTTAAGGGTGCCTCCGCGGGTCTGGGCAAACGGGACGTCGCCGAGGTTGACATGAACGCGCTCATCGAGCGCGGGGCGTCCGTCGCGGTGACCTACCCGGTTCACGTCGCCGGATCCGAGCTCACCTTCCCCGAGGTTGGACCCATGGCGAAGATGGCGGAGAAGGAGGGTGTCGACCTCACCATCTCCGCGGTTCACCGCGATCCCATCGCCGCGACCGTCGACTCGGTCTCTGGTGGCCCGGCACCTCACGCCACCCTCGGCGACGTGATCGGCTCGCTCGAGAGGCAGGCGACTGGGTACCGCGAGATTTCGACGCAGCTCGGCGGCCTCGCCCCCGAGTTTTACGAGTGCGTCGCCACGGATGGCAAGGAGTCTTCGGAGGAGTACAAGCCGGCGGCTGTGGGCGGCAAGGTGCGCCGCGCGCTCCTCGAGGTTGTCCACAGGATCGCACCGAAGTCCTTCCAGGACTCCGTCATCGAACCCCGCGTCATGGAGGCGTACGACGCGCTCGGCGCCGACGCGTTTTTCTATTACGCGCATTTCGCGCCGGAGAAGGCGAAGATGCCGGCGGGTGAGAAGATGGGCGCGGCGACGCGGGTGACGATGAAGGAGCGCGTGAAGCTCATCAAGGGGGTGCAGCGAGGCCTAGGGCGGGCGCTCAACAAGATGGAGATGCTCGAGTACGTCAAGGCGGAGAATGACGCGTACGCGGCGTACTTTGCCCTGCGCACGGGGCCGTGCCGCCGCTAGATTAATTCTTCTTTACTGGGGGGGTAACTGCATCTTGGTTGAACGGGGGGATACACACTGTGCATAACGGAATCATCGCGGGAAGGCGTAGGGGGTTCGCGACGACAACGACGCGCAAGCGTCTTCGCCCTCGTTGGATTCGCTCCGAAACCCTCCCGGATTGGCTCCGGGGTAGCTGTGGGGATTGAAATTCATGAACTCATGATTGCTCAACAACGTCGTAAGTCTCTCGTTTCTTCGCGTAAGTAACATTTAGTGGTGTGTACGTAGTAAAGTCGGTGTATTCACAATCTCTATGTCATCATCGCGTTCACGGCACGGGCGCCAGGGCGGCGTCCACGGGCGCGATGCCCTCGGTCGGTGGCTTCGGCTCCGACCCCGTCGCGGGCGCCGCGTTTTCGTCACCCAACGCGGCTTCAAACTGCGACATGAGACCGGCGCCGGTTGTCCCCCCCAACGACGCGACGGTGCCGTCGTCGTCGATGCTCTCCACGGGCGGCGCGGGCGGCGACGCCATGTTGGGAGCCGGGGTCTCGATGGCCGGGGCGGCGGGCGCGGAGACCCTGGCTCGCGCCCTGGCGATGGCATCCGCGGTGGCGGCTCCCGCTCCCGCGGGGGCGGGGGCGCCGTAGCCGTAGGGAGCGGGCTGCGCGGGTGCGGGCCTCGCCTCTGTCTCCTTCCTCGACAACAACATCGCCCTGGGCGCGGCCGCGGGGTTCTGCCTGTTCTGCGCGCGCGCGTCCGCGAGCCTCTGCCTGGCGCGCGACACGACGTCCTCGACAGCCTCCTTCTTCTCGTACTTTTCCCGACCCGCGGCTTCCTTCTTGCCCTTCCCGAGTAAGCCCTTGAGCAGGCCGAGGCCCTTCTTGGCGGCGGCGCTGGCGTCTGCTTTCGTCTGCGTCATGACGTTCACGCGAACCTTGATCTCGCCCGAGGTGTCCGCCACGAACCCTTGCCGCGAGTGCACCGGCTTTCCCTTGGCGTCAGCCGGGATGCCCGAGTAGGTGATGTCGCCAATCTCGGGCGATCCGCCCACGAACTGGCTCGCCACGCGGTCCGCGATGGTCCCACCAGCTTTCCACGTCTTCAGGAGCTTGGTGGAGGAGCCCACGGGGAGGGAGCCGAGGTTCAGGTGGCCGTATCCCTCGCACCTGTACCGGTCCCACTCGTCGTAGGATGAAACCTGAAAGTAAAGCACGGGGTGCTTCGACGGCGGGGGCAAGACGTCGGCGACGCACGACAGCTCCACCGGGAGCGACCAGTGAGCCACCATACGATCACCGCTGCCCCACGCGTCCCCTTCGCCGTCGCCCGTGGCTGGGTACTTGACGCACTTCGATATCTGCGTCGACCCGCTCGTCTGCGCTCCGTCGCCCTCTACCCGCCATACCTCCGCGTCGTAGTCGAGGACCCACTCGCAGTACAGGTAGTCCCGGTCGAACCCCCGCGCGGCGACGATCTCGGCGAGCGCGAGGAACCGCACGGACCCAGCCTTCTCCCCGGGTGGCGCCGCGAACGCCCCAGCCGCCTTGCGGGTGAGCTGGAGCTTACGCAGCGCGGCGGTTGGGGCGATGTCCTTGGTGCGCTGCTCCAGCGGCGTCTCCGCGCGTTCGCTCGCGTTGACGATGGAGTACTCCCAGACGCTCCCGTCCCTTCGCTCGATGCGACGCGTGTCGTCGATGGATTGGCTGAAGTCCGGGGTGAGCGCGATGGACCCGTCGGGGTAGGCCTCGACGGTCATCAGCACCTGTTCGCGCTCGGCGTTGAGGCCGAGGGGCGAGTTTTTGAACACCGGGTGTCCGGGCGGTAACACGAGCGGGCCGCAGTCGGCGCAGATGGCGAACGTCGCGGGCTCGTTACCCGCCCTGCGCCTGCGCCCGTGCGCGAGCTCCGTCCGCAGGCGCGTCGCATCCCGCCCGGAAGCGTTTCTAGCCGTTACTCTCTGCGACGGCGTACCGAAAACGGCGCGAAACAATCCGTTCCACTGCTCCCCGAAACTCGTCGTCACCGTGCGCTCGGCGTCGCGTTCATCCGCGAAGGAATCCGCGGACACGTACGTGTATATGGTCTCGCCCTGTGTCCCCTGCTCGCGCATCATGCTCGCGTACTTGCGGTCCAGCTCCGTCTCCACGGCGCCCCCGGTTCGCGCGATGCGATCGCACTCGACGAATGAGAAGATCTTCTCCTGCCACGCAATCTCGCGGGTAAACGTCTGAACCTCGCCGGTGTCCACGCGCTGCGCCTGGAACCCCGACGCCTGGTCGCGGAGGGATTCCGCGCCGCCCGGGTAGTCCTCGACGACGGGCCCGGCGACCGGTGACGCGTCATCGTCCGTCCACGCCTCCATCCCGCGGGCCGGGGGCGAATCTCGGGATGATGTGGTCGACGGCGGCGAGTAGCTCTCGGTGACCGGCCTGCCGCCGCCCGCGCCGTACGGGTCGAATGTCGCCGCCGCGGTTGGAGCTTGTTGGATGCCCTGGCCTGGGAGGGCTGTGGATGACTGCTGGAGCGCGCTGCGGTTGCGGCGGCTTCCTCTGCCCGGCGCCGGCATCATGGTCGGGACCGCGGCGGACGGCGCGAGGGATGCGTCGTCGGCCTCGCCCGCGAGCTCGTCGCCGCCGAAGCTCTGCGACTGGGGCGGCGCGGGCGCGGGCGGGGGCGTCGACGGCGCGGGGGGCTGCGATGCCAGGGGCGGCCCGGGCGGCGCGAGCGACGTCGCCGCCTGCGCCTGTTGCTGCTGCGCTTGGATCTGCGCCTGGGGCGTGGGGCCCGCCCCGAAGCGCTCGTCCATTTCGCGCGCGCGGTCCATGCGGGGACCGCTGACGCGCGTGAGCGTCACCTTCAACCGAAGGTTCTGGAGCGCATCGGGGGAGCGATACAGCACGCGGTTGCTCAGGTTGGCCGCCATCGTGCGCGTTCGTTCGACGCCTCAGCAGCAGTCAGCGCTGAGTTTTTGAATACGCGCCGGGGCTGATGGGGTCCGGGCGACGCGCGGCCGACGCGTTCAGTCGCCGTGTGAGGGTTCGCGAAGGTCACCGACCTCTACTCAAGGCGAGTCTCGCGCGGACGGAACCCTGGCCGCCGTGCGTGAGGCCCACCTCACTGTGACGAAGCGCGGATGTCACCCGAGGTTCAAACGGGTAAACGGCCTTATTTCCGCTGGACATATTTTGCAATCCGAGGCCGAATCCACTACGAGCACGAAATAATTTAAATGCATCGTCGTACGGGCAATTAGTTACGTTGATTAAGATTTACTATGTCGTACTACACGTTTATTATTTCGAATTGTTAATACTCCCAGTCCATTTGCTCGTACATATTACAAATTCGTGCGTCCCGTTCCTCCTATGGGCAAACAGTAGGGCGTACCTCTCTAACCCTAAATTTTACCCTAAGTCCTAAACTTTCCTTGAGTAAATAGACCGTCGAATTCCCATTGAACGATCAGGCGCTCGAGTCACGCCTCGCGCCAAAACTCCAAAACAAACGCGTCTCCGACACAACCCGAAGGGACGCGATGTTCGAAGCCGTCCGGACCATCCCGTGCGTGGACATCGCCCCGCTGGTGCGCGGCGCTCGGCTCGGGTCCACCGCGGTATCCGACGACGAGCGAACCGCGGCGGCGGAACTCGATATCGCGGCTCGCAGCGCGGGGTTCTTCTATGTCACCGGCCATGACGTAGGCGACGAGTCCATCGACGGCGCCCTTGACGCCTCCCGGCGCCTGTTCGCGCTGCCTCTGAGCGTCAAGATGACGCTGCGGGCCGAGGGCGGCGAGGGTGTCGGGTACGAAGAATCCGGCGCGCAGAAGCTGGACGAGGGACGTCTGGGGGAGATGCTCGACATGGGCGACGGCGTCGATGGGGAGAGCGGCGGGGACCAGAAAGAATCTTACATTGCGGGCAACATGACCGGCAACGGCGGGAAACTGGATGCCCAGTGGCCGCATGGTCTCGACGGGTTCGAGGAGGCGGTCACGCGGTACCACGCCGAGTGCCGCTCCGTCACGGCGGCGCTCATGCGGGGCTTCGCCATCGCCCTCGGCCTCCCGCCCGACAGGTTCGAAGGCGACATCGACGACCCGTTCACCAAGCTGCGACTGCTCCGCTACCCGGCGAAGAACACGGGGACGAAACGGGACGTATCCCCGGGGACGGAGGGTGCCGACCCGTACGTCGGCGACCGCGCGGGATGCGGCGCGCACACGGACTGGGGCGCGCTCACCCTCCTCGTCCAGGACGACGTCGGCGGCCTGGAGGTCTGCCCCCCGCGTACGTCCGAGGGTGATTCAGACGAAGCCGCGGCGCCGGCGTGGATGCCGGCGGATGCCAAACGAGGCGCCATCCTCGCCAACGTCGGGGACATGCTCCTGCGCTGGACGGACGGACGATACAGGTCCGCGCCGCACCGGGTGCTGGAGCCGAAAGTCGCCGGGGTGGACCGGTACTCAGTCGCGTTCTTCCTCAACTGTAACGTGGACGCGGCGGTGGACGCCGCGGCGCTCGGGCTCGTGCCCGAAGGTACCGCCGCCAAGTGGCCCCCGATCACCGCCATGGGGTACATCGAGGAGAGGGTAGCGGCGACGTACTCGGCGTAGATCGTGGCGCGTGTATTACTATATGCGTATTAATCGTTCAGTGCCCGTGGTCGCACCCGCCCAGCGCGTGTATCGCCGCGCAGGTAAAAGTCCCGACGAAAATAGCGGCCACCGTCGCGCCCTCCCTCCCGTTTCCGTCCCCCAAACCCCGCATCGTCGCCGCCGCGACGTACACGAACCCGCCCGCGGTGAACCCCTCGACGACCGCGCCGTCGATCCACGTCGGCGAATAACGCCCGCCGTGACCCGAATCGTCGCACAGCACGAGCGCCACGAAGGTGCCCGCCACCGCCGTCAACGCGGATGCAAAGTTGAGCCGCAGCGCGTCGACGACGCTAAACCCCGCACCCACCAGCACCCCGAAATCCCCAATCTCCTGCGGCACCTCGTGCGCGAGCATCACGAGCGTCTTGGCCCACCCCGCGGCTGGTCCGCCCGACAGAAAAGCAAGCCCCACCGCGGCGCCATCCGTAAAGTTGTGCACGGCGTCGGCGATGAGGTTGAGGTACCCGACCGTGCCTTTCCGTTCTTCCATCGAAAGGGTCTCTTTCCTTTTATCGTCGTCCTTCTTGTACCTGTGTGAGTGCCCGTGGCCGCCGTGCGAGTGGTCCACGGTCCGCTCCACGAGGTAGAACGCGACACACCCGACCACCACGGCCAGGCCGACCCGAGCCTGCCACAGCGTCGACGCGAAGTGACCGCCGCCGTGGGTGACGTCGTGATCTCCCGTCGCGGCCTTGGCGTAGGCGTGCGGGAGCTGGTGGAGGAACGCGTCGCCGAGCAGCGCGCCGACCGCGAACGCGGAGAGGGTTCGCACCAGCCCCTCGGACGGCGCAGCCTCGGCGGCTTTCTTGTGTCCGGTGCTTCTCCTCCTCTTGGATGTCGATGTCGACGATGAGGACGACGCGGCGCTTCCTTTGGTGGACGCGAGCAGCGGGACCATCGCGACGCACACCAGGGACGCGCACGCGGTCACCAGGGACGCGCCGATGGCCATCGCGTAGATCTTCGTGCGGCCGAACCCGACCACGTCGAAGGATGAGTGATGATGATGATGTTGGTGCTCGTCACCGTGGTGTCCGTGGCCGTGTCCGTGCGCTGCCGCCCGAGTCGCCATCAAAAGGACCGCCGCTAGGACCGCCAGCGTCCATCGTATGTCCACGCGCATGCCTAAGCTTCAATTCTGATCCCTTGAAACCACGCGAGCCGCGATGATGCGCCCCCGAGGTCTGGCCCTCGGTCTCGGCAGGGCCGACATCTTTTGGCAGCCGCTCCCTCAGCGCGGGCCGCGGGTGTTTCTTAGAGCTGCCGAGGCTCGGGCGTGCGACCTCACAGGCGCATGAGCGCGGCGAGTCTGCGAAGTCTCGAGGCGCGGCTCATCCCGGAGGATCAGCGGGAGGACGCGGCGCCCGAGGAGGTCATGCCGGACGACGCCGTCGATCGGGCGAACGGCGCCGACGAGGACACGGTGCCCAACGGGACGCGGTCGCATGACAGTCAAATGGACCGCTCCGTGTCGTCCTCGGGCATGAGCAAGCGGGAGAAGTGGTACACGGTGAGCCTGCTGACGCTCACCGCGGCGATGCTGTACGCGGATCAGAACCTGCTGGCGCCCAACCTGAGCGCGGCCGCCGAGGAGTTCGGCTTCTCCGAGCGCGAGAAGGACGTCAAGCTCGGCGGGTGGCTGCAGCTCGCGTTCTTCGTCGTCGGATCCCCCGCGTCGCTCGTCATCGGCTGGCTCGCGGACAAGCCCAGCATCCCGCGCACACGGCTCTTCTTCTTCACCGTCCTCATCGGCGAAGGCCCATGTCTCGCGACGTACTGGGTCAAGACCTACTGGCAGCTCTTCGCGGTACGGGCCATGACGGGCATCGCGGTGGGCGGGTGCCTGCCCCTCCTCTTCTCCCTCTGCGGCGATCTATTCCCGCCGGAGGAGCGCAACTACGTCGCCTCCTTCCTCACCATCGCCACGGGCGCCGGTATCGCGATAGGGCAGATCATGGCGGGGACCGTCGGCCCAACGTACGGGTGGAGGCTTCCATTTTTACTCGCGGCGGCGCCCGCGATACTCCTCGCGGGCATCCTCTACGCCACGGTCAAGGAACCACGGCGCGGGTCCCAGGAAGAGGCGGTCAAGGAGCGAGAGATGGGGCTTCGACGTGAGCGCGCGGCGAGGCGGCGGATGGAGGGTAGCTACGGCAGCGCCGGGGCGAGGGGTAGCGACGACGAGACGGAGACGAACGATGATGGTACGGGTCATCCGCGGTCGAAGAGAGGCCTCAACGGGAGGGGGAGTAAGTCGACAACTTCGCCGCCGACGTCGCCGTCGGCTCGAAGCGACACCGGAAGCGCGGTGTCCACGTCCTCGACCGCGACGCACGTCGAGTACGGGGCGAAGATCGACTTCACGAAGCTCCGGAGGCAGCTCAAGATCCGGAGTAACCTCGTGATCCTCGCGCAAGGTTTGCCTGGGACGGTGCCGTGGGGGATGCTCAACGCGTACTTCGTCGACTACCTCCACGTGCAGAAGGGACTGAGCGTCGAGGAAGGGACGCTCGCGGTGACGCTGTTCGGGCTCGGCGCCGTGATGGGCACGATCTTCGGCGGGATCATCGGCCAGCGGATATACAACATGCCCGGCGGCAGGTCACGCATCGCGCTCGTCATGGGCGTCACCACCGCTCTCGGCTCCCTCCCCGGGTATTACTTCATCAACACCAAGAGTTACGGGCCGGGTGACGCGTGGCTCCACCTCTCGTGCCTGGCCGGTGGGATCCTGGCGTCCGTCACACCGCCCAACGTAAGAGCGGTGCTCCTCAACGTCAACCCGCCGGAGACGCGCGGGACCATGTTCGCGTTCTACACGCAGATCGACGACGTGGGTAAGGGCGCGGGGCCAGCTCTGATCGCCGGGTTCATCGTTGAATTCGGTCGGCGGGTCGCTTTTAACATCGCGGTCTCAGGGTGGCTCCTGTGCGGTATGATCTTACTCTGTCTGTACCCGTTCGTGGATAGGGACGTGGAGAACGCGCAGGAGGCTGTGCGGGAGGAGTTGGACGCGGACGGGGCTGCGTTCGACGCGGTGATTGCTGAGGAGGGCGGCGGCGACGGGGACTCGAGGCGAACCTAATTAGCTAGAGAATTGAAAACTCGGATAGTGGTACACGGATCGTCGCGGCGTCGTCTCGTGATCTCCTTTTCCCTCCCTCCCGTGTGTGTGTGTGTGTGTGTGTGCGTGTGTGCGTCTCACGGCGTGAACGTCGTGGGGTTCATGGACAGCCTCCTGCCCAGACCCACGCCTGGTGACTCATCCTTGGAGATGAACTCGCTCGACACCCGAAAATACTCGTCCCAGGAGTCTTCCTCTTCCGACCCGTCGACGAGGGGGAA
>Ga0115008_10004392_pt1 | contig 11705 bp, 5 predicted proteins | sample FraStrMetagenome_FD_87164 | JGI IMG/M metagenome (GOLD analysis project Ga0115008, IMG submission 87164) | Marine eukaryotic phytoplankton communities from Arctic Ocean - Fram Strait ARC3M Metagenome | ecosystem: Environmental > Aquatic > Marine > Oceanic | place: Fram Strait | collected 2012-06-18
AAAAGAGCAATTTGTACAAGACCGAAAGTAGGGATGTTAGCAAGAGCAGGGAAACCCATACCGTCCTTAAGAACAGAAGCGAATGGGTAGTCTCCAGCAAGATCAAGAGATCCTGGGAAGGTGAATCCAAGCTCTTGGACCATCATACCGATGAAAGCAGCCATGGCGATACGTCCGTGCTTGATCTCAACAGCACGACGACGAGGGAAGCTTTCTACATCATCAACATATCCAAGAGGATCGAAAAGATCAAGAGGTCCTGGGTCAACTCCAAGTCCATCAGGGGAGCGGGCATCACCGTTCAAGGCGGTATTGAAAGCCTTTAATGATGGTGATAATGAGCATGAAAATGAATACGATTATGAAATTGTATCAAAGAACAAAGGAAGAAAATGTGAGCTATAATGTTCACAAATCAATGTTTGATGTTTCCAATAACCTTTTCATTAAGTAATAATATGTTTACCTTGGAGGTAGAGGGAGCAAATGCAGCGGTGGAGGCAACAAGGGTGGTAAGGATAGCGAGCTTCATGATTAGGTATGTGTTTTAGATAGTTTTTGAAAATTATGAGAGTTTTAAGAAAGAAAAAAGAGTTTCTTGTTCAAGTTGAAATAATTGCACGGCAATGCATGAGGTATGGTATCCTTTTTTCTTGAACAATGGTACTGCATGTTGATGATCTGCACGGTATGATGTACCGTATAAGAGATAATCCTACGTGAAAGTATGTACACGTCAACCAAAATAAATCTGAGTAAACCCTATGTATCTACGACCTTATCCAATGTACGTTCCTAAGTATGCTGGAACTATCGGCACTTAGATCTTTACATGACTTAAAATTCAATCGAAACTAGGAATTCATTATAAAAAACTCACGACTCAAGGATATCATCAACGTGGTGTCAATGTGTGGTAAAATCCATGTGAGTTCAAGCTCGGCATTCAATATTTTGGGTGACCAGGACTAAACATTTGCCACAGCTCACATGATCGTGGAAATTTAAAGATACACATCAAGTTAATGAAGGCAGCCGGATCTGTGTTCCATGGGCATGTAACTCAACTCGAGTAATATGTCTTTGGGTATGAGCTGTTGAGATATATGCATAATATTTGCTGAGGACTTCTGAACACAAAAACAATACATTGTTATAATTCAAAACTATCTGATACCTTCATGTCATATGACCTCTAGTTTTTTTATATCACTTTGCTTTGTTTGATGCTCGTCACATCACAATAAAATGAACTTTATAAAAGTAATAATGCGCTCTGATGTATGCTGCTTTTTTGATACTCAAATGTAACAAATAAATAAGATTTTTCATATTCTTTTCTTACTTCTTTTATCTCCTTGTATCAAACAATACAGAAATAGATTAAATCAATTTTTCCAATCGCTAGAGACCAAAAATTGATAAATGTCTAGGATATGCTTCTTTGCTTTCTATCCTAAATACACTGAGGCAAATACATAAAAGAATTTCGACAGATTCTTCAAGAAATTAAAATTTGGAAACATGGATTACATACAAAATACAAATGAGCAAACTTATTAAAGTAATATATTTCCTCATTCTTTTCAATAGCATTTGCTTACAAATGTTTGTTGTTTCCAGGAACCTGGTGAAATTCAACAGCACTTTCGATAACATGGTACACAGTTCAAAAAGAATTCATTTCAAATACGTATATTCTCTCATCATATTATAACTCTATTCAAATCATCCCATAAAAACAAAAATTCACCAAAGCATAAAATCATAAAATGAAAGAGCGAATGTGTCATTTGAAGAGACGCCGATCTTTATCCTGTTTAATTTCTACATATGTTTACTGATTGCTGGAATGAAGATACCGAATTCCGGTTCGACTTATTCAATAATCCGTATTATTTTGATCTTTTGTCACAAATTAAAGTATCATGTAAAAATCACATTTGATGCATCTGTGTTGTGTACGGAATACTAATTCATTCTTCATGGCACATTATCTTGTTTAGACTACAGTATTGTAAATATTTTTGAGTACAACTTTGATTATTATTCACATGTCAAGCATCCAAAGTCAAGCTACTTCATGCTAAAGTTCAAGTTACTTCATTTTAATGCGTAGGACTAGTGTTGGTATAAATTTGTTTTGCTGGTAATATTGAAATTATGTAAACACTACTCCCCTCATATTTCTCACATAAATGTGCTCGATAGACTTTCCGAAAATTCAAAGAAAACATCAATATGCTTTGTTTTCTTCGTTGTGACTTTATGTGTATAAAAGTTGCACTAAGAATTCACAAAAAGGACCTATCCTATGAATCTTACACGATTCCAGATTTCTCTTTCACTTTTTTTTCATCTTCTAAAATCATTTCCTTCACTTCTTGGAACCTCTTCTGTCGATAATTGCCATCCTGAAAAGCTACGGGGATTGCCCCCTTTAGAGCTGCAAAGCCGCCTTTGAGAGCAATAGTCTCAGCATTTGCTTCATCAGGAATCCCTTTCATGCAATTTACTGTCATATTTAAATCTTGATGAATTTCTCCGATGGGTATAGTCCAAGCTTTCTCACTGCCATGTGTATACGTGGCAAATTTATTGCGCATGACTTCAATGGAAGGAAAGAAGTTTCGAAAATGAAAGCCAATGTGAAGTTTATCCATGTCACTATGAAGATCTCCGCCTGCAACAGTACGAAAGTCAACAGGCCTCCATAAGGGATACATGGTAATATTTGGCATTCCCCCGTCGTTCTCCTTTACATTCTCTTCATATCCAGGCATGCGTCTGCCTCTATCTGAAAATAATCTTTTCGCAGGTTTATGAACGGAGGAGTCTCCTATCTCATCCACGCATTCACCTAACACCATATCTGGATGAAACCAAGCCCTGTTTGACGTTATACAATCAGGTGCAGCTTCAAATATAATTGTCTTCGAAACAATTTTTGGCCTGTGACAAGTTTGACCTGGCACGAATTGTGGTATTTCACAAATTTGCGCAGCTAATAAAAAGTCCCTCGTAAACGTTTCATCGACATCGCTAAATATAGCAATATCATCTTTTGTCATTCCGTTTTGAATAAATCTCTTTAACGATATATCTCTTTGCAAGTCTTCCTGATGTGGGATTACAAATCCATCAGGTGATTTTCGTTGGTCGGGATCATCGACGTATTGATCAACATAGACGTTTGTCGCCGGCCCAAAAATGCCACTTTCCATCACTTCTAAATTCAAGGATCCAGGAGGAAAGCGAAGCGTTCGTGGCTTTGTATGTGATGTGCGATCAGCTGTGCTGATATCACTTTCCGAAAAGGCAACTGTGTGATATAGATCGTAGGCTTCAATAGCATGTATGGCAATAGCATGCCATGAATCGTCTGCTATAGGACTTCCATAAAAGATTCGTCGTCTGCTGGTGCGACCTTTATATTCATATCCATACTTTGCACATCGTGCTGTTTCAGTTACAGGGTCGATATGATCTTTATCGAAGTGACTATTTGTTTCTTTTTGTTGTTTGAGCAATGTCAAAACTAGATTTAAAGAAGATGAAGAATCAGTGTCCTCGATGAGTTTATCTAAAGCAGTCGTATTTGTAAATTCTGTGATGGGTATCGGAGCTCGATGATCTTGACTTTCTAATTCGTGTGGGTCGTGATATAAAAGGTCATTCATAAACCACATATATCGAAGGAGAAAAAATGTGAATGGAGACCATACTAGAAGAGCTACCAGAAATAGTTTTTGCACAGATGTTCTTTTTCTTGTTTTTTGAATTGGCAACAACTTTTTTTCTTTGAATAGCGTTCTTGGTTTTGTGGATGTACTGATTCCATAGTCACTCATGTCTAACTGATTGTTTTTGCAAAAGACTCTCCGTATGCTTGATCGTGCGACTACCTTAATCCGTTTTTTTTATGGCCGTATGATTCGGACTAATAAATCAGATTGAATATAGTTATATTTCGCACCTAGGTAGGAATAAATACGCTTCCACATTACTTTGAAACTCGAATTTACTCGTAATTTAACGTTTTAATGATTAAATTGTGGTAAACCCTAAAACATTTGCATGGATGACGGGTAATATATCATGAGCCACAAAAAATGGAGTACAGCTCAGATGATGATGATGATATAGAGGTAAAAGACTGCCATCGGAAAACGACGAGACGGCACCATGCGACTGCAAAAAAAAAAGAACAGAGGATTCTATAATAGCAATGGTGAGACGGAATATAGTTACAACAGAAAAAGGACAGTGAAAAGGAAGTCAATTAAGAATGCTTTTGAGATCATGATGAAAGCAGCCAAACGGCCCCATGCATTTTCTTGGAAAAATGCGTTTGACGTAATCATGAAAAACGCAAAACATCCTGGTGCTTTCGCTTTTGGACTTGTGGAAGATACAGAAGATTTATACGAAACTGAATATGAGAACTATAAACATTTGTGTGACACAACTCTGATATCAGCAATGGAAAAATTAGAATTTTGCGCATGTGAACAACGTACTTTGATCGAATCAAAATACAAACCCAAAGAAGAGTCTCCTTTGATCAGCCAGATGCCTGGTGATACTTCTTGTAAAGTGCAATCGCCTTCGGAAGAGCCATCACAGCATTCGTATATTTACAGCCTGACCGTTTGTTACAGTGGTGACGTGAAAAAAGAAGAGGAATATAAGCTCCAGTCTCAAACCCTTCCTTCACCTATCTACTGGAAAGACGAAGGTGTTTTTCCCAGTGAATATGAATACAATGACGACTCAAATGATCACAAAAGAATATTAGGATTTGTTGTAACATTTTCAGATGGAGTTCAAGTAGAAATCGGTGATCTAAAAAGAACTTGTTACGAGGCAACCATGATCATTACGGGGCACTATTTCGACTTCATTCGCTCTGTTGAATTTTATGCAACATCACGTGAAGATGACTACCACATCTCATATATTTCAGAAGACAATGCAAAAGATTCGTCTAGCTCGAACAACATTGTCCAAGACGATTACGATCCTGAAGACAAAAATATATTTCACCAAATATATGTCGAGACAGAGGAGGGGACGTGCTTCCTTTTTGAGAAAGGCAAATTATGGACCGTTTCAGGAGGTACATGTGGATCATTCGATAAAAATCAAGTGTCAAACATGGTGACAAATAAACTACGGAAAATTCTCCAAAAAAAGAATCATCATAGCAAAGAAGCTCTTCGTCAATACAATAAGGACATGCAAAGATCAAAAGAACGTAGATGGCAAAAGGATGAATATCCTGTCCCCCAAACCATGAAACACGACAAAAACATGAAGAATACCATCCAATTTTTAGATAATGCAAATCGCAAAAGATTATTTTTTGAATATTGTCTTGAAGCAAGATTAGGCCAGAATGTCTACATAACAATAAAATCTGCCGAAGAAAAATTATGGGAAACATTTCTCACTCCTACGCGAAGGATCTGGCTTAATGAGATAAATGACATTTACAGTATCTACCGAAACTATGCCGAAATGAGGCATAATTTGTCTAACATATTCTCTTTGGACGAGGAAGAGGAGGATAGTATTTTATTGAAAACAAGTGAACTTCTTGATGGTATAAGATTTCATTTTTTGAGCATTGACAGAGAATATAAAATGCTTTGCAGCAATCGTAAGAAGGCTGTTCAAATCTTATCCAAGAACCCATACATTGATAATTACAAAAAATACGCAGCAAAGCGCTACGATGAGGAAAATCTTATACATGGAACAAAGCGAGGAACGTCTGTATGCCACGAATGTCTGTCACCTTTTCGTCCTGCTCAAGTAAGAAGTCGTAAACGTTGTTCAATACCAGAATGCTTCGACAGTTACCAGAGCAAATACAATTGTGGGTGTTTAGTATGGGATTGCCCTTACTGTGGAGATCAATTTTGTAAAAAACATAGGAAAGCTCACAAATGTATCCTAAAGACCTCTATCTCATCAAGGTGTGGTTGGATGGAAGAAGGGAAATACCTTAAAAAATCCCCATTTCATTGTGGATCAAAAGTCTCGAAAAATCTTTCCGATGCGGGTAATTCCAGAATCTATACATGTAGCAAATGTCATGTGATATGCTGTGGAAATTGTTTATTACGTTGCCCAGGCAAAGACAAAAAGTGTCCTTCCAACACAAGCTGGTGCGGAAAATGTGATCCATTATCCGGATATTCTTCGTACTGCGATGAATGCTATGAAATTGAATCCATTGGCGAGGCCTCCATGGATAGTTCTGATGAAGAATACCATTTCAGTGACAATGAATAGTTATGGAGATTATTAGAATAATTAACTTCTTAATGCTTTACTTTCTGTATCCCTTTCACTACCGCAAACTTCACATACTGGAGCTAATGGCTTTTCATTTATGAATGTACATATTTTACAAGTCCATGATTCTGTCGGTGCAGATATCCCACGAAAAAATGAAGGAGGTTCTTTTTTCTTTATCACACGTAGATTTGCTCCATTCGTTCTAGGAATGGTCACTTTCTGTAGTTCCTGATTCATTAAGTTACATTGTTTCCCGGAACTGGATTTACTGGAAGAAAAAATACTCGAAAGAGTTTGTTGGTTTGACCCTACCCCATCTTTCTTAATCTTCTTCGATGTATTTCGTTCCACCATATTCTCGTCCATATTTCTTCTCCTGGAACCATGCTTTATGTACACTGCCTTAGCTTCTGTTTTGGTTTCTTGTTTCCGTTTAATATCAGCAATTATTTTTTTGGATTTGGTGGCTGATTCTTTTTCATTGACAATTGGAGATGGGTAAGATTGTACACTAGGATCATAATCAGTACCACTCTCCAAGTGATCCGAAACTATGATGACTCCAAGTTTCAGTTGCATATTCATTGGCATAAGACTGGGTTCATGTATGTACATAGTTGGAACTTTTGTAAGTTCTGGAATGTACTTTCGAATAAAATGTCCATATTTATCTTGATCCTTGGCTTGTTTGGTAACATTATAAACACGCATAGCATTAATCCCAGTCACACCTGCTTGCATCTGTAATTGAGGAAAATGGATACCTGGTTCAAAATCTAAAAAGCATCGCGCTAAATGACCATCGATGCGTCTCCAATCTAACCATAAATTGTAACAGGCAAAGGAAACCAGCATCGCCCTCATTCGGAAGTTCACCCAACCATGCTTTAGCAAACACCGCATACATGCATCAACGAGTGGAAATCCAGTAGTACCTTCACACCATGCTTTGTAATATACTGGATTAAAATCATTGGGGAGGGTACGAACGGAATCATAGGCTCTGCAGACAGCATGATGCTCTAATACAGGTTCACTTTCTAACTTTTGTATGAAATGAGAACGCCAATGCAAACGTGATCGAAGAGAGGATAAGGAAAATAACCACTTTTTTCGATCTGGAAAATGAGGATCGCCTCTGATCGATTCTTCCGTTTTTCGAATTTGTTGCACAAAATATCGAAGACTCACATTACCATATGTTAAATGAGGTGATATCCGTGAACAGGAATTCCAGGATGTTAATGGGCTGGATATTCCACTGGCATATCCTAATGCACGAGTCGAGAAAAATGAATTTAATATCAATAGTGCTTCCGTTTCACCTCCCTTCTGACGTGATGGCCGGTCATGGCAATGTTTTCGTGACACAAATTCCAGATCATTTGCGGGTATTATACCACAGGATGATATAACATCCAATTGCAAATATTTTTGAAGTGAATTATGAAAATGGTCAAGGGATGGATAGAGTGGTGCATTAAAATATTGAGAAGCTCGTTTGTCATAATTATTTCGATTGGAGAAATTGCGAAAGATAGCACCATTTAGATATTCATGAAATTGGATATTATTTGTTTGGCACCATTTTCGAACACGATCATCGCGTTGAAATGATATCCAATGTCCCGTTTCTTGATGCGCCAGTAATTCTTGAATGGGTCGAATATTATGAATAAAGGATAAGACTTGTGTAGCTTCTCCTTTTGCAATGGTAATACAGGACGCATTTTTAGTTGGTTGTTTGATTTTCGAAAGTCGATGTTCTAAATCCACGAGACCTTCATTGGTAAAGTTGACATGAGATCCATGAATTGTCGGATGACTTAGTTGATCAGGTTCATATATATAAAGAATGATAAAATCTCGTTGTTTTTGTAATGCAGATGATAATGCTCCGTGATCATGTGATCGAACATCTTTTTTCAGCCAAACAACATTGATGGCGGAGGATTGGTTCATAGCAGCATCTAAATCGAGTCAAGTATCATTCCCACAATTGAAATTGGAACGTTGGTGATGTACAAAGTTCTGTGATGCACTTGCAAATGTCATATATGTTATGTTGGATGCTTGTTGTATTTTTGGTTGTGTCATAAAAGGAATTAGTCAGATGGTGTCGTTTTATTTTGATGCCAAATCCGTACACGTCATACAAACTTCACCTACAATTATTATTATTATTATTGTGAAAAGTTTCAAGAAACAAACAAAAAATAAGAATGAATGTCCTATTTTGAAGCTGATGATAGATGCAGTTGCTCCATCATAATCAAAATAAGTCTGAAAACATAATCTACCTTATAACATTTGCATATCCCAAACAATTATTTATAGCTTTGAATCTTATAATTTAGTGTCCCTGGAAATCTATAATCGTTAGATAAAACAAATATAACAAGTTTCAAAACCATGACAACAAATTAAAGTGTCGGAATGGGCAACGAGAGTACACGATCCGTTATCCATTGATTCATATCCTCAATTCCACCACCACCCCCTCCCAAATATCTAGGGGCACTTTCCTTTGGAATCGAATTCACAGCCTCCTCCACGGAGACAAATTGAATTCGATCCAATATTTTTTGTTTCGTAAATAACGACGCCACACGGATCAACCCATTGATCAAAATACGTTTGATCCTACTTGCTCCAGCTAATTTAATCGTCTGTGGTCTCATTGGAAAAGCTTGATTTAATTTTTGAAGTTTTTTCTCATTTCCATACTTTAGATCCATACTGGTAGCACTGGTATCAATGATAAAAGTAACACCCTCATGAATCGAAATATCATCAGCATGTATCGCCAACCAATACAGTAATCCACCATGACAATAGGCTTTTTCCATGTCTGGTGGATATCCTTTGGCATTTCCCTGAATCCAAAAAATACTCCGATTCTCCGAATCTCTCCCACTGGACGCATAGGCCTTCATGACTTCTAATACATCTTTATCCTGCATTAATTCTTCTACTTGTGTATCTGTGGCTTCAAGACTGTCCAATTGACAAAGTTTTAAAGCTGATAAAAGCTTGACATATTTATCACTTGCCTCCTCGATACGTAATTTGGAAACGATGGTGACTAAGGCGAGGGATCGTAACCCAATGCGTTTGGCTTCAATGTTTTTGGTTTGAATGAGATTTTGGTATACTTCTTTTATGGCTTTGATTTCTTCAGATGTATATTCGACTGGTTTACTATCGTTCTTCTTGTCTTGTATTGTTAAGCTATCCAGCTTGTCAGTAAGATCTTGATCATTTGCTTCCTCTGCTTCTTTGGGAGCCATGATTCTGTTATCAATTAATTTTTTTTTAATTTTTTTTTATGATAACTTGAAGCGGAAACTTAATTTTAGGAAGAAGAAATACTGTTTTTATAGCGTATGTAGGGTAATATTAAGGTTAGATTTGTAGTACGATTTCCCTATAGAATATACGACAGTCAGGAATTCCAGGATCAAAAATGAATTCTTGACATTTTTTCTGCAAAAAAGTGGACAACGATTCAAAATAGTCGTGGTGTTTGATGTACCGCACTGCATGAAACGGCAGAATTATTGTTGTAAGATACAGCAGCAATATTTTACTAATAATAGAGAACATTTATCCCAATGGCCGTTCAGCGAAATCGAATGTGAATCTATTTTCAAAACTTGAAAGCTTTAGTCCTATCATTTTAAAATCACTTCGATATCATGTGAAAGAACCTTTTGTCCAACAATCCTTATGTGGTCTTCTTTCCTGCTTCATGTTATCCAATTCGAATGAAATAGTCGACCCTTTGGATGCATGGGAAACTATTTTGGCTGCATTAGTGGAACGTTCTTCCAATATTTATGTCTTTGAGTATCTTTGTTCCTATTTGAGATGGGTCTTTGATGGCCTCGGTCATGATCCAAATTTCGTACTACTGGTCAAATGAAAATGTCTGTATCTCCCCCCTTATCTGAAACAAAAAGTGTATGACGCAGTACAAATCAAAGATTGTGTGTATAATCCAACTTTGTTTTCACTACTTCCACGATCAGATATTGATCTTAAGGTGACTTTTGTCAAATTCATGTCAAAATCAATGGAATGTCACAAAAACTAAGGTTTAATTTAAAACAATATCCTCCTAGAAACAAAAGAATAATCATGCGTTAAATGATGGAGGAGGTAGTCATCCTAATGTGGACTTGATTTCGGGAGTAAATGAATGTTTGAGAGTATTGAAGAAACGTTCCTATCTCCTATTCTCTCGTATTCGATATTCCCTCATCCAATGGAACCTCCACTCCAGCAAATTCATCCTGTCCCGTCATACGTTTCTATAATTAAACACACAAACGAAAAAAGTGAGGATCTTTCAGCATCAATATACGCTAAATGAAGAAAGGCTCAGATGTAACGGTTCCAGAGTTATGCCTCATATTCCCAAATAAATGAGCAGTCAAAGAAAATCTATCCCATCCAGAAGAAAAAATCCAATAGGGTCCATGTGGAAGTCAGATCACCCATTTTGGGATTTTTTCCAATTCTGCCATTCATATTCCCTATCTTCATCCCTCCCTGGATACGATGTTTCGTTCTTTGTTTCAGACGGCACTTCCTAACAATTGTGGAGATCTTCATCGCCTTTTGTCATCAAAAAAATTAAAATCATTTGTTTGTCTCCTTTTTCTGTTTAGAGGCCACAGTATAGAAGCCTTGTCGACCATTCTTTTCGATAGTCCGAACCCAGTGCTATTTGGCATTCATTGACAAACATGATTTTTGTGGTGTATGACTATAGACAGAGGATAAGAAGAAATACGACTTACCATAACGAATGCACTTGGAGAGCGAAGTTTTTCGATGTAGAAGATAGTCTGTCTCTCTGAAAGAATGGCGTTCCATCCTCCATAGTTAAATTTGGGCAGGCGTTTGTCAGTCTGTTCCCTTTGAAAGACGCATGTCCTCATGGAACACGGAGAGAATCTAGTAATACTCATTATTAAAGTATCTTCATCTTAAGGTGGTGTTTATTGGTTAAGCAATGATATAACATTGTGGTGTCAATCATTCGATGCCATCATTTTTGGAAGGGTACCTCCATGCTCGGAACCACTTATTTATGATCTTGATGATAAATATGATGGTACCGTACATAGGATTAAATATAGAAAAATCCCGTATAGCGCTACGAAATCCTGAAATTCCGATTAGGCATCCGTTTTTTTTTTAAATGATGACGTTTCAGCTTTTTTTTTGCCACGCGGAGCATTCATATTTTGCTTAATTTTGATTGGTTTTATGAAATTTTTGGAATCTTATATTTTGAAATTCTGTTTTGAGAGTCAATGATTGTTGTAGTACATGTCGTATGTAGGAGAAAGTAGTAGTAATAGCCTATCTCACTTTATAATAGTTATCTA
>Ga0115008_10004393_pt1 | contig 11699 bp, 9 predicted proteins | sample FraStrMetagenome_FD_87164 | JGI IMG/M metagenome (GOLD analysis project Ga0115008, IMG submission 87164) | Marine eukaryotic phytoplankton communities from Arctic Ocean - Fram Strait ARC3M Metagenome | ecosystem: Environmental > Aquatic > Marine > Oceanic | place: Fram Strait | collected 2012-06-18
AACGTTGAGCGCCTTGAATCAAGTCAGGACACATGGACCCTTGTCAACCGCAGTGTAGTTTGATTCAGGGCTGATTGGGGCGATACTGAATCACATCACTTCCCCCTTGGCCATCGTCGTATAGTCGACCTGTGTGCCGGAAGTCGCCGTTGAAGTGACAAATCCATCGGTAAAGGGTGTTCACCTGTTCGGAAAGGTCACGAGCCCGAGGGGTGGGAACGGTGGTGGTGCTGTCTCGAAACCAAATGCGCACACCTCCGAATCGAAGACTCGCTCTTCGTTCTGGACGAGGGTGGTCGATGGATTTGACGTGTTCAGTAAAGCTGTGAATGAAAGGATGATTCAGAAACTGGGCCTGTAGTTCGCGCTGAAATTGGGATTCGGGGAGCCTAGGAGCAATGCGATACAGAGCCAGGTCATGCGTCAAATCTGACTGTTCCTGGGGGTCCAGGCTCTGCGGATTCGAGTAAGCTCCATACAGGTTGGCCACGTCTTTGAAAAAGGGCAGCTGTGTAATGAGGAAATCATCCTCGCGATTCGGAGGGAGTTCGGGCAATTCTCGGTCGGGCGGCTGGGTGCAACCGATGTCTTCCATCCTTGATTTGAGCCAGTTCATTCGCTCCGGTGTGATGCGATCGCTGTATTCGAGTATGGAATACAGGTACTGCTGGTCCAAGGGGTCGATACCATGGTGCACAGCACTCAGTTCCCAGTGATGGCGCCCCCCTTCCCCCAACCCTGCATCGGAGAGGTTGGCGGACCCTAGAAATACGTCCTGTTTCAAGTTCCACAGGGCCTTCAAGTGGATGCGCGTATTGCGGAACAGCTCAATTTGAGGCGTTTGGGATTGGCAGTATTCGTAGAGACTGTCGAAGTCTGAAGCGCCGAAACAGATATCTTGCCAGGTCCACCGGACGACGACCTGTCTGATGTGGCCATTGGTGTTCAGCCGCTCTAGAACGGGGGTCTTGATGTAAGGGCAGAACAAGATGAGGTTCTCGTGCGTTTGGGTGAACGCTTCTGCGGAGGTGAAGAGGTTGTCTCCCGATCGGGCCAGCATGGTCAAAGGGTCAAGAATCGGTAAGTTAGCGACGATGATGTATCCTCAGTTTTTTCCGGAAGAGCGGTCCCAAGAGCTGGCTGAGAAAAAGGTGTTCGACCGACTGAAAGAGGTATCGGATCGTTACGATGTCTTCTACAGCAAACGCTTTGTGACCGACGGCCAGGGCAAGAAGGCGGAATTTGAGGTGGACTTCTTGATTGTGAGTCCGGAGAAAGCCATGGTCTGTTTGGAAGTGAAAGGAGGGGTCAGCATTCGATATTCAGGAGAGTCCGACCAATGGTTCCGGAGCGGCCAGCTCATGGACAAGCGCCCCGACTCCCAGGCCTCTGCAGCCTGTCATGGTGTGATTCAGGCATTCCAGGGACATCTGAATTCCATGGCGGTGGGGTGGGCGCTCTGCTTTCCTGACTGTCAGTTGCCTGGTCGGACGGCTGTCCCGGTCTCGCTGGACCGACGGCAAATCGTAGACGAGCAGGCGTTACTGTATGTCGATCAATCGCTAGATGACCTGTTCCAATTCATTCTGGGACAGCACCGGAATCGAAAGGGAATGAGGCGTTTTGAATATGAGAAATTCAAGAAGGCGCTGCTTCGGGATTTGGATTTTGTGCCCCTTATGGGGACGCGGTTGCGCCGTGCTCAGAAGCAGTTTGTGAAATTGGAGCGGGCCCAAATCGAGGCTTTGTCGGCGGTGACGGCGAACCGGCATTTGCTGGTCAGCGGTCCAGCAGGGTCAGGAAAGACTGTATTGGCCAAGACGCTGGCTCAAGATTGGGCAAACGAAGGCAAGCGGGTCTTGCTGATGTGCTACAACAGGACATTGGCCAACAAGCTGCGCTACGAATTTGATCGGGACGAAGCCAACATCGAGGTCACGACGTACCATTCCCTGGCCAGGCGCATCATCAAAGCGGCTGACCCCGATTGGTGGGGTCGCCAGAAAGCGTCGGAGTCAGAGGATTTCTGGGCCTTGGAAGTGCCGGCCAAGATGGAGGAGTGTCTCCCATTTTTTCAAGAGCGGTACGATGCCCTTGTGGTGGACGAAGGACAGGACTTCAAAGAGTTCTGGTATGAGATGCTCTTCCAGCTCCTCCATGAAAATGGCCGGCGGGTCATCTTCTTGGATGAGATGCAGAACATCTTCGGGCACTATGAAAACATGCCGGAGGAGTCGGCCTTCACACGGTTCCAACTCCGAGTGAACTGTCGAAACTCCAAGGCCATTGTGCGGTATCTCTCTCAGGTGGTCGATCAGGACATTCCTTCTTATGAAGACTCTCCCGAGGGGACAGAGGTATTGGTGGCGCCCTTCGATTCTCCTGCGGCTCAACTGAGATTTCTGGAATCAGAAATCAAGGAGTTGGTGCGCCAGGACATCCAGCCTTCCCAAATTCTCATTCTCCTAGATGGCCCCAAGAAGGAGAGCTGCCTATGCGATGTCCAGAGCATTGGTGGTCAGTTCCTCAGCTATCTGGACAACAAGGCTCGCTTTGCGCAGGGAACGGTCCATTTCTCGACCATTGAAACCTTTAAGGGATTGGAGTGCGACGTGGTGTTTGTCGTTTCCTCTTCACCGGATTCGGGGTTGGATTCTCGAAAGCGCTACACCAGTGCATCCAGGGCCCGATTCAAGCTGTATGTCTTGGAGCGCAGCTGACCGTCCATCAGGACTGCGCTGATTTGCAGTATCACCCATTGCATGAGCAGGCTTGGTCCCTAAATTGCTGGGACCGATTCTACGTTCAGTTTGCCATGTATGATTTTTCCGAACATCAGATTGACGCCATCATCAAGGCGTTGAGACAAATTTTTTCTACTCAGAAAAACCCAAGAAATCCGCTCAAAGCAGGAAACGTTCGTTCCCGGTTGAAAGGGAATGACTACATCAGTACTATTGAGGGCCTTTTGGACCTGGTTAATGAGGACGCTTGGCCCAGAAACTTCCGAGGCTTGCTCGAAAACCAATTGGCTGTTGAATTCGACTACAATCAGACTGCCAAGCAGGTGTCGTGGTTGGGCGAAGATGCCATGCCTTTATGGCCGGGGCCCTACATGCTTTATGGCGAGGAGGACTTCAAGGATATGTGCCAGTTTCTGGACAAGCACATAGGGGAACTGCTGAATGAGAAAAAGAAGAGTCTTAAAGGGCTGCAGGATGGTTTCAATGCTGACCCTTTTGAGCATCCGCTCTCTGTCTTGCGACAGGATATGAAAAAATTCGAGTCTTGGTCAATCCAAGATTTGAACGCAGATGTGATGCGGGAGTTTTGGGATATCCTGCTAGATCTTTATGAGGAATATGAGCTTCCATCACCGCCTTCTTGGGGATTTTGGAGGGTGAAGCGAGGGAACCAAGAGAAAGAGATTGAAATTAACGGTCGTCAAGCTAAGCTCATTGTCCCACGTGGGGCGGTGACCAATTGGCATCACTATCCATCCAGGCCGGCACGATTGGAATGGCCGATTCTGCCGGTGGAACAGAGAGGAAGTACGTTTTACATGGTTGTAGCGCCGATTAAGGAATTGGATGCCGTTGGCATGGTTCCCCATTTGCAAACGGTGATGAGTTCCTCGTTGACAGCAGGGCGGATTCTGGATAGAGGAAAGGCAAGAAACCAATGGCAGAGGGGGCTAAATGCCAAGCGCGCACAAGCCATTCAGATGTTCACTGAGATGGACAACAGCATCATTGCCAATACGCCTCTCCTATTTGTGGCCAATCCAGAGGCGGTTGAAATCAAGGGGTCCAAGGCCATCATCAATTGGGACTGGTTGCCGAAGTGGACTGACACTGCTGAAGGAGGCTACCGCGATGTGAATGCTGCAGGTCGTGATTCCCGTCCCATGTGGATCATTGATGGTCAGCATCGTATTCGGGGAGGCGCCCGCAGCACTAGCGGGATGGAGCTGAATATTCCGGTCATACTGTTTCCGAGTGACTTCAGTATGAGCCAGGCAGCGAAAGTTTTTGCAGAAATCAATACGCTGCAGGCGCCACTGAAGCCGCTTCACATGCTGTTTATGCAGCATCGATTTCAAATCTCTAGTCCTAAAAAACCAAGGACTTTTGCTGCCAAGAATGGCGCGCCCGAAGACGACAACAGTCGTCGAAATCACATGAGTTACGAGTTGGCTGCATTTCTGGCGGCCAATGTGAAAAGTCCGCTTTACAATCGAATTGAATTTCTAGAGAGCAATGGTAATCATCGAACTATTGCAAAAGCAGATCAATGGTTGCAGTACACTCGAGGCTGGTTTTCTTCTATTATTGATTATGAAGACGGTACACTATCCAAAGAGCAAATTGAAAAAGAGGTGTTGGCCTATTTTGATGCCTTTGTGGAAATGGCCAATGCTAAAAGGCGCAACGGCTGGTCAGATCGTGGGGTAGAGAAGAGTGTGATTGAGCGGATTTATTTCTTCGTTGTCTTAATGCGGATATATCCGGAGGTTAGGAAGCGTGCGAAAGTTGGAGCCATGCAGAGTGGCGCCGCCGGCAGCGACTCCGTGAAGAAAGAATGCTTCAAGGAGGCCATGGCGCCCTGGAAGAACATCCATTGGAATAAGGACGAGTTCAAAAAGTGGATAGTACCTGGGTCTGGAGAGACTCGTCGCTCTCACCTTTATTGGTGGATGCGCGATGCGCTGGATTCTGAAGGTGTAGCCTCTGAGGCGCACGTCCATTCGGAGATTCGAGGCGTTCGGGGTCAGGGTTTGTATGCCAAGCCGTTGAACCCTGAAATTTCTGTATCTGGGGGCAATGTCACGAGTAACGGACACCCTTGGATGACAAAGAGGGGATCGGTACTTGTTTTTAAGAGTAATCGTCCATTGGCTGCCTTGCCATCATGTGATTGGGAGGTCCGGGATGCGAATGGAGTTATTCAACTCGAAGGGACCAGTCAGGCCGATGAAGCTTTGGGCCATGTTGAGCTCAAAGTGCCTTTTTCACCATGGGTGAAGTATGGAAAGGTTGTGGTCAGATGCCAATGGCGCAACTTGGCTGGCGTGGTCGAAAATGAATTAACCCTCCAGGGATGAATTTGAATGTGTTTAGTTGGGCGCGAGTGGATCGCCTTTATGCAAGAATTCTTGAGAATTCTGAGGACTCATTGGTTAAAGCCAGCGAGTTGCGACAGGTGCTGGAGGAGTTAGGCCAAAGAGACTTAGGGTTGTTCACTCAAGAAGAGATTGATTCCGAAGTGGAATTTGTTATTGAGGAGTGCATCCTCAGGCAAAGGTTTGTCTTGGAACGAGATGACGACGTTGACTATGAAGAGTATTTGGCTAGCCGCAATGCCAATATGGTGGGAGCGGACTTTCCTTTAGATGGTCGATGGTTGGATGAACATCGCTACTCTACTTTGATTGGCGACTCGTGTGTGCAGTATTATCTCGAGAATCACTTTGAACATCGCGGTGATGTTCGCCGGGATATTATGCGAAATGCTGCCCAAATCTTGGGTCGGTGCAACGACCCCAGAGATTGGGGTAGCAACAAAAGGGGACTGGCCTATGGTCTGGTGCAATCTGGTAAGACGGCCAACATGCAGTTGCTTTCTTTGCTTGCTTTTGCATCAGGGTATGATTTGGTTGTGGTATTAACCTCCGATAACATTCAACTGCGTAATCAGACGCAGCGCAGGTTTGATGCGATTTTTGGTCTGAGCAGTGAGAACCGCAGAGGGGCGGATTGTTTCGATGTCAAGTCGCCAACAGGCAGCGATGATGCACTAGGTGCTGGTCATACTGTGGATGTAAAATTGAGGGTAGCAGATTGCATGGCACCGGGAAGCAGGCTGAAGCAGTTTGTGGTGCTCAAGAAAAACGTGTCTGTCCTGAAGAAATGGGTTGCTGGGTTTGAGGTGATAGAGCAACACGAGTTCAAGACGTTGATTTTAGACGATGAGGGTGATTTTGCTTCTATGCCGATACCTGGAAGGCCGCGACCCATTTACGATTTGATTGTTCGCCTATCTAAAGCGCTGCGCCAATCTGATTTTATTTCGTACACCGCTACTCCATACAAGTGTATAGCCGCGGATGTGAATGCTCCTATTGGGTATCCTAAGGATTTTATTTGGATTCTGGAGCCTCGAGTGATAGCAGACGGTGGTGTGCCTTCTTTGACCACATACACGGGCGGCATGGAGTTGTTTTACCAGTTCCCCCATGTGGTTCACCAGTTGGTGCCTTTGGATGATTGGCCGGCGCATGTAACAACCGAGGCAGGGTACCAAGGACTATCCCAGGCGGCGCAGGTAGCGTTGGTCATGGATTCGTCTCTCGAGAAAGAGGAGAGAGAGTTTGTCAGGATAAGTAAGAATAACAATACAATTCCAGCCTCTATGGTGTCCTGTTTTGTGGATTTTGCCGTTGCCGGCGCATACCGATGGATGGAGGACATTAGTCGTTCTGATGAGTTGTGGGCTAGGGTGGTGGACTGCCCTGATCATGCCATGATGCTTCACCTGAGTCGCCTGAAGGAGGTGCAAGGTGAATTTGTGGAATTAGCCGAATTGGCTTGGATTCAGGCTAAAGGCATTCTTGGCGACAAGAAAACTTTACAATCTCGTTTACTACAATTCCATACGCGGGCAGAGATGCTGGGGGTTACCGTTTCTGAGGGCGCAGATTTTGAATTTGCGCTCGAGACTCTCATTTCCATTGTGGATAATGAGATTTACGAATTCAATAACAGTGAAGGTTTTTATTCGGTTGGGCATTCCAAGTTTTACCTACTTAACTCGGACACTGCGCACAACCTGAATTACGAATCGGAGTTGCCCGCTCAAGGACGGACCAAAAAGGCAGCAGTCTTCATTGGTGGTGACAAGTTGTCGAGGGGGTTGACGATAGAGGGGTTGTGCACCGCTTATTATGTGCGTTCCCAAAAGGAGCCGCTTGGAGATACAGTGAGCCAGATGGCAAGGTGGTATGGACACAAGGCGCACTATGTGCACTTGATGCGAGTATACACTCAAGGGCACACCCTTTCCTTGTTTAAAGACATAGCTTATGAAGACTTGCGGTTGAGGTATAATATTAAAAGTGAAATCTGGGATGGGAGTTCACCGGATCAGATATTGATATGTCTGGAAAACACTCCTTTGTTCAGGCCTACATCCCGAGGATTCATGAAGAATATGGTGGCGGGTGTGTTGGCGGACCATCGGCACGGTGCCATTCAGTTCCGGGATTTCCGGTCTGAAGTGACGGCGATTGAGGAAAATGACCGGCTGGTCTTTGAGTATCGTTCTTCTTTTGGTTCTGGAGAGCCAGTGCATGATCGGGGGGAGTTGTATGAAAACGTTGACTTTGTCTCATTAAATGAGTTTTTGAAGAAGGTGGGGGCACCAAGTGCGGCGCATGGTACGCCACATACTATGTCGACGTTTTTGGAATACTGGCACCATAGGCACCCGGGGTCTTTTCCGGAGCTCAACGTGGTTTTTATGAATAACGATAGCACAGGCGGGCTCAGGGAGAGGAAAAGAGCGGGTCTTCCGGAAAAGGTCAGAGGGACCAACCCTCCGAATTGGGAGCAAATTCAAAAAGACCATGCGGAGTGCCGTTTTGAGACGGTTACGGGTGGTGCTCGAGGCACCACTTTTAAGGGGGATCGTCACATGGACTTCAGTGAAGCAGACCACAAGAATTACAGTCCTGAAGAGCTCAAGAAGATGCGGAAGGACATTTTGCTCCTTGTTTACTCATTCGATCCGAACTACATCACGAAAAGTGGGTCAACCAAAGTGCGGTATGAGCCTGGGGATTCCCGTTACATTGGCACCGATAAGGGTATTCTCTCCATGGTTATGTACCTCCCTAGTGAGGGTCGGCCTAAAGTGAAATCCTGGGTCAATCAAACTATCCAGCAGAGTCAAGATTGAACTGGCGTCATGGGATATTGTATTGCTTGGTCGGTTCTGAGGCGGTATACGACCTTGACAACACGTGGGAGGTGAACGGTGTCCGCGTTGATGTTCATGGTGAGCCCATCAATGGCCATTGGAAGGTGGTCCTGTTTTCAGTGAAGATGGGCAATTCCTGGGCTTGGCTAAGGGCGGCCTGTCCAAGGACGTTTCAGACAACGTGGGGTATGCTGTGAAGGCGAAGTATGTACTCGATTGTCTCGTGATGTTGCCTCAGGAGATTGATTATCCTCATTCCAAGGAGTTGGAAGGCAAGCCCTTGGTCATCCAAGTAGATGCTGTGCGCCAGGCTGTAGTGCTGGTCAAGGTCCAGTAATCGGGTAGTTTCTTAGCTTTCTGCAAAACCAAGAAACGATGCCAAGAAAGGATGAGTGGTACGAGGACGAATTGATTTTAAGTCTGGACTGGTATTTCCGAGTCGGACCGAAGAGGATTGATGGTGATATGGATGCTATCGAGGAGTTGAGTGGCCAATTGACTGCGTTGAATGCACTACCGGGTGAAAGCCGATGTGTGAGAAATACCAGTACGGTGAGGATTCGAATGGCCAATTTCAAGCACCACGACTCCAATTGGGATGGAAATGGATACGACGGAGGAGGTGCCAAATGCGCAGCGGTATTCAAACGGTTTGCTTCCGATAGGAGTTCATTGGCGAGAGAGGCTCGAAGAATCGTCGGGCGGATATACGGAGCACAGAGAGATTAGTCGCACTTCTTGGCCAATGAGAAAACGAAGTTGGACTGGCGTGAGCCAACCGACAGATTGGTCATGGACGGAGGAAGCCCCCTCCTGCGGTTGCTCCAGTTTTTGAATCGAGACTTGTCGAGAAGGGGTGGGGAAAATGCTGTTCGCGAGACGGTGAGCAGTCTGCTTCAATCCCATTGGATGGAGGAGGAGGGGAGGCTCACGTTAGACGCTGAGCGTGAGTTTTCACGCTTGTTCCGCTGTGCGGAAACGTGAGCGAAAGATTGGGGCGAGGTATTCAAGAGCCTTCAGAGTGGACGTGGCGCCGTGAATGTAGGATTCAACTTGTACCCCGGTGAGGTGGCGGGGGGGGGGGTCAGCCATTGGCAGTTTTCGTGGCATTGGACGCGACACCGTTCAAAGTGAGGGGCTTGAAGACCCTTTCGTTTGCTCGTGCATTGCAAGCAATGGTTCAACATCATCAAGGAGGGTGTGAAGGGGTCACGCGCGAAATGCTCCTGGTGACGTCTTCATGGTATGCACAGGCTTACCAGCCTTGGTTAGGTAATTTTAAGCGTATGGCTAATTTCCATGTGACATTCGAATGTTCAATGGACAGGCAATGGCTGGTTAGAGTCTCAAATGGGCTGAAAAAGACGAGGATACCGGAGCTCGTCAATTGGACCATACTCCGAACCCGCGTTTTCTTAGCCTGAGTGTCAGGTTTTTTTCAGCTTCAAGTGCATCTTCTATTGAGTCCAATGAAGGGAGGTGCTGGAATTTTCTGGGTCTGAGGCCATCATAATACTTATGTACAATCCGGCTGAAAAGCGGCGAGCCATCCTGCTTCCGGATGGCATCTCTGTGTTGCAGCGACCTCACTTCGGGAGACTTCGACGTGTAGCCGACATAGTAGCAGGCCCTCCCCTCGATATAGTCTGGGTTCGCCTCTCTAAACTTCCTTACGCTGAGGATATCTGCTTTGAGACCAATCACATACAAATGATATGGCATGGGGTTTCTAAAATGTGCTGGTTCGTGTCCTTAGGAGAAAGTTTTTTAGTTCGGTGCACTATCCTCGCCACGATTAGCTACGTTTTGGAGCAGCTTGCATTGACTGAAATTTTTGTGGGGAGGACTCACGTGATGGAAAATATTGAGTTGGTGCGAACTCTTGATTGAATTCAGCTTCGATTTTGTTGGGTATCCATTTTTCCAACACGATTTGCAAAGGTGCTATTCGTTAAACGATGTCGTTCCAAGTTGGCTGTACCATGAGCGCTTCGATGGGGTCATGCTTCGGCTGTTCTTTCAGCAGTTTTTTGTGGAACCCTTTTGTTGTTTGATGGAAGATTTCATTGTTTAATTTCCTACAGTTTCCGCAGTACTCACATGCGAAATTGTGCCATTTGAAATTGTCGTCTTTAATGTCGGTGATGGTGTTCGTTGGTGCGTTTGACCAGCCGTATCGTTGAATTTTTTGCCCTTCAATGAAGGTTTGAATGGTGCCGCATCGATGCAGATGAAATCTTGGGGCGGAATCAAATTGCTTGATGTGCGCAGCGATGAGATAGATATATCCTTTGAATTCCTTTCCATTCCGAGTAAGGTAAACGCCATCTTCGCCGAAGCGAATTTCGCCCGATTCAATGGCTTTTCGCAGGTCGATTTCTTCGCGTACAATTCCGATTTCTCGTTCGTTTACCTCTGGAAAACCCATCGAGTCGCAGAAGGCGAGGCCGTCGTGAAATTTGTAGAGGCCCATTATTTCTGTGATTCCCTAATTCGATCCAAGACCTGTTGAACCACTTTTTCGCTGGCAGTGACGATTCGAAATTCAACGCGCCGCGATTGATTTGGGTCGGCCTGGCCGCCATGCTCTTTTTGGAGTTTGCCCTTAAGGTTGAGCATTCTGCCATACGATAGGCCATTGGCTGTTAGCCAGTATTCCAGTTGTCTTTTCTCGTCGCGGTCAAGCCTTGTGAAATAAGGACTCACCATAAAGTGCTTCATAACGGACCGAGCCCGCTCCTGTGATAGTTGGACATTCCCTATGTAAGGGTGCTTGTCATAGCCCCGTTTTGGATTGATGGGTGTGTTGTCCGAATGCCCTTCGATCCGGATTTCCATGATGTTCTCTCTGTATTTCTCCTGCCGAAGTACCTCAAAGTAGCGTGGTAGGAATTCGTCGAGGATTTTTCCGAATTGCTTTTGAATGGTGTAATCGCCCTCGTCGAATAGCACATCTACGTTGGTAAACCGTATGGAAAGGTCGCGATCCAATTCCATGTCCCAGTTTTGGAATTCTTCTTCAAATTCTTTCTCTAATTCATCGAATAAGTTTTCTTGAACTTGTTTGAATTCTTCGAATATGATATTCTGTTCTTTTTTCTCATTTAAGACGTCAATCATAAAGGCGATTGCGATAAACATGAATATGACCATGAGCCCGGTCATCATGTCAGAAATGCTGATCCAATGGCTGCCGCTGTCCTCAGATCCCTTGCCAGTAATGGACATCAGTCGTTGTATTCGGCTACGATTCGCTGGATGTACCTGTCGAGGCTCTTCAGCATGGAGTTGAGCTCTTTGGTGAATTCTTTATTGATTTCCTCTAGGTTTTTCATGAGCATGCGATTGGAATCTTTTATGACGTCTGAGCCTTCGGTGAGTTTGCTCTTGACGTCTTTCCAGAAGAACTCGTTCATGTCCTTGATCTTCGCGATTTCCTCGAACTTTTTGATGAGCTCCTTTGTGGACTTGCGGAACTCTTTTTGATCACTGGTCCATTCGGTCAGTTTGGTGCTTGTCTCAGTGAAGGAGTTTGTGCTCTTGTCAATGTTCTTGACTGCATTGGCAAGCTTGTCTGCCAATTGAGAGAACTTGTCCTCTTCCACCATGACTTGACTCAAGGAATTTAAAAGCTCCTGCAGCTTGCCGCCTTCATCTGTTAATTCAGCTGTTCGCTGAGTGATGTCAGCGACTTGTGTTGTGATGCCATCAACTGTGCCTCC
>Ga0115008_10004397_pt1 | contig 11698 bp, 7 predicted proteins | sample FraStrMetagenome_FD_87164 | JGI IMG/M metagenome (GOLD analysis project Ga0115008, IMG submission 87164) | Marine eukaryotic phytoplankton communities from Arctic Ocean - Fram Strait ARC3M Metagenome | ecosystem: Environmental > Aquatic > Marine > Oceanic | place: Fram Strait | collected 2012-06-18
ACAACGAGGACGAAGAGGACGAGAATGGTGATAATTCGGGAAAAGATCTTGACGTAGTTTTCGAGCGTCGACTCCTTTACCTTGCCGTAGTCAGTCCAGTCGATCTTCTTGGCGCGGTCCCATCGCCGCGGGTTGTCGTTCTGCAGACCCTCATTGTTCATCTATCTCTTGAAAGAGCGAAAATCACTAATTGTCTTTTATCAGCTGATAAGACACTTTTCTGATTACAGTTTATTTATGCCCGTAAAGAAGGAAAGCATCCGGAGTCCGCAGGACAAAGCACGCAGCTCTCGCACGCCCTCTGACATCAGCAGAGATAGTGTGCCTAAACACGCTAATATTTATTAAGCGAGATCAAAGTAAGATGCACGCTTTTGGAATTCGCTTCGAGTACCATCTTTGTAATTATTCGAGAGCAAACAAAAAACTAAATTTAAAGTACGCAAACTTGCGATATGCTGCATATCATATGCAATTACGGCCTTCTGTTTTAAATAATCTCTTCCTTGATTTCTCGGAGATTCAAAGTAAAATACGAGCAAAATTTATAAATAAAGGTAGTGTACTCCAATTTGTCATTCTGCAAAATTATATGTTTCTTTAGTTTGAATTGACTATTTCAAGTTTATGAGAAATCTAACAGCATATTAGGAGCATAATATTTCCGCAAATTACAGTTTGGTCTCTTCGCTATCTTGCAAGGGATCGAAGGAGTTTCTAAAGAACGGATCAGAAAGTCAACGACCTCAAAAGTAACTATCACCGTAGAAAAAAAAATCGATTTCTTTTACAGAGTTCAATCTAAGTTTTGACCTTTTCTGATAATAAATTGCGCAAATGCGGCGCTACTTTTTGATATTTTTACATGGAAGATTAGAAGGAACTCCTTCTTGTTGCATCATCAAGCAGCTACATACAATTTCTCTTCACCGTTCTGTTTTGATAAATTACAAAGACATTATTCGATTGATAACTGTTTGAAACGTAAATAGAAGAAGTGTTTTTGAAATTAACGTCGAGCTTGGTTGATTACAGCTGAATCCGGAAAAAGGTAGCATAACTTGAAAAGGCTACTGAAATGAAAACGGCAGTAGTACTGCCTTCTACAATAATTCTATAGCGGTTATTCCCTTAATAAGGATGTAGTTTATCATTTTGCCGTGGCAGAATACGTGGTATCTGTATTTTGATGACAGCGCATAAATCCTCTGATAGAAATCGTGCTGACTAAGAAACTTTCTATTTCGCAATTTTAGGAAGTGACCAGCTAGTTTTAAATTTTTCTTTAATGAGTTAACTTAACCGTTCTTCCGTCTCGTGACGCAAAATTGCACAATTAACGGCAGCGCTAAGCTTTCAAAATCCGGCTGACGCGGAACCTCCCCAACTGTACTTGTAATAATCGGATTTGAAAATATTCAGTCGAATTGTAATGTCAATACGAGATCACTTTTGCTATGTTTTCAAAATAGCTAACAATGAGTGTTTCGTTGTCTTTTCTATTTTGATAGAGTGACAATAATATTTTTGCTGTGTCGGCTGGAGGTTCCACCGAGTTACCGCACTTCTCTCTATGCGTAGCGACAAGTTCTAAAAGGTCATGTGACCTAACTTCCGCGACGAAAACTTTTCAAGGTCGAGTCTACCGCGATAAATCTCAACATATTGACATTCAACTGTTTTTAGAGAGCAAATTTACTTTTTAAGGATGACTTTATTGCATTTTTGTTATGGAGTAAAAAAAGGTATAATCTAAAAAAAAAGTTTGTTCTTCTATATAACGCTTATTCTCTCAGATTCGTCAATATTCATTCTTCCTAGCCTGGCAGAGCAAGCAGACGAACACAAGCATCATCGCAATCGAAGCTGCTGGAAATCCGAGGACGACAAAATAAAGAAAAGTGTTAGAAATAAGTTGTGTTACCATTTTATGAGAGTAGATCTCTTTTTTAAACGGACTCAGAGGATGCCAGTTTCAGTTTTTATTGATATTAAATTTACTGCGCAATAAGTTATTGCCAATAACGCGAAACGCCATTAAATTGAGTAACTCACGATTGTAAAAAAAAGAAGAATCGTGCCGTTTATTTTTGCCCGTTGCCATTTCCCGCTGACAAGCCGCAGAAATTATTCTAACAATTGTCACGTTATTTTTTTGTTAAATTCTAGTTCTGTCCTATTTGGGTCTGTTTTAAGTAAGCCTCAGTAAAAAGCAGAAGCTCTTGAAAAATAACATCTTTTGAGATTTTTACTATTTTTTGGTGAAACAAAAGAAGATTTCAGCATATTATGAACTGCGAAACATAACGACGTAGTCCCGAATTCTTTTAAAATTCCGCTGACGATCTTCTGAAACAAGCGCGCATATTGAAATCTCTTCAAAAATGTTCGCGGTAAACATGAAGTTCACGATAAATAACAATTATCAGATGCTTGATTTATTCAGCAATCCTTGCAAATCAGTTTTAGTTCCCGATTTCTAAATTGAAAAGTCAGATTTAATTACTCGTTGCCCGTGAATTTGATATTTTGATCCGTTTGCTCTTGCTATTTTGACACGTGTGACACTTTGACGACCTGATTTTTTAGACTTGTTCTAGTGTAGAATATATACAAACGTTTAAGCTCTTTACTTTTGAGTTAAGACAAGCCACATCGTTGCGAGGTTAATTGCCGTTTAAAAATGTTTAAATTAATTATTTTGAGATTCAAAAGCGCAGGTACTTATCTCGCCCAGCATCTGACGACAAGCAGTAAAGGTGTTCGAGGCGGAGGATCAAAGGAATATTCTGCAGAAACAAGAATCGGAATAACTTGTTATCGCCGATAACTTATCGGGAAAGAGTTTAAATTTAGTTGAGTTCCTTTTATCGACAGAAGAAAATAAGATTGAATGTTTGTTCCTTCATTTCAATGTAAACATGGCGATGTGTTTGGCACATCATGTCTATCTGAGTGCTCTTAAGCCGGCTTTAAAACGAAGAACACATTGATTAATGCTCTAGAGAAGCAAGAGCTCGTCATGTGACACTCGCGGGTTCAATAATCCGGAAAAGCTCCTCCTGACCCGGTAATCAAAGGCCCGGAAATCCAGCATGCAGCTCGCCCAGATTTTCGCGAATTCTCGCATCATGAATAGATGACGATCTTCCGTCACTGGGTAGAATTTTTATTTCTATTAGACAATCAGGAAGGCTTAAATTTTTAATAACTACGATCAACGCTTTGTGAGTCAGCCTTGGCAAGAGGTTTTACGTGCGTTTCTGTTGATCCAGACCCTTGTTATGAAGCTTGCCGGAAGTGGATGTGAGATATTGCTCTTGATGTTTTGGCATGATTGCAGTTTTATTTGAATAACATGCAAGAAGGGTCTCTCATTTACAGCCTTATTTTAAGTTGTAGAATTCTATTTTGTCGCCGTTGCACCGCCTAAAATCCAAGTCAAAATTGTAAGAAAGCCTTAAAGATTCTATCATTATTTTGTTACGGAAGCTTACTGTAGTTCTAGTGATAAAAAAGGGTCAAGAACAATATACAAGCTCAGAAAAAGTCGGCATCTAATTGCCTATCCCAAACTTTTCAGGGTCCTTTGAAAGGTTCGAAGTTGCCCTTGAATTTTTCGGATAGGCAATTAGATGCCGACTGCAGAATCTTTCTCGAAAAATTCGCCTTTGACTGATAAAACGAAACGTTTTCCCAGAGCTGATCAATTGACTTCAATTTTGCACTTTTCTGCACAAAAAACACGCCGGTGCCAAATCAGCACGGCTTTGCGTTTCTGAATTTTTCGGAGCGCGGCGATGATCAGACGAATTGAGATCGATTTGGTCGTCATCGTCGGCCAGACCAGAAAAAAGGGATGCGGCGAATTATACACCCGTCAAACTATTACTGTCATACTGTGCCTTTGGCGGTAGCGAAAGGATTTAACCTTCAGCGCTAAATCCTGAATAAAAGAATTTTATTTTGAAATTACAGTCTGTTTCAAGATCATCAGACATTCTGGGTCTATTAAAGTTTAAATTGCAAAATCAAGCAACAGGTCTAGAGCTAAAGAAGGATTTTCCCTTTCTAGAACTGCGAAAACGCGCGATCTGTTTTCCGTCTCGCCGGTCTATTCTCTTTCTCTTTGAACCGAGATTCAAAGAGAAAGTAGAACCTGCAGGGATCCTCAGGAAAAAAAACTCATCACTCATCTGGCGCAGATTCTTTCCAAACAGGCAAGAATTCATAGAACTCGAAATTCTTAACCCTCGCTCATCATTAACTCGGGCATCCACGCGCAACTAGAAAAAAGGATCGAAATCGGCGCGATTAAGACATTTTCGGAAATACATCTGAATTTTATGCCTGTCAGAAAGATTTTCGAAGCAATTTTGAACTAATTTTTTTTTAAAGTATTACTGAAGCAAATTACAAAAAAGAAGAATTTTACTTATTTATTAATGATTTGAATTCTATCTGAAAATTTTAAAATTAAATAAACAGCGCTAGCCGAAATCCTAAAAAGATCCGCCTAAAAATATCGTTTCGCTAAAATTTCGCGCTCCGAAAAACTGCGGCGCTTGGTCCCAAGATTGGGACATATCCGTAGCTCTAGAAACGGGTAGAAGCCGGGTCGACATGCTTTACGTTTTCTTCTCGAAAAATAGTTTGAAGACATGGTCCGATTTTTTGTCCGTTCAGCCAATCACATATCCGCTAGAACTTCCTTTGATTTGACACGATTTTTTTCTTCAGAAAAGCCGAAGGAAAACGCTCCAGTTTGCGTTTTTTTCTGGATCCAGAGACGAAGTCGAAGGCTTGAAACTTACAGTTAATCGGCTCAAGTGTTACTGCCAGGTACAGCGAGAAAGAGAATTTTAACCCGCACGGATCACATGCTCACCAATTTCGACAAATGAGCGCCCGTCGATTGGCGAGCTCAGCCGATCTGCCAGTCTATCAGACTGTTTTTAACCTTTTCCGCCAATTCCTGAATGAGTAATTTTCGTGTTATGACTCATCGGCGCATTTCCTAAGTCAAAGAATCGAAAACCTTAAAATGATTTTTTGCGATTTCAGGATCAAAAGAGGATCAGCGCCGCGAGAAGACGAGATAGATTGACAGTAGAGGATCTCTACTGGACAATTACTGTACTTGGCTGAGTTTTCGACGGAATCTCAGGAATGGAGGTGAATTTTCAAATAATTGATATTTGGCAAATTTTTTTTTCTTTATATTAAAAAAATCTTTATATTAATTATTTTTATAATGATATTTTAGATCTGAAAAGTTGTGTGTATTCTTCCGGCCTAATTACGCTCTTGAACGTGTCTGACATTTTTCAAAACTCGGCGTTTCGAGGAAAGTGCTCAAAACAGCGTCTTTGATTTTGGCGCGGCAGGCCGATTTGATGATTTCTTTTTTGGGCGCGTGCAGGTGCTTGTGCTCCTCTTCGCGTAAAACGCTTGTAATAGCGCGGCAACATCGCCCGCAATAAAGGATAAATACACAACTTTTAGCGGCCTGTAAAATGCTTACAACCTCGCGGATAATAAAGATCCTTATACCCGCTCAGGAGCTTCTGATCTTTGCTTGTTTGTTACATCAAAAGTGGGGCTCCTTTTTTGGAAAGTTTTTGGGTATCAGAAAATTAAAAAAAAAAACCGTTACTTGAAAAGATGTCACTTTTTCTTTATTTTAGTTTTTCAAAGTTTTTCGCGGGGATTTTCAATTTTTGTTAACTTTCGCTAACTAGGCCTCATTACATAAATTGCCCTAAAAATCCAAGCTCAAAATCAACTTTCGCATCTGAGATTGCGATCAGCTGGTGCATTCGCTGTAGATTTTCCGCTACGCATGAAAAATTAACCCCTGTCAATGGGTGCCACGCATTCTTTTCTGCTGCACCTGATTGTCGACATGCTTTTGTTTTAATTTTCGTAATTTTCGATTCTGCGAGATGAGTATAATTAAAACTAGTGGGAGACGGATAAGCGCCTTTTGCTTTCTTCAAAAAAGGGATTTAAGTTTTTATCCGATCGATCAGATTTAGGGAAAGTTTGAAGCGTTTCTATTCAGCATTTTTAAATCGAGCTCATTATTTTTACATTTCATTTTAAAAAATGAAGTAATGCAACTTATTTTAACTGATAATATTTGTATTTTTAATAACTAAAATCCCAACCACAGAAATAAACAAATATTGAAAGAACATAAACCTGCATCTGCCTCCTTCCCGTGGACGTTTTCGGATTAGCCAAACTTCCCCAGCTCCCTGTATTTCCCGCGTTTTGCAATAAATCTGCCACTTGACTGCCGTCAGCACTGTCACTTTCAGCATTACCGAGTGCATTTATCGCGTTTTGCACTTATTTAGACTTTTATTATCTCCCCCGAATCATCTTCTTTTACGGCCATTCATTGATGCAAGTCCACGAATTTGAGCTTGAATTTCTGGTCAACCTTTCGTTTCGAATTGATTGCCGATTTGAAATCGGGATGGTCCTCCAATTTGGGAGAAGGTCACCCTTTCGCAGATCAGATGTTTTCCAGATAATCCCTAATTTATTGCGATTTCTCTATTTTTCTACCCACCAGAAATCGATTTACATCCGGGAGGAAGAATATTATCCCTTTTTGGTTTTTGCTGAAGAGATTAATTTTGAATTTTTTCTGATAGAAATCAATCTTTGAAAATACAAACAGTTAATTTTTATTTGTCAACTTGGCCATTCCGGCTTTTACTTTCCCAGAGGTGTGAATATATTTTACCAGCAAACATTCCAAGTCTCCTACTCGACCCTTGATGGCTACAGACCTTTTCGAACGCGATTTTCCAGGATCAGCGTGAAGTACAGTTACTTACAGAGCCACTCATTCACCTCCGTGCAGAGCGAACTTACCCATTGTCAAGCTGCTGGTCACGCTGAAATTTGCCGCTCGTCGCCAGCACCATCAGCCGTCTTGCCGCACAGCGCCACCCAGCGACGCTCTGCCACTGCGCCATACTGTACGCTGCTCTAATATAACGCCGCGCCGTCGCTCATCGTCATATCATCTCTTGCCTTTCCAAACGCAACAAATTCAAACAGAAAGAGTTTCCAGTTTTTACCAAAAAAGAGAGCTTAAAGAAAATTGAGAGATCTCCCGCTAGAAAAAGAAGTATTAGGACAACCTTCTCAAAACCTAATTGAAACAGAAAAAATGGTCCAACTGCGCAATCTCCTCGCAGCTACACTCTCAGGCGCTGCTGCCAGTAAAAATGACTTCCGAGGCCGACTCGAGATCCAGTATGACTACCGCGGGTCTCTTAACCAAGAGAGTCTCGGACACATGGAAACACTTAAAGTCTGCGTGCTTAATTTCAGCTACAACCCGGACTCGCGGAGATGCGAGGATGCTCCAGAAGGAATACTTGAAAGCAGATCGCAAATCGGCATCTTCGGAACTGGCCAAGTCGCGCTTTCTGGCCACGGATCACGCCAACTAGACCTGCCCTTCACCGCCGTCTGGCCGGTAAGTTTCAAACTCGAGTCTAATCGCCGCAATTATTTCAAATGACTCCTCCCTTACTCGAAAAACACTTTTCGCGTTTATCTGCTAAATGGCAAAATAGAGCTTTTACAGTCCTTCCGAACAGTTGCTCAGGGTCCCATAAGCGTGTGCATATAGCCAATTAGACAAATTTTAAATTTACTTTCACTTGTTGACATTTCGCACGCGCTGCAAATGTACTAAATGCCGTCAACACCTTTTTTCCTCTGATTCTTCGCAGCTCTCGATTTTTTGAAACCCATTTCAAACGCGGAAACCAGCGGGGCAGAACACTTGTTTGGCTTAGCCCAGCAGTCTGTGATCTTAAACTGGCCCCAGCCCTATCGGCGTGATATCCATTTGTCGCTCCTTGAATTACTTAGCTGCTTTGCCTCTTTATCTAACCTTTTCTTTTTAGGGCGATTTGTCCGTGATCACCTGGACCGGCAGTGAAGCTACCCGCGTACACACCTTCGCCGGCGAACTAAAGCCGAGCAAAGACTGGAAGCGCATCAACGTTCAGGACGTCTACCTCCGTGCTAGAGTAACCTGCCTGGCCCCTTTTTACGGCGAGGACTGCGACACCATCTGCAAATCACCCAGCGAAAAACAAAAGAAAATTCTCGGGCACTACTCTTGCAACAAGAACGGCGAGAAAGTGTGCGATCCTAACTTCCGAACTGAAATCGACAACGGCTTCCCCTGCTTACAACGTAAGTAACGCTTTTAATTATTCATTAAAAAGTAACGCGCGGCCCTCAGGCCCGTGCCAAGCCACAAATTTGGCCTTTTCTCCCTCCAGGTGCGCCTTGTTCAGAAAGTCTCAAATTTCGCGAAAGTCACAAAAGCCAGAGAATCCATTTCCGTTTCAGTGAGGCAGTTAACTCTTGACTGATCGTTTTTTCGCTGATTCGAAAAATGCGGCGATTAAAAAACTTGCCACCTTTAATCTCTTATCCCCTAATTTCCCTTAAAATTTTCGCCCTATTCGATCATCTTCTAACACATGTATTTTAGGAATCTGCCCAGAGTCTGCCCCAGACCACTGCGCTGAATGTAATCAAGAAGGCCGCTGCAAAAAATGTGAGCCTACCCACTATCTAGAAGGCGGAACTTGCAAACTAGAAAATCCATGCGCACCCTCAAATGGTCGAAAGGTTTGCAGCGAGAGCAGTACTTGTATTGCCAAAGGGTACTCCTACCAGTGCATCATGCCCATTGAAGCTCCTATCGCCGAACCCTGCTCGGCCAGCTGCGCCAACAACGGCGTCTGCTACGATGGAAACAAATGCGCATGTCCCGAAGGATTCGCCGGCGAGTTCTGTGAAGTGCAAGAAAAGGACAACCTGCTCCTTGGTGTCGTTGCTGGTATTATGCTTTCTGTGCTTGGTGCTCTTCTCTGCATCACCGGTTTCATCGCCAGAAGACGCTCGCAAATGCACAAGGCCACTACCGACATTGACATCGAAGAGGGAATTATCGAGGAAGCTGCTCACTCTCGGGCCGAGGGTGCGCTTCTTCTCTCGGAATCAACGCTTCAAGCTGCCTACTCCAAGCCTTGCTCGCCTGCTAAAGCCACTAAAAACCAGCAGGAGGATTCCTTCGCTACGAATTCGTCGGACATGAGCCTGTCGGCGCCCCCCTCGTACAATGAAGCACTACAGTCGTAACTCTTTCTTAGCTTGTCAAATCGCCAGCCGAACGAGCTTCCTTTTTGTACATTTCTATGATCTTTTTTCTTCAGCGCCTCTCGAAGCAATAGTCACCGGTCCACTAGTATAAGATAGAAAATGTCCCCTTCTGCCTGCTTTCTGCTTCCTCTTTGCTTTTTGAAAATTAGCCTGACTGCGTTAACCATTTTTATTGCCGCGCTAGAAAGCTATTAAAATCCTCTCCTAGAGTTCAGACACAACTGTATCTATTAATATATGATCCCAAATGACGCTTCACTCTAATGAATGTTCGTCCGCTTGGGCTCATGTGAGTTAAAAGCTAAATCCAAAAATCAGTGACAGATTACACTGCCAGAAAATAAATAACGAAAATCAAAACATAACATCTTCTTAATTTAGCTCAAGATATGTTTTATCGTTTAGTTTCAACTTGCAGGTGGCTTTATGACAGCAGTCTGACCTTCACCTGCTCGTCAGCAGAGTTATAAAAAACAAAGATCGTGATGAGGCGTGTGAGCTTTTGCTTTGACATATTAATTTTAGGGGTGCTAGGGAGAACTTCCGTTACGACTTCAATTGACAGTTAGCTCTTTGGTGTATTTGTGCAATAAATTTATGGCTGATTTACTGGAAAATAGAGCTTCTTTAAAATGTGTATTCACGCGGAAATAATTTTGAAATCAACAAAGAATTCCGGGATAAGTCCTCTTTTTCCATGTTATCTCATAAAGTTTTGTTTATTTCCAAAGTGTTGACGTCTTTATACACTATTATAACCGTACAGTTTGTTTTGAGGAGAGGCAGGATAGATTTGTTAAGCAAGCGAATATTAAAACTCATAATTTATGAGTCTTGTGGGTTTTGTATCCTCAATCCACAATTCGAGCAACAGATGTCAAAGGTACCGTTCTGTAATGAAATAATATGCATTTTCAGTGTATTACGCACTTTGCAGATTGCACAATGGATCGATTGCAGCGTCTTCTGGTAAATTGCCAGTCGGTTAAGTAGCGAAGCGTTGTTGACCAAGTTTGAGGGTCCTTGGATCTTTTTGGTGTCTATTTTGACGCAGACAATCGGTCGGCATTTTTTGGGATCCACGAAATCCACTTTCAGCTCGTTATCTTTTAAAGGACTCACCGATGAAATATTCTAATTGTGCTATTTAATACATATGATTATTTGATTCAGTTCCTATCTCAATAATTTTTATATCTCTTTCTGCACAAATCTTATTGACATGTTGGCGCGATCGTTCTTTCACGACATTAGTTTGTGAATTATACTCATCATCAACTGGCTCTGTCTTCATTCTCAAGTCTTCATCGATAAAAAATTCTACGTCTCCGATTTCCATCCTCTTTGATTTCTCGATTCTCACATCATCTGTTTCAACAATGAAATTTGTCGAAGCTTCCTTCTGTAGATTCTTTTTCGGACAGATCGGCAAATGAGGCGATGGCCTTTTTTGGAACATACTCTTTCGCTAGTTCCTGCGATCAACGTCAATCTAATACGTCTTGAAACTTACAAATTATAGAAAAGGAATATAAAAAAATGCCTCGAATTTTCAGCTCTCTTTTTCAAGAATAAAAGGAACATATTCTGCACAAAGTTCCTCAACAAGCTTGTCAAGACTCTTTTCATTTGGTTCTTCAACGCTTTGCAATAAATGTTGATATTAACTTCAAAGATCGAATCAATGAATACTTTTACAAAGCGTGCCTAGATATTTTCTATACAAAATACCACCAAAAAAGCCACCAGTAAAGTTTCCTTGAGCAAATGCCATTCCATAAGGGAAGAAGATGCCGGAGAGATACATCATTGTCAGCGCATAAGAAATAATCATCGGAATAGTGAGCACCGCAGGCGAGAAAAACACTCTGTTCGCGTCGGAGAGCATTTGGTTCGTAGCGTCCTCGCCTAAACTCGTGTCGACTAATAGTCGTCAGGATGCAACTTACTGTAGCCTTTGATTGAGTTGTATCCAACGAAGCCGCCGACAATGCCAAGCCCGCCGACTGAGCGGAATTTCAGTCGATATCGAGATAATAACAACCCGCTAAAAACTGAACCAAGCAACATGCCAATGCCGCCAGATAAAACAGTGTTTTCCCATTTGTTCTTAAGATTTATTTCGTTTTGTGGATAAAATTATAAAAATTACCTTGAACTGATTATTACTGCCCATCAGGTAATAATAACAACCGCCCAAAGTAATGATGCCTTTCCATATATTAGTCTCGACAAGTGGTGCGAGAATGCCGATGTTAGTATTACTCTGTGCGACTCTGTTCAAGAGCGGGTAAGTGTATCTTCTCAGAAAGCCAAAATTGAAAAAGAGAAATGAACCTCCAACAACAAGCCCGAGTGTTTTGAAAATCTGGGAGAACTCTTCACGAACTTTTGGCGAGTAGTTGATGACTTTTTTCTCTGTCAGGTCATTTTTTATTCGATAGATCGACATCCCACCAAGAAGAGCACTGCCGCCCAAAAAGGCCCA
>Ga0115008_10004401_pt1 | contig 11696 bp, 9 predicted proteins | sample FraStrMetagenome_FD_87164 | JGI IMG/M metagenome (GOLD analysis project Ga0115008, IMG submission 87164) | Marine eukaryotic phytoplankton communities from Arctic Ocean - Fram Strait ARC3M Metagenome | ecosystem: Environmental > Aquatic > Marine > Oceanic | place: Fram Strait | collected 2012-06-18
CAGAATAACAAATCGTGGTGGAAAAGGAGTGAAAACTATATCTGTTACTGAAAAAACGGGTCATTTAGTTGCTATTAAAACGGTAACAGATGAAGATGATTTAATGATTATCAATAAATCAGGTATTGCTATTAGAATGGCAGTTGCAGATCTGCGTGTTATGGGTAGAGCAACGCAAGGTGTAAAACTTATTAACTTGAAAGGAAGTGATTCTATAGCAGCAGTAGCTAAAGTGATGAAAGAAGATGAAGAGGAAGATATTGATGATGAAAATGTTGATATTGAAGATGTTAACAATAATGGTGCAACTCTTGATTCTGACGAAGAAGAATAATTACATTAACACTTAAAAATAACTAATAATGAAAAAACAATTTATTGTTGCTCTTGCACTGTTAGTAAGCACGATTTCTTTTGCACAAAAGAATGAGCTTAAAACAGCGGAAAAAGCAATTAAATCAGGAAATTTTGCAGATGCTAAATCAGCAATTCAATCTGCAGAGTCTTTAATAGCAAATGCAGATGACAAATTAAAAGCGAAATTTTATTTCCTTAAAGGACAGGCATTGTATGCAAATGGTGCTGGTTCAAACTCAGACATGGACCAAGCAATTGAAAGTTTCAATATGGTTCAAAATGTTGAAGGCTCTACTAAAGGTAAATATGGTTCAACTATTGAAGATTTGAAGTCTCAAATGTTAAATAATTATTTAACTAAAGCCAATGCTGCTCTCCAAAGTAAAGATTATGCTGCGTCATCTATAGGTTTTGATAAAGCTTATCGTATGTCTCCTAAGGATACAACATACTTATATTATGCAGCATCTACAGCAGTGAGTGGTCAAGACTATACGACATCTTTAAAATTCTATGAGGAGCTTAGAGATTTAAAATTTAAAGGCATTTCCACTGAGTATTCAGCTGTCAATAAAGAGACTGGTGTAATAGAAAATTTTGATAATAAATCACTGAGAGATTTTTCTGTAAAATCGGGTACGCATACAACTCCTAAAGACAAGAAAACAGAATCTAAGTCGGCTGAGATTGTGAAAAATATAGCATTAATTCATTTAAGCAATGGTGATAATGAAAAAGCTATTGGAGCAATGAAGGAAGCTAGAGAGCAAAATCCAGATGATTTAGGATTATTAATTTCCGAAGCAAATGTTCAATTAAAAATGGGTAATAAAGAGCGTTTTACAGAATTGATGAAAGAGGCTACCTTAAAAGATCCAGAAAATGCTGAGTTACAATATAATTTGGGAGTTATTGCTGCTGAAGCAGGAGAAAAGGATGATGCTATGGCTTATTATGAGAAAGCTATTTATTTAAACCCTTCTTATACAGACGCTTACAATAATATTGCTGTATTAATACTGAGTGAAGAATCTGCTATCGTTGAAGAAATGAATTCTCTTGGAAATTCAAGCGCAGATAACAAACGTTATGATGAGTTGAGAGCTAAAAGAACAGCAATTCTTGAGTCTGCAATTCCATATCTTGAGACAACCTTAAAGTTGAAACCAAAAGATACTCAAGCGGTTCAAACCTTAATGAATATTTACAGAGGTAGTGGTCAAACTGATAAGTATAAAGCAATGAAGGCTAAATTAGAAGAGCTTGAAGCTGGAAATTAAACATATCATTTTACATATAAAAAAGAGCGATTAGAAATTCTAATCGCTTTTTTTATATGATTTTTTTAATGACTCGTAATTTATGAGTATGTACTTGTCTATCTACATTATAAATACCAGAGTGATCTAATCTATCAATTCTTACTTGACCATGTGCATGAATAATATAGTTGTCTTTCATAATGATACCCACATGAATGATGTTGCCCTCTGTATTATCAAAGAACGCTAAATCGCCTGGTTCACTTTCTTCAATGAAACTTAAAGCTTGACCTTGGGTAGCTTGCTGAGAAGCATCTCTTAAGATATGATAACCATTTAGCTTATAAACCATTTGTGTAAACCCAGAACAATCTATACCAAAAGGTGTTTTACCTCCCCATAAATATGGTGCATTTAAATACGTAAAAGCTGTTGCTATAATGTTCGCTTTTTCTTGTTTTGAAGATATAGAATTACCATCAAAATTATGGTTTAATATCTCTAATCCATTTAGAGATGATCCAATAGGGATTGTATATAGTTTATTGTCTTTACCTTGAACATATTCAATTAGATCTAAAGATAATTTATGATCTTGATTTTTTATGCTTTTGTAATCCTCTTCAGAAATTTCAAGATATTGTTTGTTGTCTATCCATCCCTCGTATTTATCAAATGCTAAACGAATTCTACTCCATGATTTTCGTTGCTCAAGAACTTTAAAAATTTCACCATACAACACTTGAGAAACAAGCTCAGTAGGGTCACTGGGCTCAATTCTAAGAGGTACAATGCTTAGATTACAAATTCCGTATTGCATTAAGATATATTAATTACGTTCTATTACAATAGCAGAAGCTCCACCACCACCATTACAAATAGCTGCAGCACCAATTTTGGCATCGTTTTGTTGTAAAACACTTAATAAAGTGATTATAATTCTTACTCCAGAACAACCTAAAGGATGACCTAAAGAAACAGCGCCACCATTAACATTTACGTTGCTATCATTTAAGCCCAATATTTTCATGTTAGCGAGGCCAACAATAGAAAACGCCTCGTTAAACTCGAAATAATCAACATCTTTTAGTGTTAATCCAGCTTTATCTAAAGCTTTAGGTAAAGCCTTTGCTGGAGCTGTAGTAAACCATTTTGGTTCTTGAGCAGCATCAGCATAACTTTTTATGGTTGCTAGTGGTTTTAATCCTAATTCATTAGCTTTTTCTTTACTCATTAAAACCATTGCACCAGCCCCATCATTTATTGTAGAAGCATTGGCAGCAGTTACAGTGCCATCTTTAGTAAATGCTGGTCTTAATGTTGGGATTTTATCCATTCTAACATTACTATATTCTTCATCTTTAGAGACTATTATTGGTTTGCCTCTGCGTTGAGGTACTTCCACAGGAACAACTTCATCATCAAATTTACCAGCATCCCAAGCTGCAGATGAACGGTTATAAGATTGTATAGCAAAGGCATCTTGATCTTCTCGAGAAAAATCATATTCGGTAGCACAAGCATCTGCACATACACCCATTGCATTTTCATCGTATGCATCTACTAACCCATCTTTTTGCATGCCATCAACTAAGGTAGCAGGTCCAAATTTTGTTGCAGATCTCGCATGCATGTAATGTGGAATTAAACTCATGTTTTCCATCCCACCAGCGACAACTATATCTGTATCACCAAGAGCAATAGATTGAGCAGCTTGCATGACTGCTTTCATACCAGAAGCGCAAACTTTATTTATAGTAGTACAGGGAACAGTATCAGGAATGCCTGCGTAAATTGCTGCTTGCCTAGCAGGAGCTTGACCAGTTCCAGCTTGTACAACATTTCCCATCAATACCTCGTCAACCAATTCTGGTTTTAGATTGATTTTATCCAAAGCTCCTTTAATAGCTATTGCTCCAAGTCTTGGAGCAGGAATTGTTGATAATGCTCCTAAAAAACTTCCAATTGGAGTTCTTGCGGTTGATACGATTACGACCTCTCTACTCATTTTAAATCTTATTTAATTTATAGCTGTAAAATTAATCATTTTTTAATTAATTGGTGGCTAACAATCAATAACATCAGTTCTATTATATTTTCTTACTTTTGAAAGTCTAAGTGCTCAGTTTAAAAGCATTTTTGATTTATTTGAAGTGCTTAAACTTTTTTTTAATGAATGATTTAGTAAATAAATGGTATCGTAATCATGCACTTTTGTATAAAGTGCTTTTGTTTTTAAGTACGACGTTTTTGATAGTTTATCTATTTCCGAAGAGCGGAAAATTTAGATATGACTTTGATAAAGGCAAGCCATGGCAGTCTGAAAGCCTTCTAGCTCCTTTTGATTTTGCTATAAAAAAGTCTTCAAAAGAAATTGAGAAAGAGAGGATTGAAGCTTCAAATAGAAGTGCTGTTTATTTTGATATTGATATAGCAGTCAAATCTAGTGTTATTGATGCATATTCCGAAAAATTTAAATCCTCATTTGCTGACAGTATAGTTGATAGTAATGAGAGCTTATTTGCTGTTGGTGAATCTGCTATTAATACCATTTATAACTATGGAGTTTTGGATGAAGATTATGAGTATTCTGCTAATAAAAATGTCATAATATTAGATGAGCAAACTCAATACGGGGAAACACAATTCTCTAATTTTAATCAACTAAATGGATTTAGAAGTATCATTGAAAATGCGTTAAGCGTAAATGGATTGTCAAAATTTGATGCCACATTTGTTTCTCTCTTTTTTGATATTATTAGACCTAATCTTACATTGAATTCTTCGTTAACACAGAATGCTTTAGATGAAAAAATTGAAGCTATATCAAGTGTAAGAGGTAGCATTGAAAAAGGAACGCTTATTATTTCTAAAGGAGAAATTGTAGAAGGAAATAAATATGATGTTTTAACATCACTAGAAACGGAGTATGAGTCTCAAGTTTGGAATGAATCTAATTATAACTTAATCATTTTTGCATACTCTTTGCTCGTCGCCTTAGCATTATTAATGCTTTTATTATTTCTTCGGAAATATAGAATGGAGGTGTTTCTCGATAATACTAAAGTGACATTTATCTTTTTTAATATTTTATTAATGATTTTGCTGACGACAATTATCATTAATTATAATTCAAAATATGTGTATGTAGTACCGTTATGTATTCTTCCTCTCGTACTGAAAGCCTTTTTTGATGCTCGTTTAGGATTATTTGCACACGTACTTACAGTACTGTTATTAGGTTTTATTGTACCTAATAGTTATGAGTATATGTTCCTTCAAATTATTGCAGGTATTGTTACAATACTTACAGTTTCTGAATTATATAAACGTGCAAATTTGTTTATTTCTGTAGGTCAAATCACATTGATTTATATCATTGCCTATTTTGCTTTCTTTGTGATTCAAGAGGGAAATATAACAACTTTAGATCCGTCCACATTTGGATTGTTTGTATTATGTGGACTTGCAACATTGTTTGTGCAGCCACTTATTTACATTTATGAAAAATTGTTTGGTTTGGTTTCTGATGTCTCGCTATTAGAACTTTCAGACACCAATACTAAACTTTTAAAAGAATTATCAAACAAGGCACCGGGAACTTTTCATCATTCATTAAACGTGGCCAATTTAGCAGAGGCATCGGCGAATGAAATAGGAGCAAACGCCATGTTGATAAGAGTGGGAGCTTTGTATCATGATATTGGTAAAATGAAAAACCCAACTTATTTTACAGAAAATCAAGCTACTGGAATTAATCCGCATGATGAATTGTCATCTCGAGAAAGTGCGAAAATTATTATTGACCATACACTCGATGGTATCGAAATTGCTAAGAAGTATAATTTACCTGATCGTGTTATTGATTTTATTAGAACACACCATGGTACGAGCATGGTATATTATTTTTACCGAAAAGAGAAAGACTTAAATGATGATACTCTTGAAGCTGATTTTAGATACCCTGGTCCACAGCCTTTTAGCAAGGAAACTGCTATTTTAATGATGTGTGATAGTGTTGAAGCAGCATCAAAGAGTCTTAAGGAACCAACAACAACTAAGATTGATACATTTGTTGAAACTATAATTAGCAAACAAATGGAAGATGGTCAGTTTTTAAATGCAAATATTACGTTTAAAGAGATACAATCTATTAAGAAAGTATTGAAAACAAAGCTGGCAAACATATTTCATTTAAGAATTGAATACCCCGAATAATATTCAAAAAAAATATAAATAATTGTTGTGTTATTTACAATGATAAGCTACCTTTGCAACCGCATTTGAAACATAATGCCAAGTTCATAATTTAACGGAGAGGTGCCTGAGTGGCCGAAAGGAACGGTTTGCTAAATCGTCGTAGGTGGAAACACTTACCCAGGGTTCGAATCCCTGTCTCTCCGCAAATTTCATTAATGACTTTATTAGATAATCAATTCGGGGTGTAGCGTAGCCCGGTTATCGCGCCACGTTTGGGACGTGGAGGCCGCAGGTTCGAATCCTGCCACCCCGACTAAAAAATGCTGAACATAATTGTTCAGCATTTTTTTGTTTACAAAAGTTTGCATTTTTCACAATGACAAAAATGTTGGTCTTTTTTAATCTACACGTTTGTAATTTTCAGAATAAATTCTATTTCCTTCGTCATCAATTTCAATTTGACTAAAGCGATCGTCTTCTAATACAATTTTATACGTGTAATCTCTACGAACTCCAATGACAATGTTCATCGTTTTTGATCCATAATCTAAAGTCTCAGTTAATATTGAATCATTTAGTGTGTAGGCTCCATATGCAAAATACTCGGTAGAGTCTGCTGGTACAAGTTTGCTCCACATGACTCTGCTTTTGGTGTACATTTTTACTTGCCTGTTGCCTTCTCTGGTTTTAAATGAATCTACCACTTGGTTGTTTCTGTAATTATAGAGTCCAATCATTTCCCAAGTACCTTCTAGAGAGGCTTTTTCTTCGATTTCTACTTCAACAATTTCTTCGACCCTTTCTTTTCCCTCATTACATGAGAAAAGTATTACAAATAGGATGATAAAAGTTACATGTGTTTTCATGATGTACGGTTTTATTGTTTCCTTAATTTACAAAAAATTAATAACATAAATAATTATGATATGTATTCCTTATACTTTGATAATAACTTTTAATAATTTTAGTGTAAGTATTCTATCAATAATCCTACTTTTGTTTTGTATAATTTGAATTAAAATAACATGTCAGATACAATAGAAAAAGTAAAATGTCTCATCATAGGATCAGGTCCTGCAGGTTACACAGCAGCCATTTATGCAGCCAGAGCCAATATGGAGCCAGTGCTATATCAAGGTACGCAGCCAGGCGGACAATTAACAACCACCAATGATGTTGAGAATTTTCCAGGATATCCAGATGGTATTACTGGTCCAGCAATGATGATAGAATTACAAAACCAAGCAGCTCGTTTTGGTACAGATGTTCGTGATGGTTGGATAACTAAAGTAGATTTTTCGGGTGATATTCACAAAGTATGGGTTAATGAAACTAAAGAGATCCACTGTAAAACAGTTATTATTTCTACTGGAGCATCTGCTAAATATTTAGGCTTAGAATCTGAGCAGAAGTATCTTAAACTAGGTGGAGGCGTTTCTGCCTGTGCAGTTTGTGATGGATTCTTTTATAGAAATCATGAAGTTGTTATTGTTGGAGCAGGAGATAGTGCTTGTGAAGAAGCTCATTATTTATCTAAGCTTTGCAAGAAAGTAACTATGTTGGTTCGTAAAGATGAGTTTAGAGCCTCTAAAATAATGGCAGCCAGAGTTAAAAATACTGAGAATATTGAAATATTGTTCAATACAGAAACTGATGAGGTTTTAGGTGATGGTCAAGTAGTCACAGGTGTTAGAGCTTTTAATAATAAAACAAACGAAAAGTTTGAAATTCCAGTAACTGGATTTTTTGTAGCCATAGGTCACAAACCAAATACAGATATCTTTAAAGGTTTCTTAAACCTTGATGAGACAGGATATATTACCAATACACCAGGAACTGCTAAAACGAATATTGAAGGTGTTTTTGTGTCTGGTGACGCAGCAGATCACGTTTATCGTCAAGCGGTAACAGCAGCCGGAACAGGTTGTATGGCAGCCTTGGATGCAGAACGTTATCTAGCAGCCAAGGAATCTGATTTTGAGGTTTCTACTCCAGTGTACTAAACTAAGTAACAAATATAAATAGAGAAATCCGAAGTTTTAAAGCTTCGGATTTTTTATGTTGTAAATGATTTTTACTTCGGAAATATTATAACTCTACTTCTCTTTCTTTTCAAGTTTAACTGTGCCGGTAAAGGTGTTAATTGTGATTTTAGGATTTCCGAAGAGATAAATCTCACTAGCTCCTGTAGCGTCAATTGCGATTGTATCTGTTACTTCTAGATAGATATCACTATCCATTTCTGCCAAAACAGTACACGCTTTTGTGGTGAAATTTTTACCATTAAATTGTGAATTATTATCTGCTCTTAGATTAAGATTAGTTGTAACTGTACCTTCTACATTTGCGCTTGCACGTTGATATAAATCCATTTTTACATCAGAAGCATTAATTAAAGCATCCATTTTAGTATTGTCGCTTATTTCTAAAGTCACATTTGTTGCAGTAACATTAAGTTTAACCTTTGTTTTATCTTTACTTGTAAAACTAAAACTGTTGGCCTTTATATTTAAGTATGCTCTTGCAGAACCACTAGTTGTTAATTTAGCATTGCCTAATTCTAAAGACGTTAAAGATCTAATTTCACCATCATCTTTAACTTCAATTTCAGAAAATCCATCACCATAATTTACTTTAATACTGAGTTTCTTATAACGTACCTCTCGAGTGGATGTAATTGTTAGGACGCTATCAATAACTTTGATGTCGAAATGTTCATGAAGATTACCATCTGTCTCAATCTCTACAGAAGGCTTTTTATTATAAAAGAGTTCAACATCGAAGTCCTGTCCAACTATAATTTTCTTGAAACCATCAATATAAGTTTGTTCTATGGTTAAGTTTCTATCACCTTTTATTTTTTCTAGTTCTTGTCCAAAGCTAACATTGCTAAAACCAAAAACGATTAATAAAAGTAAAATACTATTTTTCATTATAATTTGTTAAGTGTGATAACAAATATAAAACAAAAACCATCCCAAACTTGATTTACGTTTGAAATGGTTTTGAAAAACTATTGATTTATTGGTTGTGTAAGGTGTTTATTGTTTTCTTACATTACCTGCAGAAGTATCTGAAACACTCTCGTTTTTAGGATTTCCATAGTATTTAATATCTCCACCACTAGTGGCATTAGCTGTGATTTTCTCTTCAGCATGCACTGCAATATCTGCTCCACTTGTTACGGAAACTGTACATGATTGAGAAATAAGATATTGAGCATTTATATCGCTACCACTCGTCGCCGATGCACTTAATGTATTGGTTTTACCTTTTACTCTAATATCACTTCCGCTGGTAGATGCCAGCGTTGTAGATTGAGCGTCTAGTTCAACTTCAATATCTGCTCCACTAGTTGTACTTAATTTTATGGTATCTGTTTTAAGTGTATTGGTCGAAATCACGTCACTACCACTAGTTGCGCTAATGGCATTTAGGTTTGTAACATTAACCATTATCTTTTTGGACTCTGCTCTTTTGATATTGTCTTCAGCGTAGATTTTTAAAACACCATTTTCAATTTCTGTAATGATGATGTCGTGTAAATTTTCATCTGCTTGCACTTTTAATGATTGAGAATCACTTTGTGTTAGATATACATCTAGGCCTCTACTAACCTCTATTTTATTAAAGTTTTCTGGTAGTTTGCGATCTTGAGTTGATACATTTCCATTTCCAGTAACACCCGAATTTAAGTTAATATCGAAGTTACAAGAGAATAGTAGTAAACTCATAAGTATTGCGATTGTGATTTTTGTTAATGTTGTCATGATTGATTGTTTTTATTGATGATTAATATTATTGTTGTTGCATTTGATGATCAAAACTGATCACACGTTTTAACATCCATTTGTTGTTTTCTAAAATCCATAGATGTGAAAATTTAGCTGTACTGCCTGTAGCTACTTTGCCATTTGTAGTTTCAAAAAAACTATGGATGCTATTTTGCAATGCGCCATATAGCACTCCATTATTGTATAAAGGGAAAACTTCTAGCTCACCAACTAATTCTCTCGATGATTTAGTTAGCCTTGTTGGGTCACAAATACCTTGTTTCATTCCTTTAATGAAAGCATCTTTTGAGTTGATTAATCCTGCCTTATCGTGATAAAATTCTAGATCATCCGCAATTAGGTATTCAAGATGTTGCGTTTCACACTTATTGAAAGCTCTTTCAAATATTAAGCTATCATTAGCTTTTAGAGTTTTATAGACATCAGATGTTTTTTTAGATTGCGCTTGTATTGAGGCGACATTTCCGAAGAAAAAAAGAATTACATAAATACACTGTTTCATTTTTTGATTGATGATTATGGTTCAAATATTAAAAAAATGGTTGGTGAGTTAAATTTTTAATATCTGAACCGTTGATTGATTGGGTTGAGTTGTTAATTATTATCTTTAACGGTTGTTATTTTGATTCCATCTTCGTCAATTTCGTATCCGACTTCTCCAGTTTTAGCCTTTATCCCTTTGTCATTAATTTCGAGACTGCTATTATTTGATTTTGCTTTAATACCGTCATCATCAATTTGAAGACTACTATCATCTGATTTTGCTTTAATCCCGTCCTCATTGATCTCTAGACCGTTTTCTTGATTTTCAAGTATGAATTCTTCATCTTGTTCACAATCTAAACACTCAACATCATTAGAGATTATTTTAAGGTATTTCTCTTCCATATTGTGATCTAATATGTCATTGTAGTAATAATCATTGCTATGAAAGTGATATGTGTTTTCATCTGCATAAAGTACAGTGCCTTCTGGTAAATAGACGGTTATAATTACTTTTTGACCTTTTCTAATTTCTTCAATAGGAATTGTCAAATAATTATCTAATAACAATTCATTGTTTAGTAATTTGTAATTATAACTAATACGCTGAGCTCTACTTTTGGCATTATCATAATCAACACCTCTTGCACTGCGTTCAATTCTAATTTTTGCAATGCTGTCTTTTGTTGACCTAACAATAAGTCTTATGTCTCGATTATAAAGCAATTTTTCATCGTTATCATTATACGTAGTCTCAAAACCATTATCTCTTCGCATATAAGAGTTGGTTATTAAATCGTTATTTGCCATCCTTATAGTCAATGTGTCATTTGATGTAATTGACGCTAATCTTTCTGTTTTAATTGATGACCCTTCTTCTTTATAACTCAATCCAAATTTTGTAAATGTTATTGCTAACGTGATAAATGAGATGATCCATAGTCCTAATAAAGTATACTTAGCGGTTTTACCCATAGACTTCATATTCGAGATTAATATTTTGAGTCCCAAATAGAATACAAAAAACGCCATGATGCCGAAGAAAAAGAATAACATTAAAGACATCAACCATACTGGCATTCTCGTAGCATCAGTTACATCGAATAAGTCCACTCCGGGAAAGTGAATACTGTCCATCATGTTTACGCTAAATAGACTTATCACTAATGAGATAATAGTTACTGCACCTACAAACATTAAAACTAAGCCAAAGAATTTTGCAAAAATCTTTAGAAAGAACATGAAAATATTACCTATTGCTTCAAAAAATGAGCTAGATGATGATTTAATACGCTCTCCTTGACGCGGTAGATCTGCTTTTTTTACGCCTTCGGAAATGGAATCAGACACATTATCAAAGCCTTCTTTGATTTTATCGCCATGTTTTTTTAAATCTACATTTTGAACTGCGTTTGAGACGCTATCAAACCCGTCTTTGATTTTTTTTTCAATGTTGGAGATATTCACTTGATCTCCTGTCATTTGTATTTTTTCTGAAGTGGTTACCGCTTCAGGTACAAAAATCCAAAGTAGAATGTAAAGTAAAACACCAGTTCCTGCTCCAAAAATAAGAAGCACCCAAATTAACCTGATCCAAAGC
>Ga0115008_10004402_pt1 | contig 11695 bp, 5 predicted proteins | sample FraStrMetagenome_FD_87164 | JGI IMG/M metagenome (GOLD analysis project Ga0115008, IMG submission 87164) | Marine eukaryotic phytoplankton communities from Arctic Ocean - Fram Strait ARC3M Metagenome | ecosystem: Environmental > Aquatic > Marine > Oceanic | place: Fram Strait | collected 2012-06-18
GTGGTCGCTTCCGTGGCACCGCCACTGGTTCCGTTTTGTTGTGTGGAGGCTGCAGGGGCAGGAGCGGCGGAACCACCACCAAAGATATCATTGAGATCGAGCAGATCACCGCCACCTCCAGAGGAAGCGGCGGCGCCATTGGTTTTGCTGGGCGCACCGTCCTCGCCGAAGGAGACGGCTCCATGATCATCACCGAGTTCTGGAGGACGCTTTCGCTGCATTACCTTGATGTCAACAGCCGGCATTCGAGCCAGAGCTTCCTTCGCTGCAGCGACAACCTCAGCGCTGAGAGGGGTATCCCCGCCATCTGCCATTCCCAACATGTCGTCGCTGCTTTGAGGGGTCTTCACCGAAACCTTGACTCCCTTGATTGCATTAATAAGAGCATCGTACTCGCATGATCGCAGCTGCAATTCGAGCGAATGAGATCCCTCGTGCTTCTTCACGAGCTTGTGGAGCCGTGCGAGCGTCTCGGCATCTGCAATACCCGCAAATCGCTCGGAAAGTTTGGTGAAGCACGTCAATGCCCGCTCCTTCACCTCCTCCGGGCAGGAATGTCTCTTCGTGACCTCCTCAACGGTCGCAACGACATCCGAAGGCTCAAGACCCATGAACGAAATGGGTTCGGGAGTCTCCGTCGAGTACGGCTTCAAAACAAGGTCACCGTACTCTCCGACGCACCACGTTGCCACCACCAGAAGGCCGGTTTGTGTCCCGTCATCGTCGCGCATAGCCTTCACCAGCTTGTGGGTGGCATAGGCGCGGATGTCGTCGTCAGAACGAGAGATGTAGATAATAGCAGCCGACTGAACAGCGCGGTTGCACTCGCGGCCGGCGATGGTGAGCATGGTGATGAGGGTGTCCACTCGCCACCGGTCGTCGGGGCTGAATGTTTCGACAACTCGAAGAATGCGATTGCATATGTCGGCCCGATGCTCGCGGGGACAAAGCACGAGGTAGTTAAGCAGCTCGGCCGTGAGCGATTCGACGTTCTCTGCGTTGACGAGGTGATAGATGAGCTCCAAAGCTCGCTGACGGATGGAGATGTCGGGATCCTTGAGGCAGTCGACGACGGTATTGCGGTGTCGCTGAAGGGCCGACGAGGCACTGTTCGGTCCCTCGTCAGACGCGTCCTCATTGTCTCGGGCGTGCTGCTTGGCTTCGACGATGCAACGGGCGAGGGTGTTGAGCGCAACGTAGCGGATGTTGTTGTCCTTGTTGAGGAGGAATCGGCCGAGGATGTTGATGGCCAACGTGCGGAGGCTGTCGTCGGCCTCTATGGCCATGATGGTCTGAACGCACTCGTAGAGGATGGCATTGCCAGCATTCTTCGCCGTGTCGGTGTTGGTAGCGACCTGCGCAAGCACATCACTCATTTCCTCCGAGGCACTCTCGTCCTCAGTGCCCAGCAACCGAAGCAGGGTAAGGATCTGCACCTGAAGGAAGGGGTCCGAAATGCCGGCAACGTCATACTCGGGAGAGTATCCGCTGGTAAGCAGATTCCGCAGCAGCTTGACAAGGAGCGGGACGAGTCGAAGGAATGCCGATCTCGCAGTCGACTCGTACTCATCTTCTTCGTCCTCCTCCTCCTGGTTCTCCTGGTCGGTAATCAACACCTGCGTCATCAATTCCACAACGGTGATGAGGACTCCGTGGCTCCGATCCTTGAGCAACGTTACGAACCGATCCACGAAGTCTTCCACCATGTCGGGACATTTGGTAAGGCACCGGCACATGGCCAGGCAGGCCTTCTTTCGAAGGTAGGGCTGGGTGGATTTCAGGTGCTTATCGACCTCGGGGGCCAGATCGCGGGACATGTCGGCCGTGGCGAGGTTGCCGATGGCGCAAAGCGCGAGACCGGCGATGAATCGATTGTCGCTGTTGAGATCGTTTTTGAGGGAGTTGGTCGCAAGCATGAGAACGTCCGCCTCCTCGGAAAGGAGGAGCATCATGCCAAGGTATCCGATGCGCTTCTCTGGGAAGTGCGGCGACGCCACCAGCTTCATGCATTCCAACTGACCAAAGTGTGTGGGATATCCTGTTGTGTGCACATGCGTGCGCGGTTTGTGGTGAGGGAGGGGGAGGACACGAGTTAGTGAACGCAGTGGGAAAACAACACATGATGTGTGGGTGTGGGTGCAGCTGAAGCGTTGTCGAAAGTTCAAGCCGCAGTAAAGCCTCGTCTCGCGACCATAGTACAAAGAGAGCCTCCAGGCCGTATCAACAGAAACATTCATTCCGACTGAAGAGAAAGGAAGCTGATCGCATCGCAATGATGGATCGCATCGCAATGATGGGGCGCATGGATATGCTGCACGTGTGAAGAGAGACGGCAAAGCCAATCCAACCTCAACGCATTAGGAAGGTTCTCCGATCGGTGGCAACGATCGCGAGCGGGAGGGAGTCGGTCCTTCTCTCTCCCATTCTCCATCCATTCGAGCATGCACCTTGGCGTGGATACAGGTATCGCCGCCGGCGCTTTTCTCTTTTCTTCCCGTGCCCTCCGATACGTAGAGATCCGGTACCGATCTACACACCCGACCAACGGATTTGTGGTCATTTTGGCCCGATACGATCCATCTCTCCAGCAACCACCGACACCACGCCAATCCAAAGCCGTCTGTCCCATCTACTGTCCGGTGCCTGGTGCCACCGCCGTTGCATAACTCACCCAGCATGTGCATGAAGAGCAACTTGGCCACGTTCCGGTGCCGGTACTGCTCCTGCTCCTCCCGGATGGCGGTACGGATCATGGCCGACTCCTTGGCGATGACCGCCCGCTCCTCGGCCGCCGTCTTGCACGCCCGGACCTGCCGGATGAGGTCCCGGAGCCGGAGCGACATGGCGGGTTGGGGGTAGGTGGGTGGTATAGTAGGGTGGCTGCAGCTGCGGGCGCCGGCCGATGATACGCGCTCTCAACAAGTCAACGAGCAAAATGCAAAATGCCGCTCAAGTTGTGGTGATTACCAGTCTCCCCTACTTTAGATTGTAGAAGAATAAGAAACCGGCGGCGCCGTCATCGTTGTATCGCGGCTAGGTATCGTGTTGCCGGCCGCAGCGCTTGCTAGCTAGAGCGGATACCGCTGTATTGTTTGTTCTAAAGAAGTAAGTGCAATGCCAGGGTTCCATAACTTTGTCAATTGGGGGCGGGCGAAAAGTCTTCGTGTGTATTGTAAGAGCCTTTGGTTCTGGAGGTCAGAAAGTGCAACGGGAGTCGAACATCGCAACGCATTGCTGTTCGTGCCGTTGAGGGGTGCGGAAGGGCATGCCTTGAGGATTCATTCCTATTAGCTATCTGCCAGTTGCGCAATCGTTGTCATTCATCGCTCTCAAGTCTTTGGCGGGGTCCGTATCTCTTTCACTTCGAATTTATTTGCCAAACACATCTCTTACCCTCACGTGTTGTTATTGTTTTTATCTCCGTCTGCAATAAAGGCAAACCACATAAGCAGCCAAAGATGGGCGAATCCCCCGACGAGCTCCCGGGAGCCAGGACCAATCGCATCCAAAAGAAGAAGCGGAGGTCGAAGAATTCCGAGCGGCGTCTCGTGGAGTATTTCTGCGTCGTTTCCTCCATCCCCAAGAAGAACGTCGATGGTGACCAGAGCGTGGAAATGACGGCCAGTCTGGCCACCACAAGGAGGGACGATGGGGCGGCGGCGGATGACCAGACCGCTACCGCCGCTGCCGCCGAGGAGAAGGAGGAGAAGGCCGCCGAACAGACGCCGAAGAAGAAGTCGACCAACCCCTTCGATGATGACACCGCCGCCGGGAGCAGCACCAACGATAATGACGGTGGGAGTGATGAGGAGGAAGAAGACGACGAAGAGGACTTTCACTTTGTCGATGACAATGACTTTCAGCCCGTTATCACGGCGCGGTACCCCCCTGAAGATCACAAGGGCAACCCCCTGCAGGAGAGCGTCACGTGCTTCTGCCATCCCGGTGGAGCCATCAACTTGCGTTTGGAGGCCTGCATGCCCAAGGTGAGTTTTGGCATTGCTTATTTTTGAATGCTTTGTGCATTGGTCACATGTTTTCTACGAAGTTGGTCCTAATCCGTTGCATTATTCTGTTTCACTCGATGATCAATCATAGGTGCATTACTTTGTATCTACCGGTGGCAAGGGCGAACAAATGTATGGAACCGTCCTCACCATCTGGGAGCCCTACATGCTAACGGCAACCAAGAAGGACGGTTCAGGTGATGGCAATGATGATAACGGTGGCGGAAGCAACAGCATTCAAAAGAAAAAGGTTCTCAAAAAAGAATTCTACCTGCCGAAATGTCTGGTCCTGATCTCGGCCCACTCGTATCTGATTGCCTACCGGGAGTTCCTCGTTCAGCTCCATCGCATGTCCAAGATGGGCAGTATGCCGCTTCCAATTGAGAGGTACATTGTCAACTTTTGCGCAGAGATTCCGGCCCCGCCACCGGGGTCGTTTGAGGTTCAGACAACCATCTTGGACTCGTCCATCAAGTTTTGGTCTCCCCCCTTCAACCAGCCAATTACTTGGGTCAGCCTGCCCTTTTCGCATCTATTTGAGTGTCTCGATGTGGGAAACATTATAACTGTGTGGCACTGCCTTGCCCTGGAGAGACAGGTCCTCCTCACATCGACGCAGCTATCGCTCCTTACCGAATGCTGTGAGATATTTTTATCTCTTCTCTTCCCGATGCGTTGGTCGCACGCGTACATCCCTGTCCTACCTCACTTTCTGATCCCCATGCTCTCGGCCCCGATGCCGTATCTGTGCGGCATTGATAAGGGCAGCCTTGCCGATTGCTTGTATGACCTGAGTCAGGAGTGTGTGGTTGTGGACTTGGATTGCAATCTCGTTACGCTCGGACCGCAGACGGATCCGCTCCCTCCGCTGCCTCCCAATATTTCTGGCATGCTCCGGTCAAAATTGGAAGATAATGTCGGCCAGGTCTTCCGCGAAGCGCGATCGTTGACCAAGAATGACGATTACTCCGACCGTGGCATCCACCTACCGCCCCATACCAAGATGATGTCCGATGCAATGTGGGAGAGTCGACTTTGTCTCTTTGACGAGGCCTTTAATCTCACATTCACCCCTGACATGGCGCGGAAGAACTTGTTGAATGGCAACGATCATTCTCTCGTCAGCTTCACGGAAACCGATCAATTTCTCATAATGTCCAAGGAGGAGAAGGAGAAGCTTCGGAAGCAATCGCAGTGGGACGCTGTTCAGGAAGCCTTCTTGGATATTTATGTGTACATGCTGCGCAATTACCGCAAGTTCCTCGTTTTCCCGTCCAAGGATAATACAGAATCATCTTTTGCATCGTACGGTGGGGCAGGCTTCCGATCGAATGAATTTATGGACTCTCAGCGATACGACATGAAGGCCTTCCTGAAGCAGCTCGTTGGTACACAAATGTTTGACGACTTCATGACAAAGCGGCTGTACGGTTCTACCGATGCGGACATTGCCTTTTTCGATACTGCTGTGGATATGATATTGAAGAGTTATGGCAGGATGTCGAACGTGGATGTCAAGGGCAGAGTCAGAGGAGCTGCTGAGGCCGCGGCTGGTAATGCGGATGGTGGCGGCGACGGCACTGGTGGCAGACGCAGCTTCGGGAGCCGGTTCTTGCGACGTGGTAGTGCAGCTTCGATGAGGTCGCTGACCGATAAGCCAAATGGACCGCTTCTCCAGAGTGCCCGTGTCCACCAGTCGCTCAAGACAATTGTTCCCCCTGAGCCCAGCGGTGTTGACCTTCCTTCGGCTGATACCATCGAAGAGATGATGGAGAATGCCGTAATTTCAACCATTGACGATGATGAGTTGAGCGTCGGCTCTACCAGCACGGCTGGAACTCACAGCACCAAGGGAACCCGTACGTCAACCAGATCTGGTCTTTCGTCGATCACCGGCGGTGCAGGCGGGTCGACTGCTCCTCCGAAGAGCCCTTCCGCCCTCAGGCGGCGTCAGGAACGCATGAATCCACCCGAAAAGCAATATTGCTACACCTATCCAGTGTTCCCTTCAGAGCTCAATAGCGATCTATTTGGGGAGCCTCGACCTATGCCCCAGGCGGTGATGGCTGAATTCGATCGACAGAGGGCGGATGCTGCCAAGTTCCGTCGATCCACCTCTCATGGTAACCAGGCTTCGAAGAACAACCACATTCGAAAGGGCCATAAAACTACCAGTCCTAGAAAGGATAGTGCTCCCGTAACTGCGGAAAGTGCAACGTTCACTGTGTTCTTTATGGCCTTCACAGCTGCCGTCGGAGCAGATTTGCTCGAACTGTCCGAGAATGAGCCAGGAAAGGCTGACGAACGCACCATCTTGTCCACCTATACTCACCCGATAGACGCCGAAAGCAGCAGCGATGACGATGAATCGCTGACTACTGTCGACGAAGACATTGTGGAGAACGGCGCCGCAAAAGCTGATGATGATACCGAAAATTCCAATGGTGGCGATGACAGTGGCAAAGATGCCTCCAGCGTCAAGACGGATGATAACAATGATGATGCTGCTGACGATGCTAGTACCGATGCCAGCGCAAATAAATTCATGACGCCCAAGGCGAACAATCTCAAGCCAGCTGTCTATGTTCTCGATGAAGAGGAAAGTAATAAGACGGAGGAGAATGACGAAATGAAAGAGACGAAGAAGAGCAGGTTCCGAGACAAGCTGTCGGATCTTGAGATCGAGGAGGCGAAGGCTACTGCCCGCGCTCAGCTAGGTCTTTGCTTCGAGATGCTCGATATGATGAAGAAGAGAGGCTTGAAGGCGGAGCCCGATGCTTTCCAGTACCTTATCGAAGCCTGCGGTCGATGTGGTGATACTGATCGAGCTTCCAACTTGCTGGGGAGGATGCACGAGGACGGCATCGTTGCCGATGGCGTTGTCTATTCCTGGCTGGTGACTGCCTTCTCTTCGGAAAGTGCTTGGAATAAATTGAGCGGAAAGAATGCTGAAGATTTGCCAGACTGGGCGAACGGTGCATCTGTAGAAATGGATTGGAATAAGCTTCAGAAGCGATCCATGAGAGAAAAGGCGAAGGACCGTCTCAAGAACTTTGCCGAAGATGACGAAGAGGAAGAGGACATCGTTGGAGCTCGGAGAAAGTCGGTCGTTCGAGTCAAGCAGATGATCCGACGACGAATGGGCACGGAAAATGATCAACGTTTGGAGCCGATCATCAAGGCTCCGAGCTTGGAGGATAAGGCATTTGTGTCGGAGGCTGTCTTGAGACAGATCTTGCTCGGTGAGAGCCTTCTTGAGATTGTGTATCCTGACATTTCCATCGATACGGACAATGAGCTATGCCCTCAGTGCAACAAGCTCCTTGCCGACGACGAGGTGGCGGCGGGATGGACGAATGGAAATGCTCAGGACTACACGACAACGTGTTCCATCTGCACACAGAGATTTGTCCCTCACTTTTGTGTTCAAAGTACGGCGCCCGGCTTTGTCGGATCGAAGGGAGCTGATACTCCCCTTCTTTGTGAGCGCCTTTCTCCCTGGGTCCTTCAGAAGGAGCTGCGAAGTGTCATGAGCGATCGAGAGGGCATTGAAGACCTTCTTGACCCTGATTGGCGTGCCAAGGAGACCAAGAATGCCGTTCTGTGGTGGAACCTCATCCTCTCCTGCATGAGATACAGATTCCCCTTCGCGTTTTTGCTCCAGGGAAGCTTTGAGACCAGCCTCATTGCACCCACCCCCGTGGATGATATGTGAACGAACTTCAATGCAAAGTGTGAAGCAATACTCGTACAATTGTATCTTCGATTTGAGCCACTATATATATGTGCGATACGATAAAGAATATTAACAATCATAATCATGTACCGGTATGAGTTCGAGCAAAGAAAAGACTACCTGGTATAACTACTACATACTCAAGCTAGGCTCTACTTATCCACACTTGCCCGAACAACTGAAAGGTATGCCTCGTTCGTTGACTGGCCGCCCATCCACTTTGGGTTGGGACCAATTTCTTCCCCGCTCGCCTTCTGGAAAGCACCTGAATAATGAAAGAAGCTTCCTACGATGAAGACATGCTCAAGGTCGTTTGTTTGCAGCCACAACGAAATTGCTTTTGATGGAAAGCAGCGATTCGACAGAGCAAACATGGCCGTGCCGCCCGGCCGCAGGACGCGGGCAATCTCTTTGCATATCTCGAGGGGACTTGATAGGTAATCGATCGAAACCACGTTGGTGATAATGTCAAACGAGTTATCCTCAAAGGGGAGAGTGGGGTCGGCGTTCAGATCCTTAACAACGAACTCATCGACCTGATCGTTGTCCTTGAGCTCCTCCTCATTCATTCCCAACGCCACGCGCCTTCCGGTATAGTCGTCGACGTCTTTTGGGAAGTGAGAAACGTGGCTCGCACAGATGTCGAGCACGGCTGGCTTCTCCTCTCCCTCTTTTGCCTCGGCGACCTTAGGAAACTCTCGTGCATAGTACTCCGTTAGAGCTGAAATCGCCTTCTCGTCGACGTGGTAGCAAAAGCGAGGGACGGAGTAGAACATGGAATCGTCCATCTCGTCCTGCCGACGAAGGTCTGCGGGCGAGAAGGGCCACTCATCGGGCCATTTGGGATTGGCCAGCACGTCCTCCACAGAGATGGTCTGTTTCGCATTGAGGGCAGTCGAAAAGTGGCCACCGCTGGGGTGTGTCATGAAACCGGAGGCTAAGGCCGTCACGAGGCTGGCGACGAGGAAGGACGATGCTGGGGACGGCATGGTACGCTGAATGAGTGCGGTATCGTATCGGTAGCGGTATTCGCCATTGTTGTATCCACTAAAAATACCTGACTCAGTGGATGGTTTAGTGGCTGCAAAGGTGGTGGTCGCTCGTACTCTCGTACTTCGCAGATTTCGCACCATGACCACCTCACCCCGCCTCCGAGTTCGTCGTCTGGCCAAATCGCAGGACGGGTCGGGTCAGTCGATCGGAGTAACGTCTGATGGAGTGCCCTACACGTGGGGACGAACTAATAGTCTTGGCCAGCTTGGCCGACCATCAGGCGACAAGAGCAAGCCAAGCCGTGAACCTCACCCGGCACAATTTGTCGATTCTAACGATCCGGTCAGGCTGGCGGACAATGTTCGAGTGGTTCGGGGATATGCCGGTGGCAACGGTGAGGCGGGGCATACGGCCGTCGTTGATACGAACGGTCATATGTGGCTGGCAGGGTCGGATAGGTGGCAGCAGTTGGGCCTCGTAAAACTTACAAGTAGTATTGATGCCAATCTCGGTGCAACGGGGTACACCTGGGATGGCTTGTGGAAGGAACGATTCCATAAAAACAAATATGTGACGAGATTACTACAAGAAGTGACCGGTGGAGATGGTACCATTCGTGACGTAGCCATTGGCGGTGATCATACGCTGGTACTTTCGGCCAACAGAAAAGATGTAATTGCCTTCGGTAAGGGTGGAGAAGGACAGCTCGGCCTCACGGGGAAGCCATGGGTGTCGGCACCTGTCCGATCCAAGGAGCTGTCCTCCAAGAAGGACGATATCGCAGCAGTATGTGCCATCAATCACTGTTCTCTTACTTTGGGTGATGATGGGCAGGTTCTGATGAGTGCTGGGAAATGTAGCAAGCGCATATCCGAAGGCTTTGCAAAGGCCCTACAATATTGTCAAAGGAAGGCGGAGCGAGAGGGATTGCTCACTGCAGTAAAAGATACCTGTAATAATGGCGAATAAGTTGTGTCTTACTGTTCAGTTCTACCGGTACTCCGCCAAAAATTTGACACCAATTACATGTAATGATACAATGAAAAAAGTAAAATGGAGTACTCCTTCCTCAGCCTCCGCAATTCGGCCCTTGGCAGGTTTGAAGGCAAGCTGAGGTCGCAGCACAACGATTTACTGCACAGTCGGTGAAGATTAGGTCCATATGACTGCAAAGATTTGCTGGGACGTTGCCGGTTATGCCAGAATCCTTGATGAGGAAATCAACTGCATGAAAATGGAGAACGAGCGATAAGAGAAACCATAAGAAACTGCAACACATAGGTACACACTACTCTAGCTACGTACATGTAGTCCATCCAGCAACGCACACAAATATACATCGACTCACCCAAGTTGCTCTTGTCCAGTTCCACGGGGATTATTCCCGTCAAAAGGTTGCTCTGCACATCCAGCGTTGACAATCTGCCGTGGTCCAAAATGGCCTTGTAAGGCAACCTCCCTTCCAGTTGGTTATTGAAGGCGTCAATCTCCAGGAGCTTTTTCAGACTGACAATCTCGTACGGGAGCATGCCCGACAGTCCATTCTCGCTCAGCACGAGCTTCACGACCTCCGTCTTGGTGAAGTCGCACATGACGCCGTAGAATTCACATACGTCCGGTCCGGTGGGCCAATTGTCGGACTTGACCCACCCACTGCCGTTGGTTTCCGAAAAGAACACATGGAGAGCGTATCGCTGCAAGAACATGAGAGAGCCCGGCTTGGTATCGACGGTGTCCTGATACAGGATGAATTCGGCAGCCTTGTGCTGCGAGGGGGCACTGGCACCCGCGGACGAACCGAGGAGGGACGCGGGATCGTCCGGCCACTCCACATCCGGCGAGGCCTCCTTGATCAGTTCGTACGCGTAGTAATCCGAAGTGGTCGGAGAGGCAGTCGGGCTCACGGTGCCGGGAATCTCCACGATGGGGTTGGGCTTAAGGACGACGCCGAACACCACGCCAAGGACGGCCCCGATGGCCAGCAGGCCGAGGATGATCCCGGCGCCGATCTTTTCCTTCCTGGTAATCTCCCCCCACGCCCCCGTCTCCTCGAGGTCTTGGAACTTTTGGTTCCTCTCCAGCGGCTTGCCGTCGGGACCGCGCGGCGTGCCATCCTTATCGACGATGGTGCCGTCGGACAATTTCTTGCTACCGGGCGGGTATAGCTTTTCCTGTGGCTGCGACCTGCCGCCGCGGCCCCGGCCCCGTCCGCGACCCCGTCCGCTCCTCCCTCTTCCGGACTGCCGGCCTCTGCCGCTCTGTCTGCCGCCTCTTCCCCCTCTCCCTCTGCCGCCGCGGCCGGATTGGCCCCTCCCGCTGGCACCGGGGCCGCGGCTGCCGTTCCTGCCGCCGGGACCTCGCTGACTCGGACCGCCCCTCTGGCTCCCGGGCGGGGGCGGCCTCCTCCGTCCTGACGCTGTTGTTCCACTCCGCCCTCCCTGCGGGGGAGGGCGGCGGTTGTTTGGGTTCGATCTGCGCGCGTTGGACGGCTGCCGCCGCACCTGGTTGTTGTTTCGGCTGTGATACGAGCCCGTCTCCTCGTCGTGAAAGTCGTTCTCCAATGCATTGCTGCCACTGGCGGAGGCCGAGGCGACGGAACCAAATCCGTAGCTCCGATCGTCGGCGGAGGCGGCGGACGGTTTGGCGGGTGCGAGGAAGGGATCGCTCTGCTGGTCTGCCGACCAATCGTCGAAGCCGCCCGGCGCATCGTCCCAGTGGGATTTAAAGTCGTCGTCTGCCATGGCTGTCGTTGCTTTTTCCGGTGGGGTGGGGTAATAAAATATGGCACGAAGAAGATACGATTGCTTTTGGTCTTTTGGTCTGGCATAAGAATGGCCCTGCGTCATAAAGAAACAGCGAATCACGAGATCACGAGCGCTACTAGGTCCTAGCTAGCGCGCGCGGCGGCGGCGCATGGCCGCATGCTAGCATGGCACGAGCGCGTGCGCCGCGTGCGCAA
>Ga0115008_10004403_pt1 | contig 11694 bp, 5 predicted proteins | sample FraStrMetagenome_FD_87164 | JGI IMG/M metagenome (GOLD analysis project Ga0115008, IMG submission 87164) | Marine eukaryotic phytoplankton communities from Arctic Ocean - Fram Strait ARC3M Metagenome | ecosystem: Environmental > Aquatic > Marine > Oceanic | place: Fram Strait | collected 2012-06-18
ATCAAAATCGTCTTAACTTTATGGAACTGTAAAATTTTTTGAAATTCGATGAGTTGTTTTTGAGCTATGAAAGTGAAGAGCCCCCGGGTCTAAAAAATAGACCCGCGCATGACAAAGGGTTAATCGTGTTATGAAAAACACACGTAGATGACAATAAGTATATTATTTTTTTGAATAAATTCATAAAAGGAATAACGCTTAACGACAAAATGTGTCGGCAATTTACGCTTCACATACGAGGTTGAGACTTACATGAAGTATTCATCTGATGAATTTTATCATACTTTATGATGATTATAACGAAGTTCGTCACATTTCTAAAAGTAAAGATTGTAATTTATGCACGCGTCAATAGATTTTGAGTCAGCTTGATTTTTTTCACATAGCGTCTTTGCTCTAGCACACTTCTTCTAATGCTTTTTTTCAAAGACGAATTAACCCTGAACATTTTTTTCTAATTACTGCCAATTGAGTACAGAACATAGATTTTGATATTTTAAATATTCCTAGAAAGCGCCGGTCCCGGCTCGTTCAGAAAGCAAATTTCATGAAGGTTAACGAACACCAAAATCGTCCTTTCGCAGTCATAAGGACACTTTATCTGAAAATCTGTGACATTATAACATTTCTGTGACACAGCTGGGAAGACTACGGCTGCAACGTCATTCAGCATTGCTCTTAAAATACGCAAAACTCGAAACAGCAGAGCAGTATTAATAAGTGAAGCGTTAATCTATAAAACGATAATATATTATAATTTTCTGAATCGTTTTATGGTTACCAACAAATCTCCAAAGTAAAATAAATTGCAAAGAAAATTGTATCAAGCGTCAAGCATCCTAAATAAAGAGCTCTTTAACCCTCCCCCAAACCAGCGGAAACCATAACTCTGAAGCAAAGATATACACTCTTCCTTCCGAGCTTACAGCCACCCATGAGTGAACATGACTTTTCGGAAGTTGGAAATCAAAAGTCGTTTTCAAAATCAAAAAAGAAAACAGATGATTGATTTTAACGAATTTTTGTAATTTTCGATAAAGCCGGATCCTGGCGCGTTGATGGATACGCGTCGATCCGGTAAGGTGCCATTTCCTCGGCACCTTTTTCTTTTTCCAACAATGATTTCGGCGCGCGAATGATCGAAAATGATGGAGATTTTATTTCGAATCAGGGGCTGATCATCTACCCTGCCAACAATTCAATTTTGATTGATTCGCTGGAGCTACGTTTGGCCGAAATGGATCGCGCTAGCTTGGCAAGAGAGGTCGGTGCACCTGCCAATAGGGCCCGATTCCTCACTCAAAATGCCTTCTGCCTCAGCGGTCGCATTTGTGTCTTCTAGCTCGGAAGTACCAAAACCACAGCATTTGATAGCTGACCTCAATGGCGCGTGATAACACATCCGCCATTTGTCATTTGGTCATTTGGGCACACAAAACTGCGTGCCTTCATTCTTTGGCAGCTTCGGGCGAAGACTTCTCCCTTTCTTTATTTAAGAAAACACATATTTTGAGAACTTGGATTCTTCTTTCATAAACGGAAAGCTGTCGCAATTCTTCACGCTAGCCGATAAGTTATGATAATCGCCATTTAAACAAGTTATGATTTATGAGGCGACGTTTCCGACTGAGGCGAAAACGGAAGCGACGGTGCTAATTGAGGCTATGATGGGAAAAGTTAATTGTAAAAATGAATGGCTATTAGCCGGACGAATATGAGATTAACTCATCGCCCGTGGCAGCACAACCGGATGTGCTGAAAAGTCAACTTGTTAACGCTCACCTTCCAAGTTTTGTTAATGATGGCGAAGCACACTTAAGAGCCAATACGCAGGATGTTAATGTCCACGATTTGAGTACCATTTTTCAATAAAATTTATAGATCCGAGCTTCGAGTCCATAAAAAATATTAAGTCCTTCAGCTGAACGAGATAAAAACCTACTTTAGAGATCACCATTAAAGCCATCTGTGGGCGAGTTTTGCGTACATTGCTCGTGATAAACGATTAATATTATTCAAACGAATAGTGACTTTTGAGTTTTCTCGTACCTGCGATCACTCTGGAAACATGTCGGATGCAATTTGACTGCTATCGCTGTACCGTTTTCTTCTTCGATCGACGTCGTCTTGTCAAACTGGCGCCATCGACGGACTTCTCAGGCAATAATCGCATCTCCTGCACTTCCTTCCCAAAAATTTCGACGTCGAAAAGGTCAACACTTTTAATGGCAATATTATACGCGATTCGAATCGCGTTTACTATTTGATTTGTTCTAATGGGAAACTCACCAGAATCGTTATTGGAATGCTGGTACAGTTATTATTACAGTAGTTCGCGTAATGAAGTACTAAGTCGCGAATAAGTTACGATTTCCCGATTGAATTTGGATGCACTTTATAAAACATCGGCTTGATCAAATCACTTTTCCGCTTCCGGCTGCGTGGCCGGATCAAAGAGGGCGGCCAAACAACGCTCCAGGCGTGTTCTCCAGGCTGACCTTTATTTCCAAGCAGGTTTACGAGCTGCAGGAGGAGGCTTTTGTAACAACTTCATCATGTGTGTGCCCGCAACGGGCAAATTGCCTGAGGGGTCGGTCACCAAACTCAGCTGGGTGTGAGTTAGCCTCGTTAGAGAGCATTACTAGCTATTGATCTTTGTGTACACGATCATTTCCAGCAATTAACGCGCGCACGAGCTTTAAGAAAATACTCGATTTATCATGAAAACTTTGATTCTTTTGCGGACAATATATATTTTTTAATTAATTTAATTCTTCATATCGGTTCTCATCGGGTGATTTTATGTTGGTGATATAAATCTTTTTGCGCACTCAAGCAGTGAAAACTTCAGATAGAAGTATTAAACGTACATGTAATCGTGAAACTATATAGATTTCCATCTGCGAAAACCGTCTAGGAATAACCTACGAAGGTGGTGTCACGAGTTTTTAAACGTCATAAATATTTTCGCAGATGAAAGCAAGATCTTCGCAATGCGTCTTTTGATTGAAAGAAAGGGTATTTGACGCTTCCTGCAATAAATTAATGCCATTATTGCCCTAGGCCCATTTTCACGTTCACAATTTACAGCTGAGGGGATTAGCGTGTGCCGCTTTGAGCCTAATTTGAGTACTGCTGGTGCTTCTCTGAGAGTTCCGTCAGTGTCACAGCCCTGGGGCCGTTAATGTCGCGCGATTAACGAGGCGAGAAGAAGTAGGACCTGCAGCTCATGGACTGTGCCTCGAACGACTTGATAACCTGCAGCTACCCGCGATACAGTGATTTTTTGGAGTGTATCTTTAACAAAGTAAACATCTTTTTGGATAACAAACTAACAATATGAAAAATGAAATGAATGATTTATGGCCGGATTCTTGCGCGGAACTTGCGCCAAGTTCACGACAAACAAAAACACTTTTTGAAGATGATGGCCGCAAGCGCGTGTGCCCAAGGCGCCGCGCCCTGACAGGCCGTGATCCGAACCCAAACTCGAGCGTAAGCCCCCTAAAGCTTTATATCGCTGGAATTACACTGTTCTAAGGACGGAATCGTTTGAGCACACGCGAACCGGTTCTCAAGCTCCAGAAGCTATGTTTGAATTTGTTGTAAGATCCTCAAATGAAGGACCAAGTATCTCACGAATACCACGTTAATTTACGATTCATAAAATTAATATAATTTCCGGTCTAGGTTAATTTTGATGATTTTGCAATCTTTGGGGTATTAAATTTCAAAAAGGCCATTTCAATAAATATTATTATTAAGCTATTTATATCTCGCCGGAAATGATATTTTCTTAAGATATAGTTACTTTAATAGGAAAGTTCGTTTAGTAAAAATGATTTTGTTCTCGAAGAATTTTTCATTGCCTTACTTGAGGCGAGTCAGATGTGTAAATGGTACAATCCAGGCGCGTAAATCTCGTATTAGCGACAATTATTAACAACTTTCAGGTGCCCGGAGATCATCAAATGACATGGCATGACGGCAATATCATTTTAACATTTAGGAAAATGCTTTTTAGCACTGAGTTTTTTGACTTAAAAATTTCTTTTTTTGCAATTTAATCCTTTGTTTACAGTGATTATATAATAATTAAATCTTTTTAATCTTCATTTAGGTTTTAAAAATAATTCAATTTATCTAGAAACAAGACATAAAAAAACGATCTTATGATTATCAGAGGCAGAAAGCTGAAAATATTAAACAAAAAACTTGATATTTGTGAGATTTTGAACAATAACTAATGTCATGACGAGTTTTGATCGACTCGTAATTGCAATCTAACGAATATGAAATTCTTTGGTGCGTAAATTTCTAATAATAACACATTAATCGACACAACGAGGAGCTCTGCAGAGTAGGCTCTCTCGGCGGCGCTCGATCACAAACACTTTGCGGCGCTGCAGAGACTTGAGCAAGGCGCATTGGACGATTCCTTCCGCGTCGTCCCTGATCGCGCTGTGCGCCAGATACTAATTCGAATAATTAAAAAAACGCAACAAGTTTTCTTTTACTTTTCATTCAACAGATAGCTGCTACGTTTTTGCCCCATTTCGGTTGAATTACCAGCAAGAAGACATAGAAGATTTAAAAAGAGGTATTTTCCGGGAATCAACGAAGAGTACCTGCATTCAAAAAATGGCTACTATCGAAGAAGTCCAGTCCGCTTCGCCGGTATCTTCCTGTCCAGGCATAGTTTGAAATCATATGACGCGTAGGATGTCAAATGTGGCATTTTAAAAATAGAAGATAAGGACTTTTTAATGACGAAAAACATATCATTAACCTTTTCGAACTCTTAAAAGACAGCAAAAAGCCGCGTCCTTCAAGATCCAGCAGTTTCATGATCGAGGACATCCTTTCTAGCCAGGCTCGTCTCAACGGTAAAAATATTCAAAAGCTCCCTGTCTAATTTCTTGTAGCCATCACCGAGCATCACGCTCAGCAGACGATCGCCCAGGCGCAAGCAGCTGCTCTGAGCAACAACATAGCACTCACAAACGCGGCGATTCTGCAGTCTATGAATCGCGGCTTGACTCCGCGAGTACCTGGGCTCATTCCGCCAGCGACACTCAATCCAGGTAACATTGTGTGCGCAGACAGCTTCTTGACGGGTTCAATATCGAAAACGGGGCTTTAATTGGCATCGTAATTAGACATCATAATGGACAGATTTTGTTACACAAGATCTTGTATGTATTAAAAAACGAGTTTGACCCTTCAAAACTATAGCTGAAGGGACAATTTATACCTTGAATGACGCTGAAAAGCATTCTATCGACAAAAAAGAGCTTCAATTATTTTGATATTACCATTTCAAACAGCCTAACTTGTGTGCTCAAATGTCTGGGAATCGTTTTCATCCCCTTATTTTTATGCAGGATCGATGGGCGAATGCTAATAGCTCTGGGAGGATTAGCTCAGCCGGAATACACATTCCGCCTTCCGGCGGGTGCCCCCTTTTTGCCCCCGGGGCTATCAAAACGTGTAATGTTATTTGAATATTTTCGTTTAGGATTGTCCCCCTTCGGCATGTTCCCGTATGGACTTAACCCGCTGTGGCGAATGCATCTCGACCACCGCGTGCGCAAATGTAGACGCTCCCGAACGGTAAGCAGATTACTTACTTCCTGACTATTTTTATTACCTAAGTTTATGAAAATAGACCGTTATCGAGAAATTTATTCGAGAAAAAGTTCATTTCCGTTTTTTAAGTACATAAAAGTTTTGTATGTTCGTAATTTTTTGACATATTTAATTTAATGGTGACTATAATTTGAATTTGCCATAATCACAGGTGCTGCAAATGTCAATTTTATGCTGATTTCAATTCGTTACACTAAAAACGAAACTGCACCCGACCACAAGTAAATAAAGAGTTACTTAATAAGGGTATCCAAAGCAGGGTAATTGAATTTTATAACAGCGTCTTTGATGTTTCGAAAACTTTAGTACGTAATTTTCGACGAGTAAAAGGCCGATTTCCAGCTGTTTTAACTTTGCGCTTGGAAAATCGTGGGATTTTGATATTGAAAGCGCCCGTGGTGGGCACCTTAATGGAGAAATAATGGAATTAATCGGGTTTGAGCTGTTGTTTCTACGATTATTCCCAAATCCATTTCGGCGCGATTGATCTCTTTCTGCGTGCCCTAGCATCAAACGGATTGAGGCACGCACTTTGACCGCAGATTAGATGACGTTTTTTGTAGTTCTGATATCACACCGGATAATAATGGAAAACGAGGGACAAAAGTGCGACGACTTTATTCCCGCGCTAAGAAAACCCACTTTGAAAATTGGAAAAATATTAAATCAAATTTGTAAAATCAAATCGTTACATTTCCGCGAAGAGCAAGTTTGATTAATCAAATGCGCCAAATTTAATTAGGATTACTTCGCTCAAAAGTATCTTAATCCATTGTGCTTTGCTAGGATGAGCCCGCTGTTGCCTCAAAGGCGCCACTCAAAAGACTCATGTCTGATTTTGGGCACTTTCCGGCCTTTTTGATTGAAAATTTCCCAAGTAAAAGAGTAGTAAGTGGGTAAATACTCTTTCGCAACTTGTATACCTCCTTAAGGAGCTTTATATGAGGCGGCGTATCCGCCTAAAAGATCGGAACTTCAAACACGCGAGTAAGGTTTTTAACAAGCAAAAGTGGGGCGTATTATATGGGCTATATTAAGACAGTAAGAGTTGCAAATTTAGTCAAATAAACAAACACAAGATAAAATAAAAAATCTTTTGGAAGCTTCTCTTACTTGAGGAAATCTTCTTTAGCTGTAAAGTTACGAATGTAAAGTCCTCCAACGAAAGCTAAATCAGCCGAAATGCTTCCGCTAGCCTTTTGGCCTAGACTTGAAGCTACCGGTTCACGACATAAACTTTTTCGTTTGACAAGAAGAGCTTCTTGCGTCGGTCAACAGCTAAACGAGCCAGAGATTTAATTCTTCGAAAAGTGCTCAATTAGAAGCTGTCTGACATTGAGTCAAACAGCTCTGGACAAAATGCTGTCAGGCGGCTGGCATAAGCAGCACCAGAAGCAGCGGAGACTTTCAGACGCCGAGAAAGACATGGAAGACGCTATCCAGATGATGCGAGCTAGAAATTTTGAAAATTATTTACACGAAAGTCGAAAATGAAGTCACCGGATTTACAGTAATCTTTTCAAAGCAAATAAGACCACATCAAGTTATAAACATTATTGTCGGGTAGCTGGAAGATCCAGATACAGTAATAAGGGGGAAAGTCATTTTTTTTCATTTTTCAATTTTTGTCAATTTTTTTATTTTTTAATTTTGACTGAAAATTTCGCATTCGCACCCAAAAGAAGAGAGGGTTGACCGCTCGCCCTAAAATATCTCGTCGGTTGTAATTAATCAACGGGTGGATATATTGGCTGTACGGCTCGCTATTTTTACGCGTAATGGTGATTAGAGCGAGTACTTAGTAGCGCTAGCTCGTAATCTATCGAGTCGTTAACCAAAATGGTACAAGATAATCGACGAAGATTTCTCGATTACCAGACTCGTGCTCATAAAAATAAAAATTTTTGAAACGATGCCGCAGTTTATTATTGAATAGGAATACAATTACTAGTACAATAAACTTCATCTTTTCTTTCAGGTCTTCACCGAAGGACAGTTGCTGCGTCTTGAGCGAGAATTCGACACGAAAAAGTACCTGTCCACTTCTGACCGGGTCGGCCTCGCTGCAGAACTCGGTCTGACCCAGTTGCAAGTCAAGACCTGGTACCAGAACCGCCGCATGAAGTGGAAGAAGCAGAACCGCTCAAAACTGAACCCAGAAGACTTGGAAGGGAAGTCCGAGTCGAGCGAGGAAGAAGAAATCGACGAGGCATATTCTAGCTCAAGCGATCCGTCAAACAGTGTGAACGTTAACAAGGAAGCCGCGATCTCGCCGGTCAAAAGCGACGGCACAAGCGGCTCCGAAATCATCCCCGAACCTATCCAAAAGAGTCCAGAGCTTGTTCAATCTGAAGTTTCAACGACTAGCATCCCGCAAACGGCGTAAAACTAAATTTCATTTTATTTGACACTGTTACATTATCTTTCCTTCATTATACTGTAATGCTTGCAAACAACTATCATGTACAGTCATTTCATTACTGTTATCAAATTCGCCAGTCTGTATATTATGATTTTGTCCGAGAATAAAAATTATATTATTGAAAAATTAGCAGTTTTTCATTTCGAGGTTCTTTCATAAATGCCACATAAGGTGTTTTAAAATAAGATAAAATTAACGTAAGTCCGCTTTTAAATATGTTAAAAATGACAAGACGGTTGTTTTCCCTGATTAAGAATAATGGGCAATAAAGCGAAGGCATGTGTTCATCAAAATGGTAATGCACGCTTTTAGACGGCAAATGGACAGCTCCAATAACGATGAACTTATCTGAAGTAGACTTGGTAATTTGGGAGAAACGGTAAATAGCAATGCTCACAGTTAGTAGCTAGGTACAAGGTGCAAAGACTTTGACGGAAGCGCCTGATTTAGGAGCTGTCAGCTTTTCAGCTTTAATCAGAGACATTAAACGATCGTCTCGTTTCTTTACCCACCGCGCTGCCACTTGCCACTTGTACCCTTATTACTCTGCCAGCGAGCTATAAATTGTGGCGACTTTTGACAACGTTTCCGCTCGATTATAATGTAAACAGCAAAATACCTAAAAAATGGCCTTTTTTAATAATTTCATTAACGACGATTTGTCGATTAGTTTTTACCTTGACACAGTGAGGAGGTAATACGTGTGACAGTCATTAAACTGTGTTGTAAATCGCTCGGGTAAAATTTTCGAAAATGTCAGCGGCGGAAATCGGCGGAAGTGTAAAAACGGATTAGCACGTGCGCCAACTTTCCTCAAAAGTCGCTAAAAGAGCTGTAAAAGGAGCGATATGGGGCCAGGCTCAGGACATTTCTCAATTTATGAAGGTCACGCAGGTTTGAATTTGCGAAAGAATTTCATTGACAAATTGGTTCAATAAGACAACTTTTGAAATACTGCCAGATAAAGAAATTATGTACATTATTATTTTTTATTAATTATTTTTTTCAATAATTATTACTGAAAAATCAATGTGGTTTTTTTTTAAAGTTCAGAAAAGTTTGAATCTAACTGATGCTAACTACAGAGTTAATCCTATTCGGAACTAAAGCGCGTTTAACGCTGCAAAGAGGTGTCAAACGATGCCGGATGCCAGCTGAAGAAATTTACAGCCTGCTTCTCACTGTAATAGAGTCGCAAGGATGCTCGTGATTTCACTTTCCGCGGGTTAATAACTCGACCCTCAAGGTTGCTGTTCAACACAATGGTATCTTTTGTATAAACGACAGATAAGGAGCACGTGTCAGGAACCTTGGAGTTCACGCTCGAGCTCTTCTGATTGTCTGTTATCGATAATTGAAGGGTACACGGTGAGATTATTGAAATGCAATTAGCGCTAATTGATTGGGAGAAAATTGAATAAAAGCCACCTGAAGGAAATTAATAATCAATTCTTTTTATTCGAAAGATTTGTACTTTGAGAAATTCGCTAAGCTTAGGATTTATGCTGAGCACAGTTTCCGCCATCTCGGTCGTCGTCTGGCATTTGAAGCCGATAGCGAGCTTTAGTCTGTTTAGACGTTTTCTTTGCCGATCACAGATTACCGCGATAGAATGACGTTTTGATAACAAAGAAACACTATCAAGTGCGATAAATGCGCCCAACTTACAGTGCTCAGTGCGCAGCGATAGTAACTGAAAGCTCAAACATGATTCGCTTATCTAACCAAACGAGATAGCCGGAAATCCATCTTCTAGTACCGCGGTTAGTAACTGTATCAAAAGTCACCAGGGAACGATGACACAAGTCAGTAATAACACGCCACTAATGACAAAAAACTGTAAAATTGGAGACAACAACGAAATGCATGAGAACATGTAATATTCCGGCCTGAAATGTCCCCCATCTGTAACTATAAAACCGCCCATAAGAGCTCGTAAATGCTCAGCATTTGTCCTTGAGCAAAGCTTGTCCTGCGGCCTAATTGACAAATACGGGACATAACTCGCCCCAGGCAACATCAAACGGCAAAGATGTTTACTCGCTGCCATCGTCTTGGTTGTTTTACTTTTGCGTGTTATTTCTCGAATCGACATTGGCTTAGTTTGGTGATTTGGGAAGAAGAGGCGATTTCCACGATGCCAAAACCAGCTTTGTGACAGATTTGAGCACTATGCAAGCGAGTACAGCGCACCTGCCCAGTTTCAAAGAACTAACTGCCTCAATTGTCAAACTGTTTTTCTCAAAGCAACAAACAGTTTTTCACGCGTTACGAAAATCGCGCGAAATCAGAGCCTTTGAGTCTGGTAAAACTGGAACGGCGATAAAATTTCACTTGAAAAATATTCAATTTCTTCAGACAGATGTAGCTATTTTTCGGCAACAGAATTATATTTGATTCGACAAATTATCATTTATTTGGATATTTTGTGAGCTTCATTGTTATTTTATTTTTTGACAACATAGAAGAGGACAACACAGAACAAGTCAAAGTTCACGAATTCAAATTTATATTTTACGGTAATCGCTATTTTTGGCGGCGCATGGTCTACATTTTAGTCATAAATTCGGCTAAGCGCGGTTTAGAGTAATGACTATGTTTGATTTAATGAAGCTAACAGGTGGTTTATTGTTTCCATCGCCAGTGGTTATGGCACTGCTAACTTCCGCAGCTGCTAATCGTCAATTCGCAAAAGATACGAGCACTTTCTTTAGTACTAAACTGCCTTCATTACGTCTTCAAAGGACCACCAAGGGCAGCCTCGTCGCTTCCGGGCGCGGTCGAATGTTATTTAAATCGACTGACGTATTGGCAGATGCTGAGAATTTCCTCGGATACTTGTGCTTTGATGGATGCGCAAAGAGAAAGCTCAATCACTAGCGCGATTAAAGAAGCACCTGGACAAAGTTCGAGAGCTCTATTCTCGAAAACTTCCATCCGCAAATGTCACAAGGTGTGTTAACACGCGTTTTATAATTCCGACCAGAGCTTTGAGCCGCCCGCCAAGTGACCGCCAGAACTTCCTCTCTTATTGGAGAATGAGATGGACTGGCCGAGTTTAAAACCTCCGGCTGACTTTTAAGTATCGAAATCGAAGAATTATGAAATCGTTGATCTATCGAAAAGGTCATTTCATAACATTCCATAAACGAGAAAATCTTGCTTTAGAAACGACGTCGTTTCTTCTTTTTCCCCGGAACCGAAGATGAGAGCGCGCTCTGACGTGAGACTGTCGAGGCACCTGTAATGGTTCTGCGATGTTGCCTCTTTAGAGTACAGAAATTCAAGTGTCGATAAACAAGACAACGTTGTTGCAGCTGTACTTTGAAGAGAGCGCTGACAAATGTTATTACAAAGTTTCCCAAATTGGCGCGGAGTTATGTGAATTAGTAAATAAAATAACTGATAATGCAATCAAGGAAGAAACGATTAATAAAACGAATGAGTTTATTCAAGCCTTTTGAAAAGAACCACGCGGATGATAACTGTGATCGTGAAAAGGTCAAATTCAATGATTTGACTTTTGTCTTTCGGGCCGCTTGTGAAATCTCGTGTTGCGTAACTTTCTCCAGTATCAGCTTTTTCTTCCACGCTTGCTTTGAATTGAGGTGTTTCCCCTTGAA
>Ga0115008_10004404_pt1 | contig 11693 bp, 7 predicted proteins | sample FraStrMetagenome_FD_87164 | JGI IMG/M metagenome (GOLD analysis project Ga0115008, IMG submission 87164) | Marine eukaryotic phytoplankton communities from Arctic Ocean - Fram Strait ARC3M Metagenome | ecosystem: Environmental > Aquatic > Marine > Oceanic | place: Fram Strait | collected 2012-06-18
ACAAACAAACGTACGTACAATATCGGGTATCTCCGGGCAAATTGCTGATCAGGAAACAATATATTTTTCATGATATCCGTTGAGTTTCAATACCAAAATTTATGTACTACAATTATATTTTTTCATGTTCCTGCCGATCAGGGAGAAAAATAATATATTCGTAACATATTTTTGATTGATCATAATCTGAAGTTACTCGACAATTAAGAAAGCCATGATTATTTGACATATAAAAAGGATTCAACGTTTCTTTTGTTCACAGCATTTTTGACATTCATACCATGATGGAAAAAATAAATATCCAAACGCAGGAGTAGAATATGAGAAGAGGAATCTATTTTTTAAAAGAGGTCGTGTGTAAGAGATAATGGCTGTCTGCACAAAGGTTTCCTTGAGATCTGAGCGAAGGATAAATTTCAATTTGACTAAAAAATTTTGAGCAATTGAAATAACCAATTCTTGGAGATGCACTTTTGTGTCCAGAGAGAACCCTTTGTTGAATGTCAATAAAGAAAAATGTATGATTAACAGAATTGTTTTGAATGTATGTGCTATCTTTTTTAATACCGAACTTCAATTTGAACAGGTATTCCGCATGCAATGTTTTATATTACTTAGATGAATAATATTTTTGACCGTTGCCGATTAAGATGGAAATGTAAATCGTTGTATATTAGTTTTCAAAAATGATTGTGGATTACAGAAAAGATCGCTAAATTGTATGTAGATACCTTCCTCCCATAATAATACTTAGAAAACTGTCATTTTTAGTATGGGAAGGTGGAGTAGCATTGGGTTTAGGTCTCTGCGTATATGTTCATTGAGTGAGCCATTCTCTTTCACAAAAAGAAGAGCTTTCAACATCTCAAAAATTAATTGTATACAATTCATTCGAATAAAGGGTGAAGATCAAAGAACGAATTGAAAAATGATTGGAAAATACACTAGAATTGCATTTATGACACTTGCTGTTACTGCTTCTGCAGCTTCATCTCCTTTTGTCACTGAAAAACAACCACAAACCAGTAACACGCGTAAGGCCAAAATGATCTCTAAACTTGTCGGAAATGCTAGGCCTACTGAGAACTCCCAACTTGGTCGTAGATTAGAGCAAGGCGAACCGGACCTTAGTTCCTATGAAATCAAGTTTGATCAGTGTCAATTCGTTCAGGGGTATGATGATGAACTTGCTGAAGATGAAGAGGCCGATTCTGTCTTAGGTGTAAAGCACTTCATTATCTTTCGCTTGTGTCCATCTGGATCATGCAGCAGTTGCTCCTACAACTACGGCGAATACATCATTGATATGGAGAGCTATCTTGAAGCCGCAACTGAATTTTTCGCACAAGATCGTGAAGATCAATGTGAATTATGTAACGAGATTTGCGAAGCTGATGATTACTACACAAAGAATCTTGGTTTGGTTGACTGTGACACTTGTTACAGTTACTGTGCCTCTCTTGAAAATATGAACGACAATGGATACATGGAATCATACGAATTCACAGAATGTATGCAAGTTTATGAAAGTGATGACGGTAGCTCTCAAATATTTTCTGGAGCCATCTGCTCAAATAATGGTAAAAGCATCAAGATTGGTGCATTTAGTGACGAAGATTGTCTTACACGTAAAAGTGGAATCGATATTGAAAACTACCTTGAAAATGGAGCTTCCTTCAACAACGAAATTTTGGAAATGGTGACGGATTCTTCTTCATGCGTATCTTGTGTGAAAACTGACTATGAAGTGCCGGACCAAAATGAAAATAATAACAATAATAACAACAACAACAATCAACAGGAAGAAGTTGAACTCAACGAGATGTGCCAAGAATTGTATGAAATGTCTGCCAAGTGTGAAACTAAATATGGCTTTGATAACTACTGGAAATACTACGAAGACTACTCTAATCAATATATTCAAGAAGACCTTGTCTGTGACTTCATTTCATCCATGAAGAACGGAAACTATGATGAGTATGGAGAAATTGTCATCAGTGGCTCAAAATCTTCTGGAAGCACTGGTGCCACTGGTGGGCAAAAGTTCGCCCTCACATTTTTCATTCTCTCTACAGTAGGACTTGGCGTATACGCTGCTTCTCTTCATAACAATCTTACCAAGGGTGGAAAACCTGACCTCAGTACACAAGGTGGTGCCATGGCTTAGATATTTTCAGGAATGGATTTAGTCTAGATTGTCACCTCTGAGTCAAATTCCATTGTCAACGCGGATTTTTCCCATTTAAGATTTGAGATCACATTGTGACATAGATAATAATGTCACATGTCTTTCGTAAAATCTATTTTGGAATATCTTCGTTCCATTAATATATGTGTCCATTAATAATGAAAGTTTCACTTGTTTTGATGAATAAAAAAAATAGAAAAATGTTAAATTACTTTGCCTCCCCTTTAGCTCACAACAGATTTAAGTAGAATTTACAAGACCTGGGGACCCTCTTTGCAAACTGTGTTTGGTGGATACTACTGATTTTGTATTAGATACGGAATAAAAATCTAACAAAAAATTATGAGATTATTGAATGCATCATCTCTTCTAATAAAGACAAAAGGAATTGTAATCAAGCTCTTTCATTACTTCATTATAAGTACATGTATTTGGTGAAACATGACGTGAAAGGTCGTTGTGATATCTAATTGAATTATCCTGACACTCGGAAGATGCTTCGTTTTGTTTGTGTTAAAATGGTTCATCGTGCTAAACTGATATTCGAAAAGAGTCGGACCCTCTACTAGACCTATCTTTAGCTGCTGTCTATATTATTGTAGATGAACAATTCATTCTCTATTGAAGAGTCACGTCACCACTGCAATATCAATGTGATTATGATCCTTTTCACTCTAAAATTTAAATTCATTTCAGGCATCATTCGGTATTGTATCAAGCAATAACTAGGAATATGATTGTTCTCACGATTCCATTTGAACAAAGATTGTCGCCTATAAAGTACAAATTTTTGGATGTTTCTGAGCTTTTTATGTGCTCAAAAGTAGTCCTTTGTACAATGATTCAGATCCTGGTGGTTGTAATCAAATTGTTGTAGTGGTCGATTGACTTCCCCTTTAGATGATGCTGCTGAGATGTATTGACATGTTTTGGGGTCCATCGCATTGTTGATTAGAGATGCTATTCGTTTGAACTGATGACGCGAAATTTTTATAGGCTCATCAAGAACCCTCCAATTTACCATAGCTGTGCAAGGTGGCGTCGTGATTGAGCCACGATAACGGTAGAATTGATCGGTAGGCCAAATATCATACGGGAACGGCCTTATTGGGTCACGCTCTTTTGGATATTCAACATTTGAGTTAATTTTATCGACGCTCTTTTCACATCTCTGAGCTATTGTATAATAAACTCCTTCCCATCGATTCAAATATGCTTCTATACGATCATTACTTTCATAGTACGATGTTGTTGAATCAAGCATGACAGAAACTATTGTAACTTGATTCTTATGCTGATTTTTGCCAAGATGAACCATAAGCATTTCACCATCATACCGCCGTCCTTCTATCAAATGTTCCGATCTAGCTTTAATTTCTATCCAAGCTAATACCCAAGGAAATGGAAATCCATTAGGTAAGTCTATTACAGGCCGAATGCAAGTATCATCATTATTTGATGGTACTTCAGCACGTAAACCAGATGACGTGATGGAAAACGAAAAATCACGGATAGAACATTGTATATTGGGGTGTAGCTTTGTTTTTATTTCATGGGTTGCTCCACATTCTTCGTCGGGATACATTAGATTGATAGGACTCGTGATCCGATTTACGTTACATTGATTGATGTTTGTGCGATGAAGATCTATTTGACGCTTTCCTTTGAACCTTAGCCACTCGTTTTCAGAAATATCAACATCATGCCAATTCTGGGGCCCAATAGGATCATCTATATCGTAACTGAACGATAATGACGAGCTGGGACGTGATTGAGGCGCTTGGACATTAGGTACTCCAACAGATATTTTAGGTAGAAATCTATGTGGATCAGGTTCGTGAAAGCTTAGTTTCAGTAGAGTTGAATTGATTTTTTTTGTTCGAAAATAGTGTAGCCAAAGTAGAGGCAGAAAAAAAATAAAGAAAATTGTTGTCTTGGAAAAAGAAGAGATTGTGGCCATATTATCATTAATAAAATTTCATCTCAAAAAAGAAACGACACACCATTTTCATGAAAAAGTACAATGAAACTATTTTACATTCTTTTTTTTAAGGTGTTGGTGGTAGCATGTTATATTTATCGTCTAATAACAGGTATGCCCAACGGCAGACTCTGCATTTTCACGGGTATATTGCAGCGCAGATAAAAATATAAATGTTCCGCGAAAAAATTGCACTTAAATAAAAATACACTTATGAGCCGTTATTTGAGTAATTTATATAGTAAATTTTAAAGTTGCTGTTTTTTACTTGCTTAGATTTTTCATTTTGTTTTCGTTTGGTTAAAATAGAAACAAAAGTAACTGTCACAAATTACTACACCGCATAGTACGTTCATAAATTCAACCACAAATAATATTCTTTAGTTCAAAATTACTCTGTATGGAGCTTCGAATAAAGCAGAATGGAAGAATATTATAGTGATCTAATAGGAATATGCTCATCCTTATCAGAGGAGGATGATTTGCTTTTAGAAGCAGACATGTATCATGCAGAAAAAAATGAATCAAATGATATAAATTGCCCAAGCATCAAGAAGGAAAAAATATCTGAAACAGATGACTTACTTTCTTGGATGAATTCAATTAAGATTGATAATAAACGAAACCTGAATCTATTGGACTCACCAAATGATGAACGAAAGCATAGCAAAAAAGCCGATTACAAAGAGGCGTTAGATTTTGCGCTATCAACGAAAAGCCCAAATAAGTTTGCCTCTCCTCTCAAGAATAGATCCGCAAAAAAATCGTCACCTCCACTTTCTTTAACAAAAATACTTCGATCTAGCAATCTTACTCCACAAAAAGCCAAGTTGTCCGGTACAAAAATACGAGAAAAAATCCGATCATTCAATTTCTTTAATGAAGTATCAGTTGTAGTAAAAATTAATCAGAGCGCAGTTAAGGAAGATCTGGGGGAAGGGGAGAATATAGATCGAAGAATGAAGGAGAGTATGCAACATTGTCTGTTCCCAATAGTTAATGATTCCATGGTGGAAAAAAGTCTGCGGAAACGGTTGAACCAAATATCTGGGTTGGTATTAGTAAACCCGGTAGTTTTTGGTTCAAAAGCTTCAGAAAAAACAAGTGAAAGTACCCCACGGAAAGAAATGACATGTTGCTATCAATTTGATGATGTTATTTGGCCCTCGCAGAATCACGATGTCAATCCAAGACAAGAAAAGATGGATTCCAAAAGCGCTTCAAATTTTGTGTACGTCCAAGATCCTAAAATCATGGGCATTGTTGATAATATTATTGAAAACGCTATTGTAGGCAAAACGAATTCTGTTCTTTTTGCGCTTGGAGGTGCAGAAACCAAAAGAACAAACACCTTATTAGGACATTCAAATTGGATTGTTGATGATGATAAAATATGCCACAATAACATCGGATTACTTGGTATGGTTGTTCATACCCTCTTTTCACGCATAAATGGATATAATCCTTATACGAAGTGTGAAGATCATTCTTCAACTATGGATGACTTCTATTGGCAAAGTTTTAGTAGTTGCCATACAATAACTCTTTCTATGTTTGGTATATCTGATGAAGATGATACTCGCGACATATTACAAATGAATCAAGAAAAGAAAGCAAATGGTCCATACTTTTTGGATCATTCCAATCCGAATGGATCTTTTATGAAAAATTTCATGGAAATTAAACTCGATTCGTTTGCTACATTTCAGGTAAGTCACATTTTCTGGATAAAGATTAAAAGTTACAAAGAAACTGATTAGCAATTTTTTTGCATCTTCCAATTGACTTCAGGAGAGTATTCGAATGGCTTCAGAGACTATTTTATCTAGCTCTGAATGTACCTACCGATGCCTAGTAACAAATGTTAAAATCAGCCTGTTGAATGACGACCTTAAGGAAAATGTCATAAATAAGGAAGATTCTGTTACAATTCAATGTATAGATCTTAACTTCAACAACAATTGTGAAAATTCCAAGATTGATCGTGAAAATTTATTGGCTATGCTTTCTAATAATGAAAGAAAGCATAAACTCCAAAATGAAACTGCATTATTTAGTATTCTCAAGGATACCCTACCCCAAAGTAATTGTAAAGCTACGATCATTGCAACTGTTTGTCCAGCTCGAAAGTCATTTTCCACAACGTCAGATACTTTATCTTACGTTCATAAAATCATGAATAATGAGAATAAGGAACAAAATGACAATTGTAATCTCTCATCAAAAGATCTTTTCCTCGTTGATTCCCCAAATATGAATTCGAAATCTATGAAAACCTGTGAACCACGTTTCTTTTTGTCACCATCTAAGCGTAATATTGGACGCAAGCGAAAAAGTTGTCATGATATGATACAACTTCTTACCGGAATTGAAACAAAATCAAGCGATTCATTAGAAGAACAAGAAATTCATAAAGATGAGGAACTACGAAGTTTACACTATAAGGAGACTACGAGCATCAAAATACATGAATTGGAGGAAAGTGTTCGAAAACTTGAAGATAAGTTGAAGGAATCAGAGAAGGAAAGAAGTGATGATATTAAGGAACTGGAGAACGAGAATAAGAAATTAAGATTAACAATGTCTGATTTAGGTAGAGAAATTGCGGCTATCGAAAAAAAAAGAGAAGACGAAAAAAAAATGTATGAAATATCGTATAAAGAGCTTCAAAATAAAGTGAAAGGTGAAAGTATTGTTAATGATACTTTGAATGACTTACAAGAGCAATTACAGAAGGCTGAAAAACATAAAAAAGATGCCATCCGTGAATGCGAGGGATTAGAAAAAGGAATGGATTTGTTGGGTGAAGAAATAGGAGAAATAAGTGTGCAACTGGAAGAAACTGAACAAGAGAAAGAGGAACTAATCACCGAGGTTAATGATTTACGCCTAAGAAATCTTTCATATTTGAAGGGAAAAGATGCGCTTGAAAATGATTTAGAAAAAACGAAGCGGCAAATGCAGGCTATGAGTCTTTTCTTTAATACCGAGTTTGACAAACTCTCTTCATCTTTAGGCAATTCAAAAGAAGAGATTCAAACAAAATTGATTATTTATGAATCTGAAATTGAAAAACTCAGAGACTCACTGAATAAGAGTGAAATAGGAACAAAGGACGCAATTTTGGAGAAGGAGGCTATTCAAGATGAGCTTGATCGTTTAAAATCGGTACAATATGTAGACGATGCAATAGCTCCAGAGCTGTCGAAAAAATCTCCAACCAAGAATAAAATGACTGTAGGTGATGATGCGCAAAAAATTCAGGAATATGATGACTCATACAACAGATGCAAGGAAACATGTGAGGATATCATTTCAGAAAATATCAAGGAAAAACGAGAAGGAATAAAAGATACAATCAACATGTTAAAGAAACGATTGAAAAAAAATGAAAGAAAGGAATATAGTGAAACGAAAAAAAACACTCGTAATAAGTGGAATTTGAGGTCCAAAAAAAACAAGACTTATATAACATTAGCAAGTCCAAAAAAAAATACAAAAGGATCTTAATAGTACTCTTTCAAGAAGAGTTATTTTCCCCAAGATATTCCTTGACAAGTTATCCTGTGTATCCCTGAAATATAACCCTCCTGACCATAGCCTGATGAGGATATTTGGCCTGCTTCATATGACATGTCTTTCATTTTTTCGACCTTAAAAGAAGCGCCTGTCATTTGCTGAGCAACACTAATAGCAGTTCGAGTGTGAAGAGTTAATCCACCAGTGATAATTTCAGATTTCCCATCTGCCAATGCCATGAAAAGTATGATTTGATCCTGGAGCCAATCATCTAAACAGCCTCCGCAATCCAAAAAATATTTCAATTCATTGACAGCCTTAGCTGCGGTGATTTTTATTTGTTGTTTTGAAGAGATTTCATTCATTTTCAATTTTTTGTGCCTTGGTCGTCTAGGAGGCTGTTTACCCAAAGATGATGCACCAAAAATACAATTTGTGGTAGTTTTAGCTATGATTAGAATTCCAGATCCATTACCATGCGCATTTGATTCCGAAACTACTTCAATTTTAGGCACGATTTGATTTAACTCGTCTTCGACTGCATCAACATTTCTGAACGACAATTTATCAGAGCAACCTATGTCGTGTTTTCTAGAATCTAAATTTGTATTAGAATCATTTTTATTTGTACCACTCTTTAATTTAAACAAAAGTTGAACTGCTTTATCAGCCATTGTTTGAGCTACCCATTTCGGAACTTTTCCTGCATGAAATGTACGTATATATACATCACATACTGTTCCTCTCTCTGTTAGTGTAATGGGTGTCAATACTTGACCACAAAGAGATGGGATATCAGGTACAATCACCTTTCCTCCGCCTAGGGGATAAAATCCACGAGTTTGCACATGGAGTCGAACAGAGGTTGGTATAGAAAAATGATTCCAAAGTGTTGGCATTAGGACATGCATGGTGTAATCAATTTGCGGTGCCAAATCAGCGTTGGTACCGCCTATCAAGTTTAGTGTTGTTGTTGAGTTTGCATTTGTACCGAATAAAGCACACGGTAGCGCTGTTTGTAGCAAGAGACATATCGATCCAGCTGTTCCTATGTCTCCTTCAACAATTCTTTGCCTTTCCTCATTTTGAGCATGAGGTATTGACGATGATGATGACGCTAAAGTATTTTCAGGTGGATAATATAGTATTTGTGTAGAACTAAGCTCATCCCCTTGTAATTCGCCTCCGCAAATCTCAACTGCTAGTCGCAAACCTGTCAAGTGTTGAGCTTTCAGGCCAGGTTTGCTTCTCTTAGCTCTAATGGAACTTATCTCAACTGTTCCATTATTATGATGATGATCGCCATCACCCTTTGCAATATCTTGCGACTTTTGCTGGAGTAGCTTTTTTCTTAAAATACATGCGTATGAAATGGCATTGCGGAGAATTTGCCCGCCTCCTTCTCCTTTAGATCCATCTATTTTCATCACAGTATAGTAATTGAATAATACAGAAGAAAGATGTGCCGTCAATCCAAATCCACACGGCTGTTTTTTGACCTATTTTTTCGGAAGATTTTTTTAGAATGAAAAACCGCAGCATCAAAGCCACCGGGTCGGTAAAAAAATAACTCTGTTTATTCGCATAAATAAGAAATGACTCAATAACCATGTAAGCATATATTTTTTTCTTTAGGTTATGTTCATATCATTATTGTCCATATTATTTCCGACCTTTTCAATCATATGGATAGATAAAGATTAAGTGATAGAACAAGCCATCAAAATAGCTACTACAAAAAGAGCAGCATTACTAGTTCCAATTGCAATCAGTTTAATAATATTGTATTTTCTCTTTATTGACTCATTCATTTCCATATTGAAATAGTCGAATACGACTCCTAAAACCCACGTTTTCGTTGAATGCTAGATCTTCATAAATCATCATCCGTTGTCCATCGTTGGCCAAAGACACGCCACCATTCTTTAGTACTTGATTCATACCTGGCCTTGCTAATCCTTTCTTTGCCCAATTCCCGTCTCGCCATCTATAGGTAGTTGTTGATTTATCACTAGAAGTCGTAACAACAATATCATTCCCATCCCCAGCAAGGAAACACCCATCACCTACAATGGAAGATCCCATCTTGATCCATTGTTGATTCGCATCAAGGGAATAAATTTTCGTTAAAGGAATAGGTGAGTTGTCAGTTACACCATTGCTTACTGCCATCCTAGAACCATTGTCCGATAGTGATAAAGAACTCGTGTAGAATTCATCCGGAGGGGCATTCCTTTGTATAGAATTTCCCATCTTCACCCACGAATTATCATTTTGATCAATAGCATACATCTGTACTGTTTCTTCGCCATTAACAGCAGATCCAAAGTTTTGAGTCGTAAGTAATCTGGATCCATCTTTCGACAGATCTATAACAATACCAAGCAAGTCGCCATCTGTTGATCCTGTTGGACTGCTCTCATTAAGTTGCCAGGAAGTCCCGTCATAATCATAAATTCGAATAATTCCTCTAGCACGATCGTCTTTAATTGCCGCAACTGCCAATCTTGATCCGTCTCCAGAAAGGGATATTGATAAACCAAAGTCATCATTGAGAGTACCTTGCAGGATTGGGTTACCTATGGGTGACCAGGAATCCAAGAGAAATTGGTAAACACGTACATATCCAATATTACTAGTGACATAACTGATTGCAATTTGTGATCCTTCATCATTCAAGGCAAACGCTAAGACAATGTCAGCTGCATTGCCCCCAGTAGCCACTATATTATTTCCTCGTTGAAATAAACCTTGATTTGTAATTTCATGTACTTGAACCACTGCTGGTTTCTTGGACTCATTAGGAAACATGACAGCAAAACTTGCACCATCATTGGATAAAGCGGCGTGTGATATTTTCTTATATTCATCATTAATTAATCTCCCAATCCCCGCCCAAGCTGCATTGGCAGAAGTTGGACTTGCAGTAAATTGAGCAATATTGGAAGGAAAAGATACAGGTGGAGACATTGTAGGCACTCCAGGTGTTATAGAAGAAGTATCGCCAACATCAACAGCTTCGACATCGCCACCACGATTATCGACAATATCTGTTGCTCGTCCCTTTGAGCCAAATCCTGAATTGCGCAAGAATAAAACAATAGCCGCTGCTAGAAAGGTTCCTACAACGGCTATAGAAGTGAGAGTCACAAAATTTCCCGCACAAACTTTGGGAATCTTTCTCCGCTTTCCTGGTTCTAACGTATAATCAGAGCCTTCTTCACTTTCGCTGTTTCCTTCATCGCTACTACTATATTGTACTTCAACCCCGTCTTCTACCACTTCGTCATCCTCCATTACATCAACTGTTCGATTTGGTATCATGGATACAATAGGAGCTTCCACAGAGCCCATCTTATTTCCAGGGTCAGCGATCATGGGGCTGGAATCAATGGGGCCGCTTTCATCATCCGAAGACATTGCGTCATATTGACTGGAGAGAGGTGGATCTGTTCTAAGGTTCTTTTTATTCCTAATTTTCATCCATTTGAATTTCTGCCCTAAATCCACTTCCATCTTTCAAATTTATAATGCAAAATATACAATATTCACTCAATTCAAAGAATATATCGCACAAAGCCACGTTTGATACAGTTCCTCTTTGTTTGAGATTGGTGGAGTATTTTGGATCTCCTGTGTCACATTCACACGAGTCTAATCGTTTTGGAAATTTCACAGAGCTTCTGAAGACATAGTATGAATAATGGATATACGTATATCTAACTCTTCTGCACAAGTTTGCTGTTGAGTCGTACTTCTTGTTAAATACTAAGTTCAAACAGTCTCGATTTAGTAAGATTTAAATGTCACATACGTGTGTATTATTAAGTAAGAAATAATATCCTTTTTCAACGTAGTTCAAGTTTTTTCAACATTTCAGTACGAAAAATTGTTAGTTTTTCTAACTTTTTGTGCCTCATATTAAATCTTTCATTCTAATTTTTAATTAAAAAAAGAATAAGTTGACATCTTATTTCCTTTGTCTTTGTTTTGTCTTGCTTCTAT
>Ga0115008_10004405_pt1 | contig 11693 bp, 10 predicted proteins | sample FraStrMetagenome_FD_87164 | JGI IMG/M metagenome (GOLD analysis project Ga0115008, IMG submission 87164) | Marine eukaryotic phytoplankton communities from Arctic Ocean - Fram Strait ARC3M Metagenome | ecosystem: Environmental > Aquatic > Marine > Oceanic | place: Fram Strait | collected...
AATGTAAAATTTAAATTAAAGGTGCTTCATATGAAGGATTCTACTACGTAGTCCTAACAAAAGAAACTGGTGACATCCGCGGATACTATTATGCCAAGGATTCTGAGCCGGACCAGCTTTTAACTCTCCAACTCGAAAAGAAAAATTCCTCATCAGCTTTCCAATTTCTGTAAAAAATTACTCAAAGTATCATTTTATGCTCCTGAAAACATGTTTATACGAATGAAAGTTTTTCATTTTTTATTTAAAAATCTTTACGAGCAGTAAAAGTTTGTGATGAATAGGCCATGATCAAATTTGGATTATTGCTCGCTTCGTAAACGAACTGTGCGCAATCGTGTAAACGTGGAAGAGATTTTTTGATCAAGTGTACAAATTTTTGGGCGAAATTGAATCGGATTCAAGTGGCTTTTCTGAGTGATGTTTTTGGCAGCGCTCAAACACACCGCGCGTGCTTTGAATTTTTAGCTTTTTAGAACTGACCACTCATCACCGTTCACGATTCAGCAGAGAACTCGAGAAAAAGCTCATATTTTTGAATAGTTACGGTCTGTAAACAACAGAGGAAACAAGCCTATTTATTACAAATTAATAAATTATTTAAATAAATATAACGTTATTTTTTTCGATTTTTGTTCTTAAAAATATGAGTTTTCTTGCTTAAGATTATAAAATTGTTATTAATATGCTTGTTTGTCTCTGTATATTTCCCTGAGGAACCAAAAATTCGATATCAGTAGCTGTTCACAATATATAGTTCTTTTTCTGCACAGTTCTCAGATCCGTGTTAGTATAGTGGTGAGTATTCCCGCCTGTCACGCGGGCGACCGGGGTTCGATTCCCCGACACGGAGAACTTTTTTTCAACTTTAGAGAAAAATTTGATTTTAGAAGTACAGTTTGAAATTTTGAATCATCATACGGTATGATACTGAATGATTGATACATGAATGTTGAGTGTGTCGTTTGCGCTTCTGTTCATCCGAAGGGACCTCATGTTTACGATTTCGTCGAGGACGCCGACGAGGACTTGTGTTGTCCGATTTGCCTCTCGCCTTTTTTGAATCCAACTGATTTGCCATGTTGTCACTCTTTTTGCCGCGCCTGCATTCTCCCTTACTTGAGAAAGACTCCGCAATGTCCTCAGTGTCGAAAAGCAGCTACAGTAACGGATTGTCGCGACTCTTCTTTGAGCCTTAGGTACTTGTAGTTTTTATAAGACTATTCTAAACTGATTGTAGACGCTTGTGTGACAAGATGGCGGTTATCTGTCCAAAATGTCCGTACAAAACTGAGCGCAGTCTTCTTTCTGATCACCTGACAAAGTGCCGCTTAAAATCGCCAGACGAAAATGAGCCAGGTCCATCATCGACTCCGCTTTCTTCACCGACAAAGCACAGGCTAAAATCCGGAAATGGAAATGAATTCGCTTATGAACAGAACAATCGAGGGCGAGAAAGATCGCGAGATCGTCTCAAACCACTGAGATGGAAGAAAAGCAAAGATAGGCTCGAGCATCGGAGTAGGTCACGAGATCAGCTGGATCAGGGAGGCAGAAGTAAATCGAGGGACAATTTAAATCAATGGCGGCAGCAAGCAAGGAGCAGATCAAGAAGTGTTGAAAATCTGGCTGGACCAGAACAAGTGCTCGACATTGCCGCTGCAATTGAAAGGGATATTGAGAGGATTAATATTTACCAAGGTAGATTGTAGATTTCTAAATTTCTCTATAATTATGCTAGAATCTCGTCGAACGAATACAGACGAACGCAGAAGAGCTCCTCAAGCAACAGCTACAGTACTGCAACAGAATACTTACACAGCGCCAGCTCAGCGCTCGCTCGTCGATCGCTCAACCCGACAACGATTTGGAAGTGCCGATAATCTTGATCAAATTGACTCGCGCTCAACTCCGAATTTGAATGAAGCTTTTGCGCTCGAAACATCGGACGATTCTCTCGGCAGCAATCATCGAAATTACTCAAATATGATCATCCAAGGTTTTTTGCATCGCTACAATTATTATGCTTATTGTTGTGGCCCAGACAACAAAGGACTTATTATGATACTTTTCTAGCGCCGCCAAGCTCGCCACAGATAGACAAGATTCTTGACATTCGAGTGCCAGTTACAGAATCAACTGGGACATGTGGGGTTTGCATCGTTGGCGGGTCAGATACTCCACTAAGGGGCATTGTCGTTCAACATGTTCTGCCAGATACTGTTGCTGGTAAAGTTGGTCTTATCAGATCTGGAGACAGGTAAATTCCGTTCAGTTTTTATCAGTTTGAGAAAAATTTGAAGAGTCATGAAAATAAACGGACGAGCGATGGATGGGCTGAATCACTCTGAAGCTGTTACAATTTTCGCCAAGTGCTGCGCGGAAGTTATCGGCCGTGAAAAGCGAGAGCTTATTCTAAGTCTCGTCCGGCAAACTGGCTATGATATTGAGGAAAAGCACGTGCTGACGATTCCTAAAGCACCAAATCAGCAAGTGGGAGTTAAACTGTACAATGTTGTCGACCGTGTTGTCATTTACGATGTTGTTCCTGGAAGGAAAGGTCTTATTTGAATGAAAATCAGTAAAATTTTTAAATAATTACATTCGCAAAACATTTAAAAGTCTTGCTTACCACGACAAACGCCTTCAAGTCGGCGATTACCTTCTTAAAGTCAACAACATCGCCGTAAGGAGCTCCGAGGAAGCTGCTAAAGAAATCTCTCGACTACGTAATCATGACAAAATAAACCTAACAATTTCACGCACTGCGCGAACGATGAATTCCAATTCTGACCGTCCTCATTTAATCATTCCAGACCAAGTGACCGCTCGTCAGTACTCGACTGTCAAGAGTAAACACAGAGAGAAAGTTATCGTGGTCAAAAAGCAGCCGGGAGAAAGTTTGGGACTCGGAGTTGCTGGCGGACTCGGATCTATTCTCGGAGATTTGCCGGTCTTTGTTCTTGAGATCTCGCGCGCAGGGATTTTAGCCAAGGATGGCAGAGTCAAGCCTGGTGATCTCATTGTTTCAATCAACAAAAAGAAAGTGGGATCGATGCGACACAATCAGGTTGTTGAACTTCTAAAAGATATTGCCAAGAAAGAGAAGGAAATCAAACTTGTTCTTTGTGAGGTAAATAATTTTCACAGAAAATTGTTATCTCACTAATTTTAGTTTGATTACAAACACCGAGAACGAGAAGAGAACGCTTCCTATCGAAATAATATCTGGTCCCCAACTTGGCGGCATTGGCTGGCACTCCCTCCAAAGTTCATTATTTATCGCGAGACGACAATAAAGCGTCAAGAAATTCAGGGTCTAGGACTTTCAATCGTCGGCGGAGAAAGCCAGCCAGGTAATCATAAATTAGAAATGACGAATAGATTACTATTTTGATTTTTATAGTGCTAGTGAAGTTTTGCTCGCCTGGTGGAGCCGCAGCCGGTGCGTATTTACGCTCAGGTGATGAAATACTCGCCGTGAATGGGCGAAAAATCACTGATTCCAATCAAGACGAAATACGAGATTTATTATCTGCCAACTCAGTGCGCCTAACGTTTATATCCTGGCCTGGTTGCCTTGTTTAGTTGCTTTTATTCTGTTTCAAAAGAGCTTCATTTTTAAAACTAGTTCATACTTTATTCTACCATCCCTCGATTATTTAAATATCAAAAACTGTCCTTTCCATTCCTCACTGGCCTTTCTTCTCTTTTAGTTCTGAAAATTATATTCCTGTTTTTTCTTGACATATGCTTCCGTTACAATAAGAGGTTTAACTGCAATATGATTCATTATAACTTTACGATTTGGTACTGAATTTGACTTCAGAAGATGTAGATTATGTCGGACAAGCGGAAAAGAACAAAATTGAAAGAAGGTGGGCCCAGAAGAAGTTCAGGTCCACCTGAATCTCTTATTGGTAAGTCAGCTTCTACAGAGGGGCAACCTAACTATCCTTATTTTCTGAAAGATTCAAGTGGTTTGGAATATTACACAAGTCTTGAAAGATTTCGTGAGTATAGTTGTCATAGGGTGATTATAGAAGTGGCATTTTCGTAATGGTGTATCATTTCGGTGTTAAATATACAGTCAATATTTGTTTGAAGATAATGACATGGACTCGGACCGCATGAGTATTTCCTCCACATCTTCCAGAAAGAGTCAGGCAACGAGATGAGAAAATCGCGACCTTAAATATTTGGATTGTCTGGGAAAGATAAATCCTCGTTTCAGGAAAAAAGTTGTCAAGAATATTTCTTGATTTTCTCCAAAAAGCGAGAGCGTGAACTGCGATCAGCAAGAAAGCAGAAAATGAAAAAGAATTCAATTCGCAAATCGAATCGCCATATTGCTAAATACGACCCTGAAAGTGCCATGACTTCAACAGTTCCAAGGAAGGTTTTGCTTGTGCTTGATAAATGTTTATGTTTTGTATTTGTCTTGGAAGGCATCCCTGCTTCTGCGCGGGTGTTCGTATAGCTCCTTAGCCTATTTCGATTCAGAGGTGATAATGTTTGAAGGGGACACTAGTGACGAGGAACCCCCACCAGCCAAGAAACCTAGAAGACGAATTCGACGCATTTCTGAGCGGAGTCGACGTACTATCACCGCCAAACTACCTCCTTGTTACGGACCTGACTGCAATCAAGAGGTATTATTTTCTATTGAAATCATAGAAGAGAGTTTCATAATTATCCAAATACCAAGCTCGAAAATCAATAAGAAATCTGAACAATGAGATTAACTCGTTAATGAACTCAAAAACAACTTTATTGTCAGTTGTTAAAATAGAGAATTCAAAAAGTCTTGTTCATGTTTGAACCTTCATTTGGGATTCAGATTGAAAGGAACAATGAAGATGGGCCAACAGATGATCGTGAACTTCGCAAATTACGAAAATTGTTCTGGTCTAAGACTGGAAAGGGGGCTGGGAGGCCTCGTAAACTAAAGGTAGAGGGTGTTATCTACTTTTATATGATGGTGTACGTTATCAACGCGATAGTTATCAAAAAATAAAAGTTAGAAAGAGATCGAAAATGGTAGTGATTTTGTAGCTCGTAGTACAATTGTGAGTTCTTATGAGTCTTCACTTGTTTTGGACTAATTTCGTGGGATTATTCTTCTTGTGACTTTTTACACGACATTTAGCTGGGTCTTTAGTTGTCTTCCTTTCAATCCTTTAGTTCTGGCTCACCATCGTATCTTTTTTAAACAGAGAAATATTAATAGTAAAGTCACTAAAAGTATGAATTTCATAACAGAAGAAAGCCCTTTTACGATGCTGATTCGAAGCATTCACAATAAAAATGATCTGTCTTTGCAAAAGAAGCCTAGCGAAGTCATTAATACTTCTAGTGACCAGATCGTTCGTAAAAAGAAATGTTCACAATTTATTAAAATTAACTTGTTCTTTTAACGTTCAAACTTTCCACCGGCGGAAAACAAGGCCCATTGACAAAAAATAACAATAACACGAGCGGAGTTAGAGAATTAAGATGAATTCAAACTCATTGAATGAAAAGAGAATTAATTGACTTTGATAACGCTTTTTCTCACACGCTCAGCTTATTCAAAAGCAGTTATCTATTTGATTAGGAGCATCGAGAGTTTCTTCTTTCCTATTGCGAGCATAATTGCTGGATAAATATAGAATAACGACGGCTTTCCTTAAATTTGGTGTGATTGGAACAAAAGATGAGTCGCCAAAGCGTTAATTTTCTATGAACATTTAAAGCCTCGTCTGCTTAGAGAATTTTCCAACGATGAAGAACTAGACGACTTTGTTGAAAATTTTGCATCCAAGATTGGGTCCTCGTTGATTTCATTTTCGGTCACTGAGTAATTTTCTCTCGACCACACTAAAGCCAAATAGTATTCTCTGCCTCTGTCGCGATGTCAAACATTTGATGGATGTCAAAGACGTTATCAATAAACGCAGAGTCTTTCGATATAGCGTCGGCTTGACAGAGGTTTGCGCCTTGTCCCCAGATCTTCAAACATTTGCTCATTCATATTTAAAAAAAAAATTCATATTTAATAATTTTGATAACTGGGTGACGAGTAGATTTAATCGGTGCTGAAGGGTGCTAAAACACAATTTGTCTGTTAGGATAAGATTGGAACGATCGTCAATCTGAAACAATATATAAAAAAGTGGAAAGATAACACCCCTTCCAAGAATAAGCTGCCTGACGGACGGTATCAAAGCCAGCGCCGGAGGTTCGCGAGTCAGGCAAAGACTGTTTCTCAACTCATGACTTTTAGATGCATTTTACAGCCCAGCCAAAATGTGAAGGAAAATATGAAGAACTTCTGGCGAGAAATATACGTTTTTGACTATTCTAACGGAGACAAAAGACGAACCGAACAAGTTAGAAATGCTGATTTCGACGATTTTTTCAGAAAGAAGCGATTCAGTGAATCTTTTGGTCCTCACGCTCAGTTTAAAGAACTTGCAGCGATGGTGTCGATACCAAACGAGCTTCGAGCATTTGCGATTCAGCGCAAGAAGTTTGGGCGTACTTTGAAGATTGACTACGACGATGAAGACTATTCAACAGATGCTACGGATATCGACATTACCTCGCCAACTCATGAAATGGATGTCGCTTCACCACCTTTAACTCCTCTGTCACGAAGCAGATCTAATACTTCAGCAAGTGACAGACCAAGTCTTGATGAGTCCAAAAGCTCTGCAGGTACATCATTTTGCTTTTTACCTACAGTTATTATTTTTAAGGTGATATAACACAACTCGCTTCGCGCTTTGACGATCTCGAAACTGAAACCCAAAATAGTCTTGAAGCAACGCCTCGTACAATCAGTCGTTTCAGCTCGTACATGAGTGAACCGGCATGTCACCCACGCCACGACATGTTCATTTACGAGATTCTGAATACTCAGCTCAACGCCTTGTGGATAGAAGAAACATTTGAAAGTCTCGGCGAGCTTAAAACTCTTTTTCCTCATGAAAAATGCTTCATCGAGGAAGTAAACGATCCGAGAAACGAAACGACTCAGATCCAGTCATTTTTAAAAGATGAAGCAAAAGCTCTGTCGTGGATGAATATCGCATGTGGTTTTATGACAATCTTCGAACGTCACGTATCCAAAGTCATTGAGTCCTTTCAGCCAACCAATCTCACCGACCTAGAAAGCCAGCAGTACGATATTAGTGGTGGAACAACACAGAACTTCAAATTCTGGCTCAAGGAGCAGATAAACAAAACAGAAAAGGATGCAAACCCTGAAAGTCCTTTTTGCCAAAGAGTGTTCGTCGAAAGCTTGCAAACTCACATCTCAAGATTTACGAAACTGTCCACATCAACGCTCATGATGATGGCAAACTCAAACATCTCCAACCCTCGTTCAAAATCGCGTGTTCAAGAACCCTATCGAATCATTAACCATTCCATCTTGGAAAAATTGATCTCTTTTCTGCTTAAAGTCAGGCCATACCTCGAGGGCAAAGACGAGCTCCACACTGATCTTGAAAAACTTGTATCGACGAAAAACTCGTCGAATGTGATCAACTGCACTCTCGCGGATGTTTTCGAACGCAATATCTCTGTAGAAATGAATTCAACGTGGCTTCAAACCTCGCTTCGCAATATCCGAATCCGCTACGTTCACAGTGAGTTCAACCCCGACGCCTATCCCCTTCCAGAATGGTTGCCTAATCTGACCGGTCTCTACACATTCCTGCTCGTTACACTCGCTCGTTTCCCAATGACTCTTTGCAAACATGTTCTGGAGAAGTTTGAAAGCATCAGCTCCCACACTGCCGATCATTCCAATTTTATCGCAGAATTTCACCCAGTTTTCGACCAGTGCGCCGTCACAATATTCTGCATTGAAACACTTGCGCTCACAGAACACTCATCAACAAGCAACTTACTTTTCAACACTGTCTACGAGTTGAAATCCAACTTCAAAAAGGAACTGATAAAGATTTAAATTCAGTCATTTCGGAATTTTTCAAATTTTCTCAAACTAAGAGCGAGAAAATGCTCAATCTTTATCACCTGAAAGGCCCTTAAATGTTATTATGATCGGGTTGTCATCCCACCTAAAGTCCACCTGCTCTCCAAAGACTTTGATCTTCACAATATTTTGCAGCGGATGAATAACATCTCCTTGTTCGACTCTGACGCTGAATCTCTTGGACATGTTCTTAAATTCGAGATGAAAAGATTCAAGGATCTCTCTCGTCGCATGCATATCTCGACCAAACCACGTATCATGGATCTTTTTCAGGACAAAGCTCTTGTTCTTATGGACGTTCTGCGTTCCTGGTGCAATGAGAGGATAATCAAGACCCAGCTGAAGCACTTGGACGATTTCTTGAACATCACAAATGAGAAAGACTTGCGAAAGCCGCAGATAACCCTGCCAACCGGGATAAGCTTCGACCGGGTACCAAGTGATACTCTTGAGCAGGAAAACTTTCGCGATCGAGTTCAAAAAGAAATACTCCAGCAAATGCTTCACAATCTTCGTGTTGGTAAGAACACCTTCATCGACAACGAAGCACGTGGTGTGTTCCAGTTTGCATTCTACTTGCGGGAAATTGCGGAAAAGGCGATAGGTTATCGGTTGAAGAAAACAGCTGGAAGAGACATTTCGCAGTACTTGCTCAATCAGGATTTTTGCATGATCAGAGTATTGAATGACGAGGATTCGGACTTTTGGATTTTCTGCCATTCAGAAACGATCGACCGTTTTATCAATGGAAAATCAACCGTTCTTGAAGAGCTTTTCGATCTCATGCAGCGTGTGGAAACAGTGACGCCAGTAACGAAAGACCTTCTCGTAGAAGTCGATGTAACAACTGATGGCACTCTTTTCCGTGGAGGCCCGATCGCAATGATTCTCGACCAAGATGAGGAGCCTCGTCATTTCCTGAAGAGCACGCGTCGAGCCTTCTCCGAACTTGACACAGGTTTCACTGGATCTCACCAGATCGCGTCACCATTTGAAAAGAAAGCAGCCTTCGATTTTCCATCACCACGAAAAGCAATAAATCTTCAAATGGAAAGTCAGCAGAATTCACAAGAAAAACTCATTGGAGCTAGCCAAGAAAGTGCAAATTCCGACTCGATCTTTGACTCTCAAAAAACGATGAACAGCTCCTTTAACGATTCTCAGGGCACCGAAGCTTCGTATTCGCAGAATAGTCAAGCAACGCAGTCCGTCGAAGGAACAGCATCCGAGTGGCATTATGACGATGGCATCTTTATTTTTAGAAAGTCTTCATTCAAGGATTTTAAATGGTCAGGAAAAGTATTTGAAATCAAGCCCGATGCTCATCGGATTACACCTATCTTCGATATCGATATGCAGAGCGAGTGCGAACTGTATATTCTGACGATCAACCCAGGAAATGAACGATCGTTCACTCAGGATTTCAGAGATTATTTGGAGCTTGTCGTGAAGCAGACGGGAATTACTAAAGATGCAAAGAATATGGTTCAATGTCTGCGCGATTCTGTGCTGAAGACCACAATAACTGTAAAAAATGTCATAAACGAGCAGCTGCGCGTCTTCAGTGAAATACAAAACGCTCTTCTCGATGTCAAAGACAGAGCTGTCAGCGAAAATGAAAAGTTCTACCACCAAGAAAACCTAGACTATTTGGAGAAAGAGTATCCAAATGCCATCCGCAGACTGTACGAAAGCTTGAACAACTCTTACTTTACCGAAATGAAGAAACTCACGCGCAAGCCAAATAATGAGTTCAATTCTAAACACGCGTTCTATCAATCATATCAAAAACTTGCGCTTGAAATTTTCTACGACTGGACTTCATTTGAAACAGAAAAAATGCGATCTTACGCCACAGAGGAGCAATACAGGTCCAACCTGCGAACTGGACCAGCAACGCTGGAGCACAAACACTTGGACGACAGCTTCTTGCAAAAACTGAAGCGACAAGATGAACAAATGTACCGAGATCACATTGATAGAATCATGAAGGTATTTGACAAAAAGAAGGACATCAATGGAGAAGCGAAGGCTGTTGATAACAGCCGAAAGCTGTTTAGCCAAGCAAGCACAGATCTTGGTAGCGAAGGGAAAAAGTCGTTCAGAAACAGATGCAGAATTTCTACGACAAAAATCGACACAGTAAGAACAGAGAAAGCTCGAGAGCGAAAAACTGTAGGCAAAGTTTTGACGGAGTACTACGACGAAGATGATGAGGATGAGGAAGTTGAAAATAACGGCAAGAAGATCAACTTTGACTTCGATATCGTTCGCGACAATATTGCACAGGTAAGCAATGACTATCTCGCTGTTCTTGACAATTCATGACAATAGGGGGCTTTTGGAAAGGTTCACCTGGGAACCAGACGAGACAACGGAGATCAAATCATCATCAAGGAGATAAAAAAGAACAATAAAACTGTCGAGGAACTCACGGTTTATCTGTACACAGAAATTTATGCGAATGAAACACTCCACCATAAGAACATCGTCATTTACTATGGCCAGTATTTCGTGAGTGCAAACTTCTCACTCAAGCAATTATTAATCTTCCTTTAGCAAGAGGCGGACTCGATCAAAAACGACCTGCGGACGTTCTTCTTGTTGTTCGAGTACTGCGAAATGACTCTAGACAAGGAGGCGCGAAACGGTATTTCGCCGACGATGATAATCGCGTATACCACGCAGTTGATGGATGCAGTAGAGTACATGCACGCAAACAGCTGGCTGCATCGCGATATTAAACCTTCTAATGTCTTCTTGAAGCGCCAGGGACAATATTAGTTAGTGAAAGTTACACTGTTTTATATTAACATTTGTTAGTCATGTTAAACTCGGTGACTTCGGTAGTGCTCACCAAATCGCTGATGATTTGAATGTCCAAACGAACATTGGAACACCAGCTCAAGGTGCGAAGGGCTGTACCTTTCATTACGCTGCTCCAGAAGTCCATGAGTAAGTTATTTGTCCTCGAATTTTTTTAAATCTAGTTTCAGAAAAGCTGGCTATGGACGATCAAGCGACGTCTGGTCAATTGGTTGCACCGTTTTAGAAATGATTACCGGAAAGCTCCCATGGACTAAAGGCGGGAAAATACTTCAGGATATATCGATTCTTTATCAGCTTCGCGAGAAAAATGACCCGCTCAAGTATCATGGTGAAATAATGGAATTCACTGGATACCCATTCTTTGCGCAAAACTCAAAGACCTTCCTCAAAGCGTAATTAACATGTTTTAAAGCATTTTATGTATTTTCAGTTGCTTCAACCTGCTTCCTGAAGCGAGACCTTCTATAAGCACCCTCAAACGGCACGCTTTCCTCGACCACGTGGTCACGCTCGACGACTTGGCTTTATGAAAGATCAATTCTTGCAAACTGCAGGCTGCAATCATATTTTTCGACTCAACCAATGTTAACTCTTTTTACTTTTCTACTTTCAATGATACTGTATTATTGCCCTTACTGCCTTCTTTGTACAAACTAATATATATTTTAACAGTTGATTGTTTCTGTGTACATTTTTTGCAGTTCATGAGTATAAGCAGGCAGCGTGATAATTTGTTTTCAAAGAATTCCTGAATTTCCTGGAGCAATTTCAATAATTTCGAAAGGTTTCTCGCTTTTTTTATAACAAATTTCTTCATTTTTCTCAGGTGGCTGCGTCTCGTCCTTTGCAGATCCTTCTTTTTTATTCATCATAGAACTGT
>Ga0115008_10004406_pt1 | contig 11692 bp, 12 predicted proteins | sample FraStrMetagenome_FD_87164 | JGI IMG/M metagenome (GOLD analysis project Ga0115008, IMG submission 87164) | Marine eukaryotic phytoplankton communities from Arctic Ocean - Fram Strait ARC3M Metagenome | ecosystem: Environmental > Aquatic > Marine > Oceanic | place: Fram Strait | collected...
AGAACACATCACTGAATAAATCTAGACTTCAATCTCGTAGTCAAGTGGGGAGATATGGAACTAGTAGAAGTAGACCTACTAAATAGTAGAGTAAACCAAAGGAAGAGACAACAGAATAGATTTATGAAAGGATGTGGAAAGAAACAGGATTAGGAGCCAAAGTAGGAAGTAGAAGGGCAGTCGAAACTATTCTAGATTTCTTGAATTTAGGAGAAGTACTCAAGATAAGGTTATTACAGAAGAATGCAAAGACATTTGGAAAATTATATTTAGAAAAGAGATTGGTAGAGTATATTTAATAATGCAATAGTTGAGAATCAATAAAGTATTAGAACCTATTCATGAAAGTAGGATTGACATGATTCAGGAATTAAGGAGGACATTGAAGTAGACAACGATCAAGATGGTTCAATAGAATAAAGAAGATTTATGTCAGATTGTGAAATTCAAATATCCACCTACCATCATTATCAAAATATTCTAAATCTTATACTTTCTAAAAAACAAAGTGTTTTCAAATGATGTGAGTTGGACTGAAATGTTGGATAAATTGATGGATAATTCTAGAAACAGTCAGATTCTGGCTGATTATTTGAATACTGGTTTAGATTGGGATTTGGATGATATTCAGGGTGACAAACTGACCCAATTGGAACAATACTTGTGTGATAAGAGGTTGTCTCCCAATAATGTTCAGATTGTCAGTCAGATATTTGGGTGCACTTTCAGGAAAATCAGAACCATTCTAGAAATCAAAGACTAGATTTATCATTTGGGAATTGATGTCTAGCCATATTTGAAAGAAAAAGATATTTTATAAGTCATTTTGTAAAGTAAGTTTATAGAACTAAATTAGACATTGAATACAACTAGTATATTGAAAAATAATAATAATAATAATAATACCATTTTGGGAAATAGTGTATTACATTCACTCAATGTCAGTCACGTCAAGTATTGATGTATCATGAATATAGTCATAGTTATCATTATTAGAGAGAGAGTGTATAATATTTATATATAATATTGTTTAATGTTTTCTGGTACTATAAAGATAAACAATATTGATGACTACCTTCAACCTGGTAAAGAGTGTGTGAAACCATTGTAAGTGGGTAGAAGTATGAAAATAGACTAATCTATTGATAATCATAATGAAGTGATATTGAAGACATAATAGAAAGTGGATGATGAAGTGAAGATTGGTAAAATAACATTGAATGACTGTTTGTCATGTGCTGGTTGTATCACTAGTTCAGAAAGTGTATTGTTAGAGAGTCAGAGTGTGACTGAGTTGTTTAGGAAGATATAATAGAAGGATATCAAGTATAGAGTGATGAATGTGAGTCAGTAGAGTCTAGGTTCATTAAGTCATTATTATGGAATGTCTGATCATGAATGTATGCATAGACTGAATAGATTCATGAAATAGTTCAATATTGACTTAGTGATTGATAATCAGATATTCCATCAGTATCAGATGTATTTGATCAATCAGGAGTACATTGATAGAAGTAGAGAATAGAGACTACCAATCATATGTTCAGAATGTCCAGGATGGATTTGTTATGCTGAGAAGTTATGTGATCCTAAAGTGATTGAATACATGTCTAAAGTCAAATCAGTCCAATAGTTGGCATCTGAATATGTTAAGAAGTATATTGCAATCCAGAAAGGGTTATGATTAGACTAAATAATGAGTATTCACATCACTCCCTGTTATGATAAGAAGTTGGAAGCATTCAGGTACAAATTAGACAATGGAGAAGGAGGACAGGCAGTAGTCAATGATATTGATTTAGTATTGAGTAGTAAAGAGATATAGGAATTGATAGAGATGGATGATTACACTCAATATGGATATATGGAGACAGTCCATAAGTTTAAGAATCTATCAATAGATGGGAATGAATTGGTTGACTTTATGGAAGTATTGGATATAGACTACTATACTAATATCAATACATAGAGATTAATGATGATTGATAATATGGAGGATATCACTAGTAATGGATATATATGGAATGTCATCAGATCAATCACTAGAGATAATGAAGTGATAGTAGAATAGAAGAAAGGAAGGAATCATGATATGATGGTAATTGGTATACTTATAATAATAGGAATACAGTCTGAATCATAAGGATAGTGATCAATCAGTAGTATTTGGGAAGATGTATGGATTCAGAAATATATAGAATCTAATGAGAGGATTAAAGAAAGACAATATTAAATATGCATATATTGAAGTGATGTCATGTCCAGGTGGTTGTATTAATGGAGGAGGCCAATTGAAACCAGTGCAGAAGACAGTGAAAGCAAGGTCAATGATAGAACCCATTAAACAGAATATGGTGAATCAGAAGATGGTATTGGATGATGAATAGAAGTATGAAATAGTTTAGAGAATGCAGTAGATAGAGTCATAATTCAAATAGAAGTTGTAATGGTAAGCCTCATTCCAACATGTAGGAGATCAAGGACTAAACAATGCATAGACTATCAAATGGTGATCATAATACTAGTGGATTATATTATATTCATAGATTACCAATGTTTAAGAAAGATATACGATTTTCATCTCATAATGCATTGTCTGGTAAAGATAGGAAGACAGTGAAATAGAATTTAAGTAAAGTGTTTGATGATGAGAAGGTGGAATTGATATTAGGAGTATTGAGAGATATGAAATTACAAGTGTAGAAAGTGAAAGGGATGAAAATGAATATAATCAGTGATGAATAGAACAGAGCATTATTAGTGGATTGTAGTGGGAAGGGTGATTACTTTCCTAGTCTATAGATGTTGTATTTAGAAGAGAAAGTGGTAGAAAGTGTAATATTGAAAGAAGGAGTGGAGAAGTTCATATTCAATGGTGCCAATCTGATGTGGCCTGGTGTTAAGGCAATACCAGACTCATGGACTAAAGATGATGTAGTGGTTATAAGGAGATCAGATGGAGTCATGGTGGCAGTAGGAGCAATGGCAAGTAATAGTTAGGACTAGTAGGCTGAAGGAGTGGCTGTCTATTCATTACATCATTTGAATGACAAGTTATATGAAATGGGAGGACCAACAATGTTCAAGTAGTATTAGGAGGACTAGAAGGAGAAGTAGGACAATAATCAAGTCATTAATACCAAATAGGAAGATAATCATAATGATAGTGGTAGTGGTGGTAGTAGTGGTGGTGATGATGGTAGTGATGGTAGTGATGGTAAAGAGAGTGATAAAGAGGGTGATAAAGAGGGTGATAAAGAGGGTGATAAAAGTGATATTAATAATAATAATAATAATATTAATAATAATAATAAGAAATATGATGATAGTGATTCTGATGATAATATGTGATAATAGAGAGATAAAGAGATGAAATAGATATAAGATGAATATTTATATGAATCATTTATGAATGGTATAAAGATGGTAGTGAGTGATAAAGAATTACCAATTGATCCAAGTGTACTGTTCAGTTATATGGTTCAATGCAAGAGAGAACATGTGTAATTGGATGTTAAGAATAGTTCATATAAGAAGATAGGGAAGTTCTTTCAGACCATGAGTAAATAGGGACTAATAGAGTATAAAGAGGGGAAGAAAGGAGGGAATCCAATGATATTGAGGATAAAGAGGAATTGTGATAAATATCAGAAGTGGGAGGGATCATATGATGTGAAGATAGAATAGAATGATAACAAACCAAAACAGAAGGAATAGTTGGATGAAAGGATGTTGAGTAGAATAGAAGTATAGGAAATGTACAAAGTGAAGAAAGAGTATTAGATAGTATTGAAAGGGGATGGTGGATAAGTCAGTATGAGTGGGTTGAGATAATTAATGAATCAATATATAATAGAGAATGAGTTATAAGATAAGAAAGTAGTGAGTTTAGATTGTCAATTGGGCAAACTATTTGGGACTGAATAGAACAAAGTGAAGATGGATAAAGAGGTGTTGATGAAGAGATTGGATGAAGCAGTACTACCCTGTTATGTGATTAGATGGAGAGACAATAGTAAACAGGAGTTGAAGAGTGGAGTGTTCAAAGGAGTACATATGATAGCTGAGAAGGCTCATAATAAGAATATTACTAGAATATAGGGAATAGAACAGTTTGGTATTGATGTAACAGTCATGAGTCAATATTTATAGATCAAATATGCAAGTAGTGTTACATATCATGAGACATAAGGGAAACAGAACATAGGGAAGGTATGTTTATTAAGGGATGGTAGGAAATAGTGATTCAAGGCAAGTTTATAAGTCAGTTGACTGATCTATTGGTTAATGAGTGTGGAGTAGATAGGAAGTACATTTCATAAGTCAACAAATTAGATAGAAAGAAGAAGAAATGATATTATAATAATATAATGGATAGTTGTGTACAGTTGTCATCAGATGTAGGCTTATAGAAGACATATGAAGGGATGTTGAGTGCATGTATAGAGGTTAGTCAGATATTGAGGTATCAGACATCAGACACACAAGTAGACAGTACTAATCAGTTTGGAGATGTCCAATTAGACTCAGATGTAGAATGTGATCAGGTCATATTCAATCACTTAAGGTAGACAGGAGTAGTGGCATATGCACTATCAGAAGAGAATCCATAAGTAAATCTATAAATGTATCATAGCCAATCCAATTAGGAGGTGATCAGACTATTGTCACATTCGATCCAGTCGATGGAAGTAGTATAATTGGTACTAATTGGTCAGTGGGCACTATATTCGGAATATTTAGTCATGTAGACTCAGTTCAGAAGGACCAAGTGTTGATTGGAAGAGTAGGCAATGAGTTGATTGGTGCTGGGTTGTGTCTCTATGGACCTAGAACCACCATCATACTATTCAACTAGTAATAACAGACTGTATAGGAATACTCCATCAAACTACACAATGGATAGTAAGTATGGAGACTGACTAAAGATAAACTAACCATAGCTGATAAAACCAATGTGTTTGCACCAGCCAATTTGAGATGTGTCAATACATCCACTGCTTATAAGAAAATAGTGGATTACTGGATTTAGAACAACTACACTCTTAGATATACTGGAGGGATGGTTCCAGATGTTTACTAAATATTCATCAAAGGACATGGAGTATTTAGTAATTTAGTATCAGAAGGAGCCCCACCTAAATTAAGATATTTATATGAAGCATTGCCACTTGCATATTTGATAGAGAAAGCCAATGGACTATCATCAGATGGAACCAACAACACCATTCTAGATATGGTCATTGACTCATGGACTTAGAAATGTGGGATATGTGTAGGAAGTAAATCAGAAATAGAAAGAATATAATAGTTCATGTAACAATGATCAATTCATTTCATTTAATAATTCTCCTTAAAGTATTTCTCATCATCATCTTCACTCTCTTCTGTTTCTTCTTCTACGACTACTTTGTCTTTCAATATGTGACTTCTCTTCATATCTTTCCTTCCATATCTGATTTTCTACTTCTCATTCTACTTCTACAATTGTAACATCTGTTGAGTCTATTGATATTCCATGGCTGTCTGTTGATCTTTCTCTTTCCTCATTCTACATTTAATAATAATCAGATATTCATAATTACTCTTTGAACTGTTTGACTACTTTGTCTTCAGCCTCTTTATAAAAGTTCTTATTAACATAATCATTCCCTTTCATCTTCTACTGTCTCAACATCATCTTCTGAAACTGGATTTCTATAGTTTTCAATTAGAACAGAATATCTTTTGGTTGGAATTCCTTCTTCTAACTAGATTTCACAGAAACATCAATACTTTTGCTATCCTGAATCAAATTCATTTCTCTATAAATCTCATTGATCTTCCCACAAATAGCATTCATATCAATCAACTAATCATCATCCAATTCCACCACCTTTGCATCCAAAATCTATAAATTAGATAATTATTGACTGACTCTCTATTACTATTCCATCTATTTATTCAGATTCTCTATTTTCTATTTATTTTATAATTTCAATTATTGATACTATTCCTACATCTATTTGCATTCTTTTATTATTTTATCTAAATCTTCTTACCATTCTGCCTGTGTTGTTATATAATTCAGATTCTTCTCTTCTATTAAATCCAATAACTCTGGAATCTATTCTGGTTCAGTGAAAGGAAGTACAATATCATTCACTACATCCTTCTTGTATTCTATTTTCTGAAATGGCTATTCACTATTCTTCTTCTCTTTCTAATTGTTTTCAGTCATAAACATATTTGCCTATTCTTCTTCTTCTTCTTCATTCTATTGATTGGTGATCTTGAACTTACTCCATAACTCATCAATGAACCCTTTATAATCTGTCAAATGGTCTAATTCATCTAAATCTTTATCTTTCTGACTCTTTAACTTCTCTATTTCATTCTATAACTTGATAATCCTATTATTTAGTAAATCAGTCTTTAAACTCTCTGCATCTGTCTTCTCCTAAACAATATCAGCATCTATCTTGACATTATGAACAAACTGTTTGATTAGACTCTGATCCTTCTGAATGTCTAACTCTCTGGCTCTTAAACTCTCCTCTTCATTCCTCAATAGTTCATCTAACTTCACTGTCTGATCCTTCTTCACACTGATCCTCATAGACTACACAAATATATTCCTTTTGTTCTATATGAACTGATCTAATGATTCCCTCTTCTCTTTGAATATACTATTCCTATTTCTATTCAGAATGGGAAGTCTAACTTATTATTGACTAGTCATCTATTTGGCATCTTCTACTAATCTCTTAATCAGTCCATATTTGGCTGCCTTATTAGTATGCAAATAGAGTCTATCATGAGTATCCTTAACTTAGTGATGACTACCTTTCTTCTCTAAGCCTACACTCTCATCCACCTTCTCTTCTAATGATTGTATGAACTTCTTATTATCCTTTATGAAATCGAATGGGTTCTCATAAGATGTGATTTCCATTATAACTTATACTTAATCAATATATAATGATCAACTGTTATCTTTACTCTTCCTTTTCAACTTCATATTCTGATTCTCCATATTACTCTGATCTATATCTTTATATTCTTACTTTGTCTATGTACTCAAATGACATCTTCTTATTCTGATACTCTTAATCCATCTCTCTCTATTTCAATCTATTCCTAATCTGACTTACTCTCCATTTCAATATAGACACAATCCTATCTGATATCTACTATTCTATGAAATTAATATTCAGATTGGTTCCTCTGTTCTGAATCTTAAGAATACTATGATCATTCTACTTCTATGTCTTCTATAGATTGTTCATATTCTTCATCAATTGAGACCTAACATCATCAGATTATGATTACATTGATACAATCTATGTCTTATTCTCATTCACTTCCTATTTCAGATCCATAATATCCACTTTACATTCTGTCTTCCTTAATCTCAATATTCTCTTCTTCTTCTTCTTTCTATTCTCATTCTCACTTCTATACTATTATTCCACTTCCACTTCTGATTCTGATTCTACTTTGATATTCAGTCTGATATTGTCTACTATGATTGACTACCATTACATTCCTCCATATTCTATTTGATTTCTTATTTGTAAATCTGATGTTCTCTCTTCTATTGACTGTCCTATTGACTCTATCTTAGACTATCCACTGTCTCCATTATCTTCCTATACATTCCTATCCTTGGTTTGTATAGATTGTGAATATACTTCTATCAATCATATTGATTACTTCATGATCATTGTTCAATCCCATCTATTTGAAACATTCATCTATGATTTGTAATTCTCTCTTCTTAATGTTCTATCTGTCTATCTTGGCTTTCATTAACCCCACTCTACCTATTATGTCCTAAATCTAATAATAGTCTTACTTTGAATTCATCATAATTTATATTCTATTTGTCTCTACTGATCTTCATGAAACACTCTATCACTTACTTCCATCATAGATTCATATTTACTTCATATTTTATCAACCTCTGACACAGATTGAACTATTGACAGAATATATAGAACTAATATAAATTCATATATCCCATTCTACTGTCTTTCATGTCTATTTCTGAAAAGTAGTCAAATATGTTCATCAACTAAACATCATACTGATCAGCCACATTCTATATGAAACTGTTCTTGACCATTGATCTACTGACTCCACTGAGATCATTCAGATTCTATCATGATGATATATTCTGATTCTATTATGATGACTCATTCTGTTTCTATTGATTCATAATTCAATCACTTTCTATTCTAGGCAGTCTATGACTCTCTACTCTTCTGATCTCTATATGATTCTCTATCATGAATAGTTTGAAACTGTCTATCACTTCATTCAATAGGAACTGTACTTGATTACCATAATGACTCTATATGAACTTAATATACTTCTCATTGAAGTCAGATCAATCCAATATCATCTATTCACTATTCCTATAACTCACTTTCTATTCTCTCCTTATATTCCCATCTCTAAACATATTACATACAAAATCAGGAATGTTCATTATGTATATTTAATGAATTTTATCTAAATTCTCAAAAGCAGATTACTAAAACACTCTTCTAATCGAAGTGTAGTGCTTCTCCACAACATTCTAGAAATTGACTAACTATAAATATAAAGAATACTCAATTATTGATTACTATTGAAATCTTGAATATCAATCCACTATTTGATCAATTGTACTAAATCCAAATATGAATATAGTCTATTCTAAATATATTGACTAAATACTTCTTGTTTCTATAATTCTATTTCACATAATCAGTGTAGAACTTCTTCTATCTCTTTTAGTCTACATTGAATTCTTCATATTTAGTCAGAATCTATATAAAGATGTCTTTGAACTGGTTTGGGTCAGTGATGTAATGATCTATGGCATAAGTGTAGAACTAGTTCACAAATAGATCCTGATTCTATTCTAAATCATGTAGTAACTGCATTGATTGTTAATAAATATAAGTGGAATACTAAGTTATATTGTATAACTCTATTGATCAATGAAATCTCTAAGAGAACAAATTGATTCATTCTCTGTTTTCAATGAAAGACTGATTGAACAGACTGATGTTCCTGTCCTATTGAGTAGATTATAGTTCCAAATCTAGAAGTATGAACACACAATGGATAGTCAACTTAAGAAGTGTACATAGTTGAAGAATGATATCAATATCAGATAGAAACCATATCATGACTATATCAGATATGACTATATCAGATAGAAACCATATCATGACTCAAACAGACTAATGTCATATGATGTTCATAATACTAGACAGATCAAATAGAGAGTGTTCAATAGTTAGACTAAAGTGGAGAAGTAGACTAGATCTAGAATAGATATGAAACCTAAGTTTATGAGAATGAGTAATCATCCCAACATATTGAAGAGAGAACAACGATTGGATCCATTCTATCAACCAACTCCATTGAGTAATGAATAGTTCAATATGGGATTATATAGATTAGTGAATTAAGGAATCATTCCTAAAGATTATGACTTGGCTCCTGCTTTCTATAAAGGGATTCCAGTCATGAGGAAGGAATAGATTGTATTATAACCATTAGTAAACAGAAGTAAGACTAGTAGATCTATGAAGATTAGTAAGATCAGTAAGATTGATAATTTAGTAGATTCAGTCTAATTGAATATGAACCATTCTGATGCATTTCTAACATAAGAACATAACCAAATAGATAGACTGAATCAGTAGTAATAGAAGATGGTGGATCAATGATAGAGTTAGTAATTGTAAGACAGTACCAGATGTAATGGAACAATAGATCATCAGAGTAGTCAGATCAATATGAACATTCTATCTGAGATTGTGAATGACAACAGTCTATTAAGTAGGAATGAACTCAATCATATCAGTTCATTCCAGATCAATAATGGTTTCATGACTAATGACTACATTCAATAATAGATAAATCAGATGAATACTAATCCATTGACTATTTAGATTATCAATTTATAGATAGATCCTAAACAGTAGAATTATAGACTATTCAAATAGAAGTATATTAATATTTGGAACAAGATATAGAGAGTATTGGAGTAATTGATAAATGTGTTATGATATTATGATGTGATGAGATGTAGACTAGATTGTTATGAAGTGGTCAATTTATGTCTCATCAATAGGAAGGTCACTGAATAGTAGATCATAGAGTTATTAGATGTAGCATAGATCATATAGGGATGTAAAAGGAATCCAAAGACTAAGTATTAGATGAAGAATAGGAAAGAGATGGCTATGTTTCATATTAGTAATAAGTGGAAACAGTCCAAAGCAATCCAATATGTCAGACAGATGAAATAGTGTCTAAGAGTGACTAAATCATTACAAGTCATAAAGAGATTATAGAACTATTTGAAGATATTTAGGAAATATAAATAATAGTTCATGTAGTTTAAGAATGATAGAGTGAATGGATTGAATCAAGGACTGAAAGAGTAATGGTTGGATGTGAGTTCATAGAAGAGAGTGGAGGTTCATATTCATAGTATGGCTTATGATAGGTTTCAGAGGACAACTACATAGAAGTTATAGGTTAAGAAGAATCAGTAGATTATCAGATTATTCAGATTATCAGATCACAATTTAGAATTGGTAATAGTAGTACCATCATAATAATAGGAGGAGTTGAAATAGTATTATTATAAAATATTGGAATTATAGAATATTCATAAGTTCAGAGATAGATTACATTTCGTATCTCCTGATTTACCATCTTACTTTGATCAATTTGGATTAATAGACCAATTGTATTTTGATGCATTTGCTATGAAAGAGATAAAAGAGATAATAGATCAGAAAGTGAGTTATTTATATCCTGGATATCCTAGTCAGACTGAAGTCAATGTGGCTTATGGTCTAAATATTCCCATTCTGACTGGTAACTATTTGAATAGATTCATGTTTTCATTAAGTAAAGGTGCCAATTGAGTATTGAAATAGGCAGGATTACCAATTGTTCCATAGACTGGAGTGATCACTGATAGAGACCAATTATATAGACAAATGACTAGATTGATATATAATAATCAGTCCATCTAGTATTGGAGATTGAAAATATAGAGTGAATTTGGAGTAAGAGGACATGCTGTGTTTCAATTCGATATTAGACAAGTAATACTGATAATTGATCATAGTTCGTATAAGAAGAGTAGAAAGAGATCATGACACAAGAGTAGATATTGGATATGATAATGGAGAATCTGAAAGTATTGTTTGTAATTAGACTGAATGCACTTCATCCTTCTCTGTTTAGGAATACTAAAGAGTATTTGGATGTGTTTTATTAGAATGGGGGAGTAGTTGAAGGTAGTGTTGAGAATAGTTCTAATAAATCTATACAAATCACATTCAATGTGGATCCATTAGGGTAGACATCCATATTAGGAACATTTGAGAAAGTGAGTATGATGGGTGGAGTCAACCAAATAGCATTGTTCAATTAGTAAATGGTCTAAGGACTCAATTATAGACTGTTGGTTAATAAAATAGGTTATCAATTGGCTAAACACAATGTGTATGGAGTCATGTCAGTGGATATCATCCCATTCAGAGAGACTGATCTCAAATACAAGAGACTACCCAATCTTAAAGACATCAAGACACATAAATAGGTGAAACCAGAGGAATAGAACTAAGAACTATGATAGGAAATGTTTTGGGCTATTGACTTAGATTGTTACATCAATGACTATTCAGCCCAT
>Ga0115008_10004412_pt1 | contig 11681 bp, 7 predicted proteins | sample FraStrMetagenome_FD_87164 | JGI IMG/M metagenome (GOLD analysis project Ga0115008, IMG submission 87164) | Marine eukaryotic phytoplankton communities from Arctic Ocean - Fram Strait ARC3M Metagenome | ecosystem: Environmental > Aquatic > Marine > Oceanic | place: Fram Strait | collected 2012-06-18
CTAGTACCTTAATCTTCTTTGTTGTTCTCTTCACCATAAAATGTTATGTACACGTAGAAAATGCGTATATTTATATGGAGCATCGAAAAAGGTATCCAAACTGCTGTATCTAAAATAAACTTGTCCTTCTTAAAACTGCTGCCAGCAGCAGGTATACATGTTGATTAGATTGACTGAATTTTGGATCTTTAAAAACACAAGAACTACTTTGACGCGTTACCTTATGGGTAACTTCAAGAAGTTGCTATTCTTAGAATTAAAATTAGAACCATGCATAGATTTTATGTTCTTCATGTTCAATGCCCATCAAAGATTAATTTTGAATAATTTCTCTTTTTTTGCATTCTCATGTTCAAGAAATTTATGTTATATCTGCTATCTTTGGCTCTGCCTTAAGCACTAGATTAAAAATTGGATTCTGAAACTGAATAGGTTTCTCTTGAGAATGATTGTAATTAAATCAAAGTCAAACACAGGTTTCGATGCAGATATTACAAATTTACGTGATGTCTATCATCTTTGGTTTTGCCGGAGAATGATTGAAAAATAAACAAAAGTATTTCGGATAATTAAATGCAGTCTCTTCTTTTTTTTTAAATTTATCGAAAGGTCACTAGGTTACCTCTTCATCAAGAAACAAACTCTTTAGACAATACACTGACGAAGTCCCTTTGAGAAACATTAGTGGAAGTGTTCTCTTCACTAAAGGATTGCATTGATCTTCGAATTGCACGTAGACAAGCCTCTCGGCATAAGCCATCAATATTGGCACAAGAAGCCTTATTTTCAACTAGGTTTTCAACAATACTTGCTTTATCAACATCATCATCAAGATACCAGCCAGAAACTCGGGCATTTAGAATATCTAAGCAATCCTCATATGTCGGCAAATCAATCAAAACATGTTCTTGAAGTCTACCAGGTCTTAGCAATGCAGCATCTATAGCATTAAGTCTATTAGTAGCAGCAACAACTATTATATTTTTGTTTGTGTCTGAAGAATCCTCTTTAGATACTCCATCCATCTCGTTCAGAAGTGTAGACAAAACTCGAGAATGAACATCAGAAGAATCTACTTCATCGTCTTCACGATTTGTCGCTAATGCATCTATTTCATCGAAAAATAACACACATGGTGCTGCCGATCTAGCTCGTGAAAACACGGATCGAATGGCAGCTTCCGAACCACCAAGCCACTGATCTAATATGTCTGAGGCTTTCACCTGTTTTAAGTAGAAAATATGAAACCATAAATTAATCAGCAAAAATGAACATACTATGGTACCACAATATCACATCATAAACATGGATTTCTCTACTAACCTTGATTATATGGAGCCCAAGCGAAGATGCCAAACAATGTGCAGCAACAGTTTTCCCGCATCCTGACGGACCATGAAAAAGAACGCCACATGGAGTATTATCATCCATATCTTGAACGTTAGTTTCCATAGTCCTATATCGTATCCAGGGTCCTACAACTGCTCTATAAATTCTTTTCTTCATTTCTTTGTATCCAACGAACATTTCCCATCCCATTTGAAATCGTTTCTTGTAATCAATTGTGCCGTCAGATTTGAGTACATCTTTATCGCCCACAAAACGTGTCATAGAAATATCCATCTTTGCCAATTGAGATGGAACACAATTTCGTGCAGATTCACAAATATCTGGCCATGTTAATATCAGGTGGGTAGACATAGATGATAGCTGTCTTGTGCATGCCTGTATTAATGCATCTGCACAAATACGGCGAAGATCCGCAGCAACACAACCAGCCGTTTGAGGAGCTAAAATAGTAGCCCATTGGCGAATCATATCTTTCTCTTCATCTTCATCATCGACCACCTCGTCTCCAAGTGAAGACAAATGAATTGTTTTAGTGGGTGTGTCAATCATCGATTTTAATAATGACTCCAAAATAATTTCACGTTGATGCTCAGAAGGAGATGCGATTTCAATCATCTTCTCAAAACGCCCTACTCTAGCCAACTCAGCAGGTATCGTTGAGGAATCATATCGACTTAAACCTAGAATAAATGGCGGATAAAAATAATGGTTGTCCCTACCGCTTGATTTTGATGATGATATCATAGAATTGTATTCATCAACAAGATTCAGCGCGTTTTGATCTATATCAACTATGAGATCGATAGCTCTTGATATGACATGTAAGGAGGAAGAACGTTCCATATCAGAAAAAGGTGAGCTATCTGTATCATCTCCATTGGCCTGTAGTAATATATCAATATCATCAATGATCAATACGACGCGGGATAGATGTAAATGTAGAGATTGTGAATTTTTCGTCCTAGAATCGAACCCGTGCTCTTTCATCATTGTTTCAAGCAGAATGTATTGTCCTTGTATAGTTTTCAAAAAAGCAGGAGGAATAATAATATGAAGTAGTTGATCTGGATTAGAAAGCATAGTTGAGGCCGATAGAAGTATATTCCTTGCCGAAACGCGATGATATAAAACTTTGCGATGAGGAGATTGATATGCTCTTGATGAGATTGTTTGGATCAGAGTTTGAGCCTTGTATCATAATTTTTTTTAGCAGTTTCAAATCAATATGATGAAAGATATAAGCATAGGCAGCTGTATATATTACATGAATTATGAGGTAAAAAGAGAAAACTTACGATTGAAGATTTTCCAACGCCGGATGGGCCTGTCAATAACACTCCCGATGTAGCAGCTTTGCGATCATGAATATTAGTCAACTGAATTAATTCATTTAATAGATTTTCATAACCAGCCCCTGCCCAAAATGTGTTTTCATCAATTTGGACTTGATCATCGAATAGGTCTTCGTGAACTTGCCCTTCGTCAAACTCTTCAACATTAATGTTTAAAGTATATGACTCTGGTTGAACCAAACGATAAAACAAAGGAGATTGTAATGATTCCCTACAATTATCTTCTTCTCTATGAGATGTAGAATCTTTGCTATTTTCCCTGTCAATACCTGATATCTGGAATGTTTTGATTTCTTCGATTTCCAACATAACAATTTTATGTTCATCACGGTCTCGACTCACAATATCAAATGGTAAATCCAATGTCAAAATAGACCCCTCTTTGATAACCCGACCTTCAAGACGCTCTTGAATCCATTCTGAATCACGAAATATTTCAATATCCTCATTTGTAAATCCTAAAGGAAAAATTTTAGCCTTTACAACACATTTGTTTTTTGTCTGAAGTCCTTCTTCGAATATATTATATATTTTATGATCTGGAACTAGCGACACCGTGAAAGGTGATCTATATAATATTTCTTCATGAATACATCCAATATAAGCAGTCGTCGATTTTGAAGCTGTATCAACATTCAGTAACGTGGATGCATTATTCGCAAGGACATGAGAACCCTCCGAATCATTCTCTTCATCCGTTTCCATAGATGCAACAACTAAAATCTCTGCTAGAATCGGATGCATATCCATTTCGTATCCACTTTTTGAATCTTTGTCTACAGCTTCATCACCATCTTCTTCTTTAGAATCTAATATTTGAAGTTGCCTTCGTCTTGAGACAACTTCAATCACAGTGCTGATGGATGAGTTTCTTACATATAATGTATCAAAATTGGAAGCACCCAATTCCGCTAAAAGTTCTAATGGAACGACTGCTTGGCTTAACCATTGTGAGGAGCTCATATCATCTTTGATCATCACCATTGTTTATGATTCAACGGTTGATGACTTTGTCCAAGTGATTTCATATTAGATTTATCTCATTTATTGTTGGCGAGTATCCTTGAGATGAAATTTACGTGTGACAGCAGAAAGATAACAATTTTTCTTTGTAAAACAATAACCTATTCCATCATTCATTAATAATAATAATAATCCAGCAATATTTCATTATTTCAGCAAAAACACAACATGAAGATTAACAATTATGATTTGGTTAAAAAAATCCTTTTTAAAGATGTTTCGTTCATAAGATTGTTAGAAATTAGCAAAAACAGCGGGATTTCTGCCTGAAAATACAGTATTACAATAGAGCAATCATCTCTAACATGATTTATGTCGTTTTAAAAATGACTTCTTTGAAAATTAACCTGTTTACTCGAAATTAGTGATTGTTCTCCATCAAGTTTGAGAAGTGGGTGATATTCACTCGAAATTAATTACTCATAAATTAGAAACATCTTATCGATATAATTTCGGTTGTAATAAACTCATTATTTGATCATAAATGATCTCGCTTCCGGAACGATTTTAATCAATGTTGAATTTGATATGTTAAAAATCGATTTCATTAATTTACTGCTGAAAATAAAAAAAACTCTCACCAAATTGTATGTTCGTGGCATCTCAGAATTTTTCAATCACGTTCTTCTTCGAGTGATTTAGTTTTTTCTAGTGAACTTTTTTTGTCGGTGAAACTTTACTGTTTGAGTCTATATTCATGTGTATCGTAGAAATTTAGTTCTAAGAGGAAGACGTTCAAATTTTCTAGTATGTGTTCGAAATGGAATTGAATCCTATTTCGAAAACGGAAAAGGCTCGCAAAATGTCATTTTTAGCTTCATTCATATTCACAAATGTTAGAACATCAATTTATGACTCTCTATATGAAAAAAAATATAGAGAGAAACTTTCTCTTTTTAATACTTGGGAGAAACATTTAGGAGGATCACACACGTAGAAAATATAAATATTGAAAATTTGGTAGATGGAAGATATGGTTGGCTCCTCGAAAGGTATAAAGAGCATTTTTATACGTACAAGGAGAGCGTCACCTCGAGATTGTCAAGAAATCTCCAAAAAACCGAAGCACTCTAAGCCATTGCTCTTAAAAGTCTTCATTCAGGTACAAGCAGCCCTCTAACCTATAAGTGAAGATGGAGTTAAGGGTTGGAAAGAAGTACCGCCTCGGTCGAAAGATCGGGAGTGGATCTTTCGGAGACATTTACCTTGGAACGAATATGACCACAGGCGAGGAAGTGGCAATCAAGCTTGAATCAGTAAAAACAAAACACCCTCAGTTGTTATACGAGAGCAAGATTTATCGAATTCTTCATGGAGGATGTAAGTTATCTAAATCACGATGTCTTCCTTCGATTTTCATTGGATGATGCATCTTTAGTCGGGAACGCGGACCTTCATCTGGCTGTTTTTTCTACGTATGTAAAGAGATACTATGTTTCGAGCGTTTCATAATTTCCATCTGGAATTTGCAACTGTATGAACAATATGTCCTTTTCTTCATTTTGAAATGTACTTTTTTTGTTAAATATTATACTCATACACTCTTTATTTCTCTTATATCTACAGTGGGTATTCCAAATGTGCGTTGGTATGGAATAGAGGGAGACTACAATGTTATGGTTCTTGATCTCCTAGGCCCCTCTTTGGAAGATTTATTCAATTATTGTGGGAGAAGATTTCAGCTCAAAACTGTACTGATGCTTGCAGATCAGCTGTTAGGTCGTCTCGAATATGTGCACACTAAATCTTTCATTCATAGAGATGTCAAACCAGATAACTTTCTAATTGGACTTGGAAAACGTCAATCTGTAATTCACATTATTGACTTTGGATTAGCAAAAAAATATCGTGACCCAAGATCACACCAACACATCCCATACAGGGAAAATAAAAACCTGACTGGTACAGCACGTTATGCCTCCATCAATACGCATATTGGTATCGAGCAATCTCGTCGTGATGATTTGGAAAGTTTGGGATATGTTCTCATGTATTTTATTCGTGGATCTCTTCCTTGGCAAGGATTGAAAGCCAACACTAAAAAACAAAAATATGAAAGGATCATGGATCGTAAAATGAGCACAAGCACTGAACAATTATGCAAAGGTTATGCGACGGAATTTCGCTCATACTTTGAATATTGTCGAAGTTTGCGCTTTGAAGATCGTCCCGACTACGCATATCTCAAACGATTGTTTAAGGAACTTTTTTACCGAAAGGGTTTCCAATACGACAATATGTTTGACTGGACGGTTCTTAATTTGCAACAGGAACGCTCTCGTCTTCCACCCGAAAGGCCTATTTTAAGTAACTCGCAGCAGCAGATCCAGGCTGACCCTAATGCTGGAGGTGGAAGTCAAAATCGTTCTCGAGATTATCAGGGGCACCAGGGTCATCGCGACGATGACGGAAGCCATCGAAAGCAAGGAACTGGTGGCGATAATGCCTATGAAAGAGACCGTAGTAGATCTGGACAGGATCAACACTCTCACTCATACTCCCATGATCGGGGTGGGAAAGAAACGAGCCAACGAAGCGGTTCTCGTGGATATGGAGGAAGAGACGAGCCAAGGAGACGTAATGTTGAGGGAAATACCGATCTTTCGAAGGAACGGGGCCAACCTCATCATGGATCTGATCATCGCACCTCCCAGCAAGGTTCTCAAAGTGGTGGAGGGCGTGGAGGCGGAAGCCGTGATTACGACGGAAATGGTGGGTCTAAGAGTGGAGAAGATAAGCCTGTAGGTTACCGGACTCGATCATCTGGGCAGTAAGTTTTGTTGATTTCAATATATGGCGTGTAAATATCCAAACAGTCTTGTCTCAAATTATTTGTAAATTTTTCGTTGAGCTAGTAGCAAGTCTTCTGATCGGATTTCTGGGGGTCGAAATGCTGTCAGTCCACGAACAGATAACCGGAATGGTTAAAGGGTGACATGTTTTTTAACATGAAAATGTTTTCATCGATCTCGACAAACATTTTATTCAGCATTGGATGGGGATAGATGCGTTAGTTTCGGGATTAAGAACGTGTATTCATGCATCGAAATTCTTTGAAAAACTCTTATCTTGCTTTGCTTGGAAACGGTCATTTTCTCATGCAGTAATTTCATAAAGTTAGTACAAAGGGAAAGTTAAATGATGTCTTTTGTAAGGAAGGTTCATATGGAACGGTAAAAACTACTTGGCAATTAGATTTGAATTGGTTTCTCAAATCTTGGTGTGAAGATTTGTCTTCATAAGGTTGTAGAAGATTAGCTCATGGTTGATATTGATCTAAAGGTTTCCTCTTCCCTCTTGGTTGAAATGGATACTTTTGCTCTGGATAAGTTCTCGTGTGCTTGAACAATATACCATTAGTATTTGGAGATATGTCTTTTTGACGACTTACTTGATGTTTGTGAATGGATTAGGAAGGTTTTGAAGACGACAGAACAATTGTTCTGTAAATCTATAAATTAAAGCAAGGAGCGAAACAAATCTTATTACTTTAGGTGAAATGTGTGTCTAAAATTAACTTCCGCCTTGCTTTATTACAACTTAAGATAGCTGCACGGCTAACTTAATTGGTCTGGAGTAGAATGTATGTCAATTTAACTTTGACACTCTTTTGTGTAAGAGTCTAATTTACAGCTCTCTGATGACAACCACATAAAATCCTACGCAAGATATACTTGAATTGTGGTAAGAATAAAATAACTCATCCTTCTACTTACGTCTTAATTCTAGAGACAAAGTTCTGTTCGAACAGGTATCTTGATGGTTTCTAGTTGCATCGCTGATGATAAACGAAACACAGTCCAATTTGTTGATCTGTTAGCAAATTAATTAAAACATGATGTGGAAGAAGGCAGTATCACAGTGCCGAAACAAAGCTAATGTGTTGAAAAATCAGATAGAGATAAGCGCAAAAAGTAGATGTGTTATGGTAGAAAATCATTGTTGTCAAGCCCCTTCTTTACGATCGACACGCCAATCTTCATCGCTTCGAGAAATTATTAAAACTGAATTGGTACACCAAAGATCAAATCAGGTCTCTAAAACTGCAGCTTGTGTTGGATCGTCTTCTGCGTTACTGCAGCAGATGTGCAGTCTGAGTGCTGAAGCCAACATACCAAGAGGATGGGATGCAGGGATTACAAGTGAAGATGATGATGGTGGGTAACAAGACTATACTTTCTTAATAAATCTAATTTCAATAAGGACACGATTGCTGTTTTCGCAATTCTTCAACTTTACCAATTATAATGATGTGAGTTTGGATAAATGGATACTCGATATGATAAAGATGTTTTAATAAGTCTATAAACAGCAGATGGATTCTGAAGAGACTAAATGTTTAGAGAACTGAAAAATTTCCTAATGAATAAATTTTATAGTGCTTTAAATATGAAGTTCCCTTTTCAAGACGAACGAATTTTAGAATAATTATAATCACTCCTTATTTTCTTAAGTTGACTCTAAAATTTGGTCTTTGCCCCTCTCTAGAATGTTGCCATATGTTCTGCTAAAAAAGAAAAAGGATGGTCAACGTTTTAGTTCATGATGAGTTCTAACAGCGTTTGAAATACTGTTAATGCAAATGCGAAAGTCCCTCAGTAGGAAGTCGACAGTTTTATCGACATGTAAGCATTCTCGACAAAGTAATGTAGATAATGTGGTTTTCGTCATCAGGACTTTCAAAGAAAACATTCTTAACTTGATTGCACTTTTACTTACATGTGAAAGACTAGCAAAGTGTAAAAATGAGGCACGTTGGTAGATTCAATTATCTGCATGATCAATGTAAGAGAACATCCACGTAGATTGTATTAACTACAGTGAGAGTGAGTGGATGAAAACAAAGCGAAAATGTGATGCTAGTCTCTATGCTCGGAAAAGACAAAAGAAACTCACGTTCCATCTTCATCTTCTTCTAAAACAATATCCCAGCCTCTGAAAAGAGATGCTTCAGAATCTATCATATTTGCATAACGCAATGAAGAAGCTTCAACACTTATACCACTTCGAATGGTTTGAAGATGTCTTTGTTGCCGTAATTGGGAAGACAAGGTTCGTCTTGAAGCAACGTTCAATTTCGAATCGCAAATATTAAAAGAATTTGATATAGTTGTCTTATTGGTTCTTGACCTCGCCCCAGAAGTTATTTGCGATGCTATTCTTTTCATCGCGTTGGTGGCCTGATTACCTCTCATTTTTATCACTTCGTTTATGACAACAACATGAAATTAGTTCTGATTTATGCTTGTCGTAGAAACTGTATTCGAATCCTGGTGCGAGGAACGACTACGTAAATAGCTTACTCAACAAATCCAATTCTACGGGTAAATACGAAGTAAAATAAAATTCAATTCGATGAAGTTTGATGTAATTCATTTAGAGATCGAATAACCGAAATAGAGTAAAATAACGTCTAAGAGTTGCAAATCATATGGATTCTTTCATCTTCCATAGAAACAAAAAAAAAGCCAATCTCACGAAATAAAAGCGATACTACGTTTCCTATTAGTCAGTTCTCTCTCATCAAACATTGCAATACCTCATAATACTCGATCAAAATGGCCGACGAAGATTTAGAAGGAGCTGATATTTGGGGAGACTCTAATAATGCAACAAGCTCCTCTGATAATCCTGCTGCTGATAGCAGCTCTCCAGATGAAGACGATGCTATGCTCGATGATACACAACACATGTCTACACAAGAACTCAAACAACGCATTCATTTGTTAGACAATGAAATTCGTATAATGAAAAGTGATGTGCAGAGAATTGCCCACGAAACCCGAGGTCAAAATGATAGAATCCGAGAAAATATGGAAAAAGTGAAGTTAAATAAGCAACTACCTTATCTCGTAGGAAATGTTGTGGAAATCCTAGAACCCGATGCTGAAGATGGTATGTTGTTCTAATGATGAAATGTCTGCTGTCGAATAACACCGATTTTTCTCATCATGTTTTTCATATTTTGTGTCTTAATAGGAATTGAGCAGGAAGATGCAGATGCAGGTGTGGATATTGATGCCAACAGAAAAACACGTTCTGCTGTTATTCGAACATCTACTCGCCAAACAATCTTCCTTCCAATCCCAGGTCTTGTGGATGTAGAATCTCTTCGGCCATCAGATCTTGTAGGTACAAATAAAGACTCCTATCTTATTTTAGAAAAACTTCCAGCTGAATTTGATTCCAGGGTAAAAGCCATGGAGGTAGATGAACGTCCAACAGAAGAATATACCGATATTGGTGGATGTGACAAACAGATCCAGGAATTGATTGAGGCCGTTGTTTTGCCCATGACAAGAAAGGATATGTTTGAGACTATTGGAATTAGGCCACCTAAGGGAGTACTTTTACATGGACCACCAGGAACCGGAAAAACTTTATTGGCAAGAGCTTGCGCAAATCAAACAAATGCAGTATTCTTGAAGCTCGCTGGTCCCCAGTTGGTTCAAATGTTTATCGGTGATGGAGCTAAGATGATTAGGGATGCGTTTGAATTAGCAAAAGAAAAAATTGAAAAAGGAACTTCCTCGGGAGCTATTTTATTTATTGATGAAATTGATGCTATTGGATCTAAACGATTTGGTGGAGATCAAAGTGGGGACCGTGAGGTGCAAAGGACAATGCTTGAGCTTTTAAGTCAACTTGATGGATTTACTTCGAATGAAATGATTAAGGTGATTGCAGCCACGAACAGGCCTGATGTTTTAGATCCAGCGCTTCTTAGAAGTGGAAGATTGGACAGAAAAATCGAATTGCCGCATCCATCTGAAGACGCAAGAGCAGGTATATTGAAGATTCATAGCAGGAAAATGAATGTATCAACAGATGTTGTTTTTGATGAATTGGCAAGAAGCTGCGATGATTTCAATGGAGCACAATTGAAAGCTGTATGTGTAGAGGCAGGAATGTTGGCCTTGAGAAATGAACGTGCTGAAATTTCTCATGAAGATTTCATTGAAGCAATTTCAGTTGTTGCAGCGAAGAAAAAGGGATCCCTGGACTACTTTGCTTAGAAATCAAATCAATAATATCATAGCTTTAAACAAGTGGTTAATTCTTTTATACTCATTTGGTATTTTTGCTGTTTTGTATATCTTGAGCTTTCTTTTCTCGACCTTTCCCGCAATGGGCGTAATGAAATAAAACCTTTTCCACATTTGGCTTGCTTTTTCTGGAGATACATATATGATATGCTGTACTATTGATCATCTGGCTATGATCTTAATTTGATTATAATATAAAACAGTAATCAAACATCTGTCCCATTCACATAATACGACTCTTATAGCACCCAAGGAATATTCCTTATGATTTCGTTCATTCATTCATTTATTCATTGCAGTTTCAATCATGTTGTTAGATTCTTACATACAACACTAGAACTGTACATTTCTCAAGTTTTCTAATCCACCACGGAAAGAGGAGCCTTTGTTAATAAAATAGAGTTATCATATTGATTTTCTTCTCATGCAAAAAAACATTTTCAATCATATTTTAGTGGTAAAAATAGAATTTTATCTTTATTTAAGTTTTTTGTTAATATTAGCATTTTTATCTGCTGTTTGCAAGATTAAATGTTTTTAGCTATCATCTTCTCTGCATGTATCGAAGCAAACCCCATCTTCTCACTTTTTTTACACATGTGCCTATTCTTGAATTGATTCCAGCTTCATCCAGCGCACAAGTAAGCCAATTATCTAATATGTTTTCAGACCCATACCAAGAGTTTTGTTGTTTAGCTTTACGTGCGAAATGAGCTGAATGTAGAACACCTTCTAATTTGACATGTTTGGAACCTTCTAATTTTGTCCACTTTAAAGGAACTATACCATCCCCATCAAGATTGCCTTCCCCTGCGACAGCCTTATATGATTTATACGCAACCTTTGGCGATATTTGTAACTTGTAATCTTCATGAAATGGTACGTTTATCTTATTTCTGCTTTCAGCGTA
>Ga0115008_10004413_pt1 | contig 11680 bp, 4 predicted proteins | sample FraStrMetagenome_FD_87164 | JGI IMG/M metagenome (GOLD analysis project Ga0115008, IMG submission 87164) | Marine eukaryotic phytoplankton communities from Arctic Ocean - Fram Strait ARC3M Metagenome | ecosystem: Environmental > Aquatic > Marine > Oceanic | place: Fram Strait | collected 2012-06-18
CAGCAGCGCTCTCTGCCTGTGGGGGTGTGCTCTGCAGCTGGCATCTCTGTCATGATCCTCTCTGTACAGACAGCCGCTGTAAGTAGCATGTGTTCCAGTGGCGAGAATTTATGGTCGACACCAAAGCCAGTGGTCTCACCGGCAGCAGAGTTGGGCTGACGGCGCTCATGCCGCCAGAAAGAAGAAACACACATCGGGACAGGGGCGGTGATATTTTCAATGTATCACGAGAGCGGTTCTCTCAGTCATCTTCGCACCACGAGCACGCCGTAGTCGCATCTTCCAAAGCGTCCCAGCCCGCCGCCGCGGCCGCGGAAAACCGGCGCGGGGGCCGCTTCTCGACCAGCGACCAATCCGCGCCCCGCCCCCCCACCCGTGCCCACCGGACTCGCCCGGCGAGCCGTGCCGCCTCTGCGGCAGACGCCCTCGCCGGACCGCCACTCAGCGAGGAGCGCGCGGCGCGGCGGAGGTCTTGGCGTCCCGGCCGCGCGCCGCCTCCGGCTTGTCGCGCCACCAGCACAACGCTCTCCTCCTGCCCTACCACCGGCAGCGTGAAGAGCTCGAAGCCAGCAGCCTCGAGCCGGCGCGAGAGGCTGCCCAGCGACCGCCGTGCACCGCTCCCGGCTCGCCCGTTGAAGAGATTGCACACGAGGGCGCCGCCCGGCGCGAGCGCCCGACGGCAGTCGGAGAGAAAGGCCGGCTGCAGCAGCTGCGGCGGCGTGTCCCCCTTTGCGTCAAAGGCGTCCAACAGCACGGCGTGCAAGCTGCCCTCCTCGAGCCCAGCCACGTGCGCCGCACCGTCCGCGCGCGTTACCGTGAAGGTCGCGTCGCCGGCGGCGCCGCTGCCGGCGCAAGCCTCGCGCAGCGCAAAGCGGCAGTGCAAGACCTCGCGCGCCGCTCTGATGACGACGGGGTCGTGCTCAACCGCCTCGACCCGCAGGCTCGGGTAGGCGGCGGCGAGGAAGCTGGGGAGGGCGGCGGTGCCGAGTCCAACGCAGAGGAGTCGTGGCGAGTCGAGACGCGTGTTGGGGCGTAGGCCGCAAAAGGCAGCGCAGGCGGCGGCCATGACTCTGAGGTACTGGAAGCTGGCAAGGACCGGCGCGGCCTCGCTCTCGTCCTCTCGCAGGTAGGCGAGGCCCTGCTCGACGCTGTCGAAGAGCATGCGCCGCCACCGAGGGCCGTGCGACGTGACGCGCACGATACCATTTCCGTGCACCGAGCGCTCTGCGAAGAGGACGACGCCTTCTCGCTGCCCGGCGTGCCACGCGAAAGCTTCCTCCGACTGCGGACGCAGCAGTGCCGCTGCGCCATTGCGCGCGAAGGAGGCGAGCGCGCGTGGCCCGCTATAGGTGCTGACGACAGCGAAGCGCGTGCCGACGCCGCCGGAAGTGACTGGCTCGACGCACATCGGAACGCGCAATACCTAGCAGGCTGGCTCGCTAGTCGCTCGCCGGGCCCGCGCAGCACGCGCGGGCCTTTGGCGTTGTGGTTGAAATAGGTGGCACCTCGGTGTGCGTTTCTTTTCTTTATAGGCCGTCCTCCAATAAAGTTTTGACCCCCCGCTACGCGCGAGGCGGTGGCGGCGGTGGTGCGGGGGATTGACAGGGAAGGCGGCGGGATTGACAGGGGATGGGGCGGCCACGAGCGGTCAGCGGAGCGGCGGCGAGAGGGGGGGTGGCGGCGAGGCGCCAACGAGCGAGGAGCCCGCGCCATCAGAGGGACGCGCCGCTGCGAGATGGAGGGCGGCGTTTCTACTGAAACACCTGAAACACCGTTCACATCCGACCCCAGGTTCCACACGAGCACGACACCCACACCGCGCGCGCACTTCACATCTGCAGCCCCGCGACCTATCTCTCAGTCCACCTCCTCCGCAACAGTGACGACCGTGGTGGCTCGACCGCCCTTGGGCGGTATCGCAACGTGCTGCTGCTGCCGGCTGGACGCGCTGCGGCTCACGGGAGGCGCGCCGGCGGTGACGCCATCGCCCCCCGCCTTGAGCTTGAGCAGCGGCGGCATGCGGGGGTAAGGCAGCAAGACCCGGTCGGGCCCAATCAGCCGCGGCTGGCGGACGCGCATCTTGAGGAACGCCTTGTCGCCGCGCGAGGCAAAGTCCTTGGCGTCCGCGGCAAGGCCCTCGGCGGTCTTGGAGACGAGCGAGGCCACGCCGGAGAGGGGCTTTGCCGCCGCGCCGAGCAGGCCGCGGCCGAGGCCCTTGACGAACCCCTTGGCGCCGTCGTCGAGCGCGCCCTGCAGCGGCTTGGAGAGGACGCCCGTCGCCCCCTCCACCACGCCGCCCATGACCGCCTCGAGGCCCATGACGAGGCCGACGCCCGTGTTCTCCGCGCTCTCCTGCTGCTGCTCGCGCCGGCGCAGCGCAAACGCCTCGTCAAAGGCGAGCTCTCCCGCCGCGTCGCCAACCAGCTTGGTCAGTCCCGACGCCGCGCCAAAGACGGTCGCGCCGGCGCCGCCGATGACCCCGCCCGCGAGGCCCTTCGTGCCCTTGGCCAGGCCGACGGCGAACCCGCCCGCGCCCTTGGTGACGAGCCCCGAGGAGGGCTCGTAGAAGAAGGTGCGGACGCCGCCGCCGATGTCGCTCCAGAGCGCCGCGGGATTGCCGAGCAGGTCGAGCGAGCCGATCAGCTTGTAGATGCCCTTGACGACCTGCTGCTGGTAGTGCGCGTTCATGCGGTTGGCCAGCGTCGACGACGAGGCGAAGCGCGCGTCGTCGAGGTGCAGCGAGTCGAGCTGCAGCGTCGCCGAGCGGAGGGAGAGGAGCTGCTGCGCCAAGCCGACGAGTTCGTGCGTGGGGTGGTACCGCTGGAGGGAGGGGTCGTCGCAGAGCGGCTCCATCTGCAGCGTCATCGCGGCGCTCACCGGGTGGATCGACAGCTCTCGCACAAAGATCTCGGCGGGCGGCTCGCTGTCGTCCCGCGCCGCCGCGTCCGCGGGGAAGAGCTCTGCGAGCGACGCTTCGGCGCCGGTGGCGCTGCCGTCAAGGCTGGCGGCGCCGGCGGCAGGGAGGTGGGCGGCGAGGCGGAAGAGGCGGGCGGCGAGGTTCTGCTCGAGCGCGATGGCGAGCGGCTGCACTCCGACGCTAAGGTAGTCGAGGAAGAGCATCCCTTCCCAGCCCATGCGCCGCCGCACCTTCGCCTGCAGCGTCGGTGGCGGCGCCGCGCCGTCGGCCCTCGCCTCGGTCGGCGGCGCGACCGGAACGAGGAGGACTGGGTGCTTGGATGCCTCGACGCAGCAGTCGACTTGCGCGTGCCCGATGCTCAAGTGGGCGCTCTGCTCCGCGTCGGTGGCGACGGCGCTGAGCTCGACGGCGCTGAGCGAGGAGTAGACGAGCTCCTGCGGCTCCTCGTCGACCAGCGCGACGCCGACGCCCGCCAACGAGAGCTGCAGCGAGTAGCGCACGCCGCCCCCGCCGGGCGTCTCGCCCCCTGCCAGCGAGCCTGCCGCCGCCGGTGCGTCCTCCTGCTGAGGCAATTGGGCGGTCCCGCCGCCGCCGCCGCCGAGGATGGCGAGCACTCCGGTAGGCCCTTCGCTGGACAGCCTCGTGGAGACGGTCGCTGGAGAGCCAGCAGAAGGGCTTCCGGCCGCGGCGGCGCGGAACGGAGCCGCAGCAGAGCGGCGCCAGGTGGTGCGCGCCTCGGTCGCCCCTTCATGCGCGGCGGCCATGGCTGCGATCAGGAGGCTGCGTGCGATGGCCCCGCTCGGTGGCGCCACCTCGGCGGGGAGCCAGCCGCGGCCGTCGGCGCGCTGCGGATCCGCGCCCGCGCGAAGGAGGGCATCCACGCAGCTCGCCGAGCCGGCTGCCGCGGCGCAGTGGAGTGGGCGTGAGCCGCGCTCGTTCTCACACGCAGCGTCTACGCTCGCGCCCGCTCCAAGCAGCTCGGCGACGAACGCCTCGTCGCCACGGGCGGCCGCCGCCGCGAGCGCGCGCCGCCCGTGCGAGTCCCTCGCGTCGGGATCGGCACGCGAGCTCAGAAGCGCGCGGAGGCGGCGGACACGGCCAGAAGCAGCAGCGTGGACGAGAGACGGACGCGGCGCCTTTTCGGACCCCCACAAGGCGGCGGCCTCCGTCAAGAGCCGGAGGGAGCGACGACCGTCAGGGGTGGAGCGACTCGCCAGCGCGGCGGCGGTAAGGCCGTCGGCGCGAGTGGCGGTGGGGTCGGCGCCGTGGCGGAGGAGCAACACAATGGCGGCGGCGCCCGAGGCGAGGGGAGAGTGGAGCGCGGCGTGCAGCGGCGTCCCGCGACCCGCGTCGGCAGAGCGCCGCTCCACGTCGGCGCCCGCCGCGAGCAGGAGCGGGAGCAGCTCGGTGCGGTTGTGCATGCACGCCGCATGCAGCGCCGGCAGCCCCCCGTCGCTCGAGTCAGCGCTCGCCCCGCCGGCGAGCAGCGACTCGACCTCGGAGCGGTCGCCCGCCCGCACCGCGGTAACCAAGGCGGGTGAGTTCTGCGGCCGACGGCCAGCACCGACGAGCGGTAGCGATGCGCTGCCACCGAGGACGGCACGGCGAGCGTCTCGCCCGTCGCGCTCGACGCGAGCGGCGTGTGCTCTCTGACGGACTAGGGCGCCGCGCGTCGCCGCGCATAGCCGCCGCGCCGCCGCAGGCTGGCGGTGCTCCGGCGGAATTCGAGCCAGGGCGGCGCGTGCAAGCGGCGCTGGGAGAGCGTGAAAGAGAGGGACGGGCCGCTCCTCGTCCCGCCACGCCGGCCCCGCGTGCGTCGTCCACTGCAGGAGCGACGAGTTCCAGTAGGCGTGCACCGCCACCGTGCCCCCGGCCGGCTGCGCAAAGGCGTAGAACTGCAGCCCGCGTTGGGACTCGCCCTCCCACGCCGGCGGCGGGTGGAGCGTCAGCCGGCGGTGTCGCTCTGACCACCAGTCGTAGACGGGAACAAGCTCCTCGGCATCGACTGCCACGTGGACGCCATCGAGCGTAAAGTGGAGCGTGCTGCCCTTTTCTGCCTCGGCGGCTATCGTGAAGGCGACGAACTGCAGCCCCTTGCGCTCCTCGCGCCCGCCGCCGGAAATCGCCCACGGGTCGCCGGCGTGGAAGGTGAGCTGGCGCAGCTCGGCGTTCCAAAAGTCGGACACCTCGACCAGACCTTCGGCGAAACCGTCGCCGAGGGGGCGCCGCTGCTGCCGCGAAGGCAGCGTCCTACACGATCAAGCAAACACGAGGTGTGAGAGCGAAGGCGCACCCGCGCCGTCCGGCGACCGAGCACCCACCGCCGCAGCGCCGCCGCCTCCTCGCCAGCGCAAGCAGCGGCCGCGAGCACGGCGAGCCTTGCCATCACCTCCTCGCCGTCGCCGATCCCATGCAGCCGCACCTCCTCCCCGTGCCAATGGCCGAGCCCGTCGCCAGAGGTGCTGAGGACGAGATCGCGCGTCCCGTCCGCCCTGGCGGCCCCACCGCCTGCCTCACCATCTCCCAGCTTGCACTGCACCGCGCTGGCACGCGTGGCGCGCATCGCTGCGGCCTCTGGCACCGTCGGGTCGAACGGGAGAAAGGAGACGGAGGCGGAGGTGAGCAGCAGCCACCCGGGATGGCCCTCGCCGTCCGACAGCAGGCGCTCGCACGGCGCACCCAGCAGCAGCGGCTCGTCGGCGGGCCCACCGCCTAGGCGCTCGGCGGCCGGCACTCCGAGGTGGCGCTCCTCGGACGAGGCGCCGCCCCCTCCCATGTCCCTGCGGCTGAGCGGCGCGTCGAGGGAGACGGCCGAGCCGGCAGAGGCGTCGAGGATGGTGACCCTGAGCACGCACGGCGCACCGGGCACGTCTGGCGCGTACCCGATCGACTCGCGCGCGCCGAGGAGGTCGTAGTGTCGGCAGCCGGCCTCGCGCACCGCCACGAGGAGCGGCGTGCGGTTGACCAGCCGGTAGGGCAGCCGCGGAGCAGAGCGGCGCGTCCCGCCGAGCGGGCGAAGGAGCAGCACCGCTCGAGGCCCGACGAGGCGGACCGAGCAGCGCAGGTAGGTGGCGGGAACGGCGGCCGTGACTCGGTCCTCGGTGCTCCTCCCTCGCCCGGGCCGCCGGAGCTTGATGAGGTGCTCCCCGTCCGAGCCCGGCGCGAACGGCTCCGACCACAGTGTCGAGCTGTCGGCGAGGCGAACCCTCACCTGCCGCGTCCCCCCGGGCGACTGCCACGAGATTGGCGCGTCGCAGCCCGGCGCGATGACGCCGCCGGCGGTGGCGACGCCTGCCTGCCGCCACTCGACGACCACACGCGTGCGGTTCCGCAACGTGAAGCGATTCCGGAGAGAGAGGGCGACGGCGTTGAGCGGTGGAGCGGCGGCCGCGGCTGGCGATCCCGCAAAAGCGGCGGCGGCGGCCACCGCGGCCGAGGCAGATGAGATGGAGAGGACCAGCTCCATCGCGGCGCCCCGCTCGTCGCTCACCTCCACGCACGCCTCGTTGCCCACCGCCTCGACCGAGAAGGAGGTCGACAGGCCCTGCGCCGCCGAACCCGACAGCGCGGTGCGCTGCAGCGTGCCCGGGCGTGTGGTGGTGACGTGCACGCTCTGCCTCGAGGAGGGTGTGGGGCCGGCCGCGCCCGCGCTGCGCGCCGTCGCAGGGCTCCAGAGCGCCAGCCGCGCGGAGCCGCCGCCGCTGCGCAGCGAGAAGGGGCGTCCGGAGCCGGGCGGCGCATCTGTGACGGGGCGCGAGCCGCCGGCGTCGTACAGCGCGAGGTGGTAGTCGGTGCGGTTGTGCAGCGTGCGCGGCGCCACGAAGGTGAGCGTGGTTGAGCCGCCCTCGTCCGAGGCGACGCCGAGCTGAAGCCGCACCGTGCGGGCCGAGCCGCCCGCCGCGGGCGAGTGCAGGCAGAGCTCGCGCCACTCTGCGTGTCCGGCGGCGGGCCTCCGCACCGCAGCGAGGCGACCGCGCAGCGTCGCGCGCTCGTACGAGGAGGCGCGGCCGTTGGGGCGCGGCGCCGACTCGTCGATCCAGCAAGCGAGCTCCAGGGGCTCGAGCGCGTGGAGCGAAAAGATCGCGCGCGGCTCGCCGGCGAGCAGCTGCATCTCCTCGCCGCCGCCGGCCGTGGATCCCCAGCGCTGCCGCTCGTCTGCGCGCGCCGAGTTTGCGCGACGGACCGTGACATGCAGCGGCGCCGGCAGCAGCGAGAGCAACGCCAGCGGTGGACGCAGCGAGATGGAGAGCGGTCGCCAGCGCGCGAGTCCCGAGGTGGCCTCGATGGTGGCGCGTTGCCGTGCGCGCCGCATCTGACCGAGCGCCTCCTCGCGGCGGCTGTTCGAGCCGAATCCGAGGGAGAGCGTCTGGCCGCGCGGCAGCACGACCTCCACACAGTGCGCCACGAGGACGCCGGACGAGCCGGCGTGCACCTGCACCTTCTCCAGCGGCGCCTGCACGCGCACGTGAGCGATCGAGGAGCCAAAGCAGAGGAAGGAGCGCGTGAGGTAGAGCCAGCCGGGCGCGGGCACGATCGCCGAGCCCGCGCGCCCTGTGCACGAGATCGCCTCGAGCAGGACCTCGCCGTGCGGCAGACCAAAGGCTGCCAGCTCCGCTCGCCGCCGCTCCGCCTCGGCAGCGGTGCCGAGCGCCGCGCCGCCCTCGGCCACGGCGGTCGCCACGTGCACGCAGCACAGCCACGGGACAGTCGGGGCGCTGCCGCCTGCTGCGCCCTCGCCACCCGCGGACGGCCTCGGCTGGCACACGGCAAGGGCGCTACCATCGTCGAGCAGCCGCAGCGTCGACCACTCGTACCCCGCGTCGTCGGGCCGGATGCGCAGCTTGTCGATGGCTGCCTTGGAGCCTCCGCGGGTGAAGGGGAGAGGGAGCGGCTGCTTGTCGGCGTCGGCGAGCTCCGTGACGTCGCCCGCGCCGCTGGCCTCTTCTCCCGTGCCGTCGCCCGCCTCGCGGCCCGCGCCTTCGTCCATCCCCAGCAGCACAGGCCGGCCCAGCACATTGCTCACCTCGACCGGGGAGCGCAGCGTGAGAACTCGCTGCCCTCTCGAGACACCAACCTCGCACACAATGCCGACCGTGCCGCCGCCGCCGCCATCACCGCCGCCGTCGGCGCCGCCACTGGGGGCGGCGGCGTCATGCAGCATACGCGCCGCCGCCTCGGAGGCTGAGAGAGCTCGCGCGACCGTGGAGCCCGCCGGCGCAGCAGCGCGGTTGGGATAGGCGTGCAGGATGGTGCCGTGCGGCGTCGTGCGCTCCTCGTGCCCCCACGGCGGCCCCGCGTGCACTGTCATCTGTTTGAGCGACGAGTTCCAGTAGGCGTGCACCGCCACCGTGCCCCCGGCCGGCTGCGCAAAGGCGTAGAACTGCAGCCCGCGGCGCGTCTCGCCCTCCCACGCCGGCGGCGGGTGGAGCGTCAGCCGGCGGTGTCGCTCTGACCACCAGTCGTAGACGGGAACTGCGCCCGGCGCCTCGGAAGCAAGCGCGACGAACTGCAGCCCCTTGCGCTCCTCGCGCCCGCCGCCGGAGATCGCCCACGGGTCGCCGGCGTGGAAGGTGAGCTGGCGCAGCTCGGCGTTCCAAAAGTCGAACACCTCGACCAGCTGGGGCGGCGGTGGCGGCGGCGGTGTGCTCGCTTCCGTCGGCGGCGGGAGGGGCCGCATGACGTGCGACGAGACGCCGAGGCGGCCCATGTCGACGATTACCTCGCGGAATCCCTGCAGCGCCACCCCGACCAGTCGCTCACCCGGCTCCTCCTCCTCCAGCGGCGCCGCCGCCTCGGCACCGCCGCCGCCCTCAGCGAGTGCGCCGAGCGCCCCGCGGCGCGCTCTCATCTCGACGAGGCGCGCCATCCACGTGTTGAGCTCGGCGGCGGACCCAAAGACGAGGACGAGCGTGCACGTCATCGTCGCGAGCTCGAGCGAGTAGGGGCCGGGCGCGCCCGGGTAGCGCGACGGAGAGGTGGGGTCGTTCTCGCAGTCGGCGAGGTGCACGGCCCCGCGCAGATCCTTCAGCTCCTCGTCGCCGTAGTACCGCAGCTGCTCGTTAAGCAGCAGCGCGTACCGCCGCCGCCACACCTTCCGCTCCGTCCCGAGCTTGGTCACCCACCCCTCTGCGAGGACGGCACGCGAGAGCGCGGCGCGCAGTGCCGCGCGTACCTCCGTCGCCTCTGAAGTGCGCCAGCTCGAGACGAGCTCGTGCGGCATCGCGCCGCCCTCGTCCTCCGCCGCGGGGTCGGCGCCCGCGCTCAGCAACGCCTCAACGACGACGAGCGGGCCCGCGCGCGCGGCCAGGTGGAGGGCGGTGGCGCCGGGCCGCTCGCCGCCGCGTGCGCGCGCCTGCACGACGGCGCCCGCCGAGAGGAGCAGCCGCACGACGGGGAGGTGGCGGTTAGAGGCTGCGAGCATCAGCGCGGACAGCGAGCCGTCGGACGAGCTCGGGTCGGCGCGCGCGTCGAGGCAGCGCGAGACGATGTCTACATAGCCGCCCGCCGACGCCTGGGCGATCTCCGCCGTAGAGAAGGACGCGGTCGGCCCTGCGAGCCGGGAGCGAAGCGCCTTGCGCAGCTCCTTGCCGAGCGACCCCTCGGCCTGCAGCGGCGTCAGCAACGCAAGCGGCGTCTGCCCGTCGGCCCGCGCGGCAGCCGGATCGGCGCTCGACCGCAGCAGCAGCCGGACGCATGCCGCAGAGCCCGCCTGGCACGCGAGGTGCAGCGGCCGCTCCAGGCTCTCGTTCTCGGACACGATGTCGGCGTTCGCTCCCGCGTCCAGCACTGCGGCGAGGCACGGGTCCCAGCCGCCGCGCGCCGCCTCGTGTGCGGCGCTCCAGCCGCGCGCGTCGATTGAGTCCGGAAAGGCGTACCGGCGGAGCAGCTCGTGCACTTGCTTTTTGTCGCCACGGCCCGCCGCAGCCACGAGCGGGCGACAATGCGACGTCGACGCCTCGTGCGTCGCCTCATGCTGCTCGCGCGCGGCTTCGAGTGGAGCGCCCTCCCCGAGCGGCCCGGCGCTGGCGCCCGCCTCCGCCTCCGCCGCGAGCGAGAGGCTCAGGGAGGACTCCGGCTGCACCAGCCACGATCTGCCCGCCACGCCGCCCGCCACGCCGCTAGCAGCCGCTCGCAGGGAGGGCTCGCGCTCGATCGAGGCGCGCACGACGCGTGCGTCGCGGATGCTCCGGACCGCAAGTGGCAGCGGCGTACAGTTGCGCACTGCCTCCGGGAGAAACGTGAGGAGTCGCGGCGAGCCGCCAGAGACGGCATCGGCGGCGTCGGCGGCGTCGGCAGACGCATTCACGGCGGCGGCGGGGTCATCCAGAGCCGTGGATACCGAGTCGAGAAGCTGCTGCGCGCCGACGAGCGAGTGAAGCAGAGCGTGCGTCACGTTGAGCTTGAGAGGCTCAAAAGCGCTGACGAAGACCTCGATCGACTGGCCCTTGCTTGGACTGCTCGCCCCCGCCGCCACTGCAATGGCGGCGGCACCGACGGTGCAGCGAAGGCGCGGCGAGAAGGCTTCGAGCAGCGGCTCCCAAGCGCCGTTGGTGGGGTTGAAGTGGCGGGCGGTGAGCGTCAGCGAGAGGTCGGCGTTCGCCTGATCGGCGGCCCGCCCCCCGCGCTTGGCGACGATGACGGAGCGCACGGTCGAGATGTTGATCTGAGCCAGCGGCAGACAAGCGTCGCTTCCCGCGTCGTCGAGGAGCGTCACGGAGACACCCTCGAGTGTGTCGACGCGGAGGGTGACCTCTGCCGCAGCCGCTGGCGCCGGGCCTGCCGCTGCCGGCGCCGGAGCCTCCTGCTCCGCCTCCTCCACGGCCGCGGCGCTCGCACGGCCCGAGTCAAGCGCCTTCACGTCGCCGCCGCCGAGCGCCTCCGGCGCGGCCGCGGCGTACGCGGCGAGGAAGAGCAGCTCCGAATGAGCGACCTGCAGCGACACCGGCGCTGCGCGCAAGCTCACTTGCAGCCGCGCGACGCCGTCGCTATCGTCGCCCGCCGTGAGCGCGCGCTGGAGCTCCGCCGTCGCCTATTCACACAGACGCAAGTGTGAAGAGACGCTGTTCACAGGCGCACGCCGTCTGGAGCTCCGCCGTCGCCCCGAGCTGCGGCAGCATCCAGTGGACCGAGCTGCGGCCCGACTCGCTCTCTTGCCGCGGCATCCAGAGCGCGTCCAGCAAGTGGCGGCTGTCGGCTGAGGCAAACACCGCGGTGCGCGAGAGCTCGACACGCATCATCTCGTGCGCGCTCTCCTTTGGCGGCGCGGGTGCGTCGGAGGGACCCGCCGCATCGCCCGGCGCCGGCTTTGGCGGCACGAGGGCGTTGGACAAGACGAGGTCGCCAAAGCGCAACACCACGGCACCGCGGCGCGCCGCCACTCGTGCCACCCGAGCGGCGGCCGCAGCCGGCAGCGCGAGCGCGCGCGGAGGGGGAGGCGCAGGCAAGACGAGCAGCGGGCCGCGGAGGCGGAGGGAGAAGCGAATGGGCAAGTGGGCCGACGTGGCAGCGGCGACCGCCACCTCGGCAACGGCTTGGGAAGCGGCGACCATGGCCTCTTCGGCGGCGGCAGCCGCCGCCACCGCCACCGTTTGCGACAGGTGGACGTCGAGCCACTTTTGGAGGCGGGCGACGTATGGCAACGGGGCGAGCAGCCTCACGGGACGCAGGTGCAGGATTGCCTGTAGAAGAAGCGAAGGAGGGGGGGGGGGGGGGGGAAGAAGGGGCGGCCGGGGGCGGGGGGGGAGGCGGCCCGCACCCCGTGCG
>Ga0115008_10004415_pt1 | contig 11679 bp, 18 predicted proteins | sample FraStrMetagenome_FD_87164 | JGI IMG/M metagenome (GOLD analysis project Ga0115008, IMG submission 87164) | Marine eukaryotic phytoplankton communities from Arctic Ocean - Fram Strait ARC3M Metagenome | ecosystem: Environmental > Aquatic > Marine > Oceanic | place: Fram Strait | collected...
CTCAGCGGATACCCTTCTTCTTGACGACCTCGAGCTCCTTTGCGTTGTGCGCGAAGCACTTCTTCGGCACGAGCTTCTGCGTCGCCTGCTCGCGGATGGGCGCTGTGAAGAGGATGTGAAGAGGCGCTTTGAAGAGACGCTGTGAAGAGACGCTGTCCACACCCAACCCGCTCGGCAAGCCCCCCTCTTGCATTGCCGCCAGGCAGCCGTTCTCCGGGCTATATCTCGGCTGGATCTCGGCTGGATCTCGGCTGGATCTCGGCTAGATCTGGCCGTCAGGCAGCCGTTCTCCGGGCTCCACGGGTCTCCGACGAGCGGGTAGACGGCGATCACCGTCTCGAGCGCGGTGAGGCCGGCCTGACCAAGGACCAGCTCTCTCTGAAGGAGGAGCAGCCAACCCCCAGCCTCGAGAGCGCGGCGAGGGTAGCCTTCTTGGCCTCCTCCTTGAAGGACGCGACGACGAGCGCCTGCACCTCCGGGTTGGCGGCGAGCTCCTTCGGCTCGCCCTCGATGCCGACTCCCTTGGCCGCCTCGACCAGCGCCTTCTCCTTGACTTGCGCCAGCGCGACCTACCCCACCGCATGCCTCGCGTCCTCTCGCGCCATCTCTCAGCCGACCTCCGTGGCGTGCGCGAGCGGCACCGAGCGGTCGAGCGTGTGGTCGGCGAAGCAGCAGACGCCCCCCGCCTCCACCTCGACGAACGGAGAGTTGTTGTAGGCCTGACGAGTGCAAGAATGGCTCGGTGAACGACTCACGCGCCTCCGCCTCGAGGAGGGGGGAGCTGCTCCACGCCGTGTTCATCTTCTCGAGCGCCACGTACTCGCCGCCCTTGAGCTTCACCTGTCCTCACCAACAAGACGCAGTGACGGAGCGAGCACTGAGACCACGTGCCTCGCCCCGCCTCCGCAGGCGCGCCAGATTCTTCTTGCGGTCGACGATCTTGAGCGCGCCGCCCGGCGTGAGCAGCCCGATGTCGCCCGACCTGTTCACAGCCCACGCCTGTGAAGAGACGCCGTTCACCGCCCGGCGTGAGGTCAAGCTGTCGCCAGACTTGAACCAGCCGTCGGGCGTGTACTCGGAGGCGGTGAGCTCCGCCATCTTGTAGTAGCCGACCTGAGGGAGGCATGAATGAACCAATCCACCGATGGAGGCGGTGGGCTCCTCCGCCCTGCAGCACCACGCCGACAGGTTGTTGCCTCGCATCCAGACCTCGCCGCGCCTGTTCAAGTAGGAGTCGTTGGTGAGTCTCGAGTGGCTGGTTAGTGTCGCATCCAGACCTCGCCGCGCCCCGCGCAGACTTCGCCCGTGCAGTGCAGCGTGTCGGTGGTCAGGTAGGGCGCGCCTGCTCCTCACCAGCTGTTGAGTTGGCATGAGATGTTTCATCAGCGGCGGTGGCCGGGTGCGGGCGCGCCGTCTGCGTCGGTGATCTCCGGCTCAGAATGGAGCGTCACCTAGCCTCGGGTCACCTCGGGTCAATCTCGGGTCAATCTCGGGTCAATCTCGGGGCTCTGCCCCTCTCGGGGTGAGGCCGGGAGGGGCAGCGCCGCCTCCATCGTCGCCATCGGCGTGCCGGCGATGCCGATCGACAGGTCGTTGTACTTTTGGACCGTCGTCCCGCCCGTCGTCTCGGTGAGGCCGTAGCCTGAGACCAGCTCATCCATCTGAGACCATTCTATCCTCTCCTCGAGGCTCTCGTCAGGCCGTAGCCCTGCGCGAGCGGCGCGTCGAGCGCAGTCCGGACCCACTCCTGTACCTCGCCCGAGATTGCGCCTGAGATCGCAATCTCGCCCGTTGGTCCGTCATCGCCAGCCACTCACACGCACCCGTCCCCTGCGAAGAGACTGCGCCTCCGCCCGAGACGCAGAGCTGCAGCTGCCCGCCCGTCGTCTGCTTGAACTTCTTGAGCAGCAGGTTGAACAGGGGCGTGTACCGGTACTGCTTGGTCGCCAGTGCCTTCATCTTGACTGCGAGCCCGACCAGGAAGACTGCAGTCGGGCCCGCCTTGCTCACCTTCGGTGATGCACAACCACGAGGTCATTACCTTCACAGCAAGACCGCCGTCCGCCCCGCCTTGCCAAGCCTTCGCGAGAGCGCCGGCCTTGATCGCCTCCCACACCTGCAGCACAGGTCCGGAAGAAGAGTCCGAGAAGAGTCCGAGAAGAGTGCGAGACGGTCGCCCGTATCGGCCCCCCCTCCCCCACACACCTTGGGCACGCCCGCCATGAGCGTCGGCTGGAACTCCTCGAGCGAGCCTAACAGCAGCCCCTCGCCACTCCCCGCACTCTCCACGGCTGGGGACCGCTCAGCAGCTCCCTCCCTCCCACCGGTCGGCTTGCACTTCTCGGGCCCGGGCAGAAGCGTCTTCGGGTCCGCGTAGCCAACCGCGTGCCCCGAGCCGAAGAAGGCGAACCTGCGGGCGGGGGCGGAGGCGTGGCGTGGGCGTGGCGTGGGCGTGTCGTGGGAGGCGAAGGAAGGCAGGTGCACTCAGCGACGAGCTCTACCCACTGATGACTAATGAACGATTCACAGTGAAAGAGTCACTGATGACTAATGAACGATTCACAGGGAAAGAGTCACTGGTGGGCGGACGCACTCGATGACGAGCTCGAAGATGTGGGCCAGCGGCAAGTAGGCGATGTGCGTGCCTGCACGCGGGCAGTGGTCGATCAGAGGGAGGAGGGAGGGGCTCTAGCGGTCGACGGGCGGAGCGACTCAAGAGGTGAAACTTCCGTGCTGCTGCTCACGTCTGCAGCGCGCCTGGGTTGACGGACGGGTCCCGCGCCTCCTCGGGCATGGCGTGGACAAGGCCGGCCATCTGGGCAAGGAGCTGCTTCTGCAGGATCATCACGCCCTTCGGGTCGCCTACCAGCTCGCTCTTGCCCCTGAGGCGGAGGAGCTGCTGATGCAGGAGCTGTGCTCGCCCTCGCGGCCACCCGTCGAGCCGGAGGTGTACATGAGCACGCCGAGCGAGTCCGGCTTGGGCGGCGTCGGAGGGCGCGGGTGCGCCTTGTGCATTGTTGATTAGACAGTGACTGGTGGCTCGCCCCCATTGACCAGGCGTCGGGAGGGCGCGTGTGCGCCTTGCCGATGGAGATGACCTCGTCGAGCGAGAGGAGGGTGGGCTTCTTGCCGCCGGAGACCTTGGACTCGCACTCCTTGACGGTGCAGAGGGCGTCGGTGTAGACGATCACCTTGAGGCTGGGCATCTGGTCCACCTGAGAAGCAGCCCACGAGGATCACGGCTCCCTTCCCTCCCCCTCGAGGCTCGGCATGCTGGCGGTGCCATCTTGAGCAGCGCCGGCACCGCCTTGCGGTTGCAGACGAGGACGCTGACCGCGCCCTGCTTGACGGCCTTGGCGACCGAGTCGACGCCGAGGGTGGCGTAGGAGGTGGCGACGACGATGTCTTGCGACATGCATCCGTGCGCCGCGACCATCCAGTCGGCTGCCCGAAGGGGGGGGAGGGAGGGAGGGGGAGGGGGGCATGGACGGGCCGTGCAGGGAGGGCGCGCAGACGAGGCGGGAAGCAGGTGGGTTGCAGGGGGCGCGGGGCGGGAGGGGAGGGCTTGCGGGCTCTGCGGCGCGCGCAGGCTCGGCTGCTGCTGCTGTGGTGCGTGGGCACCGGAGGTCTCGTCGTAGACCAGAGCGCCCTTGTGGTCTGCAGCGACGGCGTCGGCCGGCTGCGGCTCGATGCCGAGGTGGCGGAGGCCGGCGCCAAAGGCATGGGCGAGCTCGCCGAGCTCCGCGTATGTCCGCCACGTCGTCGGCCCGAACATCTGCGAGCGGCAGGAGGCAGGAGCCGGCAGAGGTATGGTAAGGACTCAAGCCGGGAGAGGAGGCGGTGAGGGTGGAGGTGGAGGCGGTGAGGGTTGAGGTGGCCGCCCCTTCCTCGGCAGCACCGCGCGCGCCTTGGTCGGGAAGCGGTAGCCGGACTCGACCTTGGCCTCGAGGAGCGTGCGTGTGCCCTGCCGAGGGGACGTGACGCTCAGTTGGGGCACGTCCGAGAGTGGCTGCGCTGTGGCTGCGCCTGAGCGCGGTTGGTGGCGAACTTGCTGTAGGCGAGCGCGAACGCTTCGTAGGCAGTGTGGCACCCGCCAAACCAGGCGATGCCATCCTCCAGCTTTCCGTCCTCAATGGCGTCGATCGAGCGCCACACTTTGCTCGGCGGGCCTCCCTTGTTGATGTCCGCGTCCGCCACGGGCTTCGCGAACACCGTCTGCGCCGTGAGGTAGCGGTAGAGCGTGATGAGTGGGCCGAGCGTGACCAGGTACAGTGCAAAGTCGATGAGCACGAGCACGAGCCCGAGGATGTGGTTTACCGCCGCTCCGGCCATCGCTGTGGCGCTTCGGGTCGCCGGCTTGATGGCTGGTATAAAAGAAAAGAAAACGTCGAGCGGCTAACGCTATGCGCTCCCTCCCGTTCCCCCGGAGTTTTCTTTCTTCGTTTGCGCAAGATGCGATGCGTGGACGCACGCGCATGTAACGCATTCGTAGCCCACCGATGGATTCTCTGCATCTCTTCCAGCTGGCGTGCGGCCTCTCCGCCGAGAAACAGATGCTTACAGCGAGGCTTGCAGACCTAGTCGGGCATCCCAGAGAGATGGGCGGCGCATCTGAAGCGAGGGATGCGGTCGGGCATCCCAGCGGGATAGGTCGTGGTTTTCAAGAGAGGGATGCAGAGCTGCGATCGCAAAACCACCAGCAGAGCGGGCAGCCACCCCGCCCGCTCTGTGTTGCCACCGCTGGCAGTCCTCCATCCGCGGTGCCGCACGTGCGCACGCCAGAAAAGAGGGCCGCAAGCGGCGAGGGTGGAGATCCCAACCTGCTTCCCCACAAGAGGCAGTGCAAGCAGCTGCAAACCCAGCTACGCGTCATGAAGGAGCGGCAGGCTGCGGTTCAAGCCGCGAGGGTATTGAACCGGAGCGAGGCTCGAGCATCTGATGGGGAGAACGTGCAGAACCGAGCCTCACGCATGCCTTATAAATGCAGAAGGTGCGGTCAGCTCAGAAAGGGACACACCTGTCCCCGGAGAGAAAACTAACTGCACATGAGGAGAGGCTGCTGCTAATGGTGGGCTGACGGCACCGCACGGCATGGAGCCCACAGGCGGCCGTGCCCCGCCATTCCAGCCTGTACTGCATTCCCCAGCCTACGGCTTTACGCACTCACTTCCGTCTCACCTGCTATCCACGCAAATTTAACTCAAACATCCTTTTACGCACTTCCTCCACCCCCTGTCTGTTTTTTTATTTTTCACTCTGACAACCCCTTGGTACCACGCACACAAGGTCTCCGGCTTTTTATTTACTCCTTGCCACACGCGCAGCAGTTCCGCTCCGGCCAGCCGTGATACTCACCGAGCGCCCAACGCTGTCCCGCGGGCGCGCTGGCTTCGGAACAGTAGCGTCGGCTGGCGTAGTCGGCGCAAGTCAGACCGGTGGGGCTTGACCATTCGGGGGTGTTGACGCAGCCGGCCGCGAGCGCCGGAGATTGCGCACCGCGGCTCCTCAGCGCAAGCGCGAGCCGGCGATACCGCGCCTCATCGAATTCACAGGCGAACCTGCCGCCTTGGCGGTACGCATAGAGCTCCTTTGCGTTGGCGCAGACTGAGGAGAGCACGAGCACCTCGGCGAAATACACGTTGTCGACAGCAAAGTGCGAAGTGCAAGGCCCGTTGATGCACGAAGAGGGGGCACGGTGCTTGGCCAGGTCCATCCGGCTGGGGATCACGGCGAACTCCAGCTCGTTTCTCCACATCCCAGGTAACCAGCCGCGAGCGGCGCACAAGATCCATTCAAGGTTTTTACACATCGTCCAACCTAATAGGTAAGGTAAGGTAAGGTAAGGTAAACGTCTCCACACACAAAGTGGTGGGGCAAGGGGGGGCGAAGATCCTTGCTGTACGCGCAACACGTTGCGGTTCGCTCGAATGCACCGCAGCGAGAACTCAGCCTGCCAGTCGTTGCCAGTGAACGAATGGCTCTGCCCGTTGAGGTCCGAGCAGTAGTCGTATATGTCGGGGTCGAAGCCGAGGAGTGCCGGCGCGTGGCCCGTGAAACGAGCGCGGGCGTCTGCAGCGGCAAGGTCACCTTTTGCTGCGGAGAACCAGTTCGCGCTGCACGTGGTGCCGCGCCGCACGGAAGCAAAAAAGGCATCGGCGCCACCAGGTTGGCCGTCCCAGCACGCTTCCTTGCCGGGGCGCAGCCGCTCCCAACCATTCGACCACAACTCATAGAAGATCGAGTCATGGTGCGAGATCTCGCGCTCAGCGTACTCGGCTGTGAGGAGACCGTCGAAACGCGTGTCCGCAGCTTCGATCAAGTTCGCGAGAGCAGCCACTGCAAAAATTGCCCGCGCGCTCGCTGAACCGCACGACATCGCGCCCGCCCGCCCGCCGAGAGAGAGTTTGAGCGGACGGTTACGAGATCTGAGACGGCCGTCAAGTGCTCCGGCCCTGGCGAGGTACTCCCACGCCCCTCGGGGTTTTTGTCTGGCCGAGTCAACCCTGCTGGGGCGAGCCTTGGCGAGCAGCGTTCAGCTGTTCCCACAGCAGGCTGGAAGTACCTCGCCGGGCGCCACAACACATGGCGTTCTACTTTGACGCGGCTTCGCGCTTTGACCTTAGCCCACAGCCGCTCGACGAGCTGATCTCGAGTGGCCAGGCCCTCTCTCGGAGTGACGGCAGTGGGCGGACGCTACTGCATCACGCGTGCGAGCAGGGCCACGAAGGCGCCGTCAGGGCGCTGGTCGAGGCGGGATGCAGTGTCGAGGCGCAGGATTGCGACGGTCGCACACCGCTGCACCTCGCCTGCCTAAACGTCGGGAGAGCGAGTGCGCGCGGGAGCGACCACCTTGCCATCGTCCGCTTGCTCGAAGAGAGCAACGCCTCGGCCACAACTCCCGATCGGTTTGGGCGGCTGCCACTAAGCTGCCTGCCCGACGAAGCCAAGCGAGTTGGGAGGAACGCGGGGTCGATGCGGGGCCCAGCTCTTGCGGCGACACGCGTGATGACGGGCAGCCCAGCCGACCCAGCCGCGATGGGGGGCGTGGCGGGAGCGGTCGCGGCGCATACGCGGTAGCGCGGCCGCCACGCGGCGGAGAGAGAACCCTCTTCAGAACCAGGGCCAAAGGGTACGCCTCTCGTTTAGCAGTTTACTGGGCCTTCCGCGCGCACGGGATTGTTTATACACAATTGTGTCTCTTCTTCTAACCATACGGTATTAAACTCTCGTGGAACCCGGTGCCGTGAGCTAGCTCTCGAGGTTGGAAGAGGGGAAAGGGGTTTAGTGTGGGGGATATACATGTAGCCTCTCTCTTGGTGAGATTCATACAAACAAACTCGGTCTTGCTGTAAGAGAGAGCACCACTCAGGGACTGCGAAGGGAGATAGAAAGAGGCAGACGCCCAAGGGTTAGGGTGGGCGACGGCTAGCACCACACTCCTCTCCTTAAAATCCCTGTGAGCTGTGTGGTGGCGGCGTGCCGTCCTCCCATCCCTCCCTTGGGTTGTCTGTTTCTTTCTTTTTTGTTTGTTCTTCTTCTTTTATCAGTCTCAACAAAAACAAACCCCCAGTTTCTTTCATTTCATGCGAAACTTGCTTGATTGCGGCAATCCCCAATCCCCTTGGCGGTGCTGTCGGCAGTTGCAGCTATGCCAATGGGCCGCTCACTCACACCGACACGTCACCTCCGGCATGTGTGGACGGCATGTGGCCAAAATTGACTAAGTGGAGGAACCTTTCAGCCATCACCTCATCAAGCAGTCAGCCGGAGCCCAGCGCGTGCCTCGCGCCTCGCACCCGGCCACCGTGAGTGCAAAAGCAGGGTGGGCATGACCCAGCTGAATGGTGAAACGCAGCGGACCGCGATCACCAGCGCGGAAGCACCGTTTCGCATCTTGTACTCCACGCCGGATTGGCGAGACACGTTTGGGTCCCGTGCTGATCTCCGGTGCCTCGAGGGTGCAGAGGCGTGGTGCGACGTTCAACTGTCGGGCCTGTTTGCCCAGCTCAAGCTGGGGCACGCCGTGAGCTCGCCACTCTCCTCGCGGGACCGGCACGGCAATTCCTTTCACCACTTGGCGTCGGCGGCCCCAATCTGCAGTGCGGACGGCAGCATCGCCCTTCTTCGCGTGACGGTCAGCACCTCCTCGCCGACACCACCCTGCTCCAACTGCGTGGCCGAGGACCTGCAGGGCTGTCCCGCGGTCGACCCGCCCCTCGAGGTCAGCCGGAGCGCCTCCATGGGCTCGAGCGAGGCGCTGCTCTCGGCCGACCTCGTGCAGCCCGACTCGCCCGGCGCCGCGGCGTCCTGCGACGACTTTCCGCCCGAGTTTCGGCTCACCGCCGGCTCGCTGGACGGAGCCCGTCAGGCGAGCGCCTCGCCGAGCGAGGTCAGCGTCCTCTCGGAGGCGCTGACGGAGCGGGCCGCGCCTTCAGCAGCGCCCGAGCCGGCGTCCGAGCTCGCCCCCCTCAGCCTGCAGCTCCCTCCCGCCGGCGACTCCGCCCCGCGCGGCGTCTCGAAGCCTCGCTCGCCTCGCGGCCGCGGCCAAAAGTCGCCACCCTCGACGACGTCGCGCGCGCCTCGCGCCACCGGCTGGCTCGGCCAGATTGGCGCCTTCGAGGCGTTTGCCTACTGCGGCACCGGCTCTCTGCTCGGCCGCAGCGCCGCAAAGCCGGGCCGCAGCAGCCGCGCCTCGAGCCGGCTGGGGCGGCTGGGCCGCAAGGGCGTGGGCGAGGAGGCCGGGGACGGCGACGGCGAGTGCTGCGCCGGCGAGCCACTCCGCCGCTCAAGCGCCCTCTTGGCAGAGGAGTTGGTGCCGCCTCCGTTTGTGGCGGAGGGCGGATTCGTGGTGGTGACTGCGGCGGCGCCTCCGTACGTGGTGGAGTGGGCCTCGCCGGGCTGGCTGCAGATGTGCGGCTTCCGCCCCTCCGGCCTCGACGTCCTCGGCCGCTCCCTGCGCTGCCTGCAGGGCGACCTGACTGACACGGCCGCCGTCGGGCGACTGATGCGCGCCGTCGCGGAGCGCAGGGACGCGCCGGCGGCGAGGCTGGTCAACTACGACGTGCAGCGGCGCGTACCCTTCGTCCACACGGTGGCGGTCCGCTTCCTCCCTCCCGGCGACGACCCGCAGCGCGGCGCAGCCTTCATCGCCACCTCCTCTGCGGTGCAGCTGCTGCCGAGCGGCGCCGAGCGGTGGAGCCTCGAGGCGGAGCGCGCGGCGGGCGAGGTTGCGCAGGACGAGTGCTGGTCGGACGAGTTCGAGGACTACTGGAGCGGGTGGGGCGAGCGCGTCGCGCCGCCCCCCAAGAAGACCGAGGTCGGCCACAAGAAGAGGTGAGGCAGGCCGATGGCCTTGAGGCCCGGGCATCATAAGTGAGAGGCGATGCCACACTGCGCGAGCACGAGGGCGGAGAACAGTTTTAGTCAATAGCGTAGTGAGTGGATGCCTAGCAGATGGTGAGCTCTGGCCACTAGTTCGGCCGTCCGTTGGGGGAGCGGAGATTGGACAGAGAGCAGAGCCGCGGGGCGCGCGGGGGCGGCGTCGCGGCGGGCGAAGAGCAGTCAGGGGCCGCAATTTTGACAGAGATGTCTCGACCGCGCAGTAGTAGCGCGTGTGTGATGTGGGAGTTTGTATTTTGGCGCCTGAGGGCCGCGGCACGCATGTACATGAGCAAAACCTGTCCCAACGTTGGCGAACAAGGCCAAGCCGCGAGCGCCCGCCCGCCCCCCCCCCCCTTCCCTCTCTCTGACAGTAAACGCCGACCTGTACATGCTGAGACCCTTCTTCTGCGTCTGCGCAGTCTCTCGCCTCCCATAAACACATCATGGCCCCACACCCGCCAGCAGCGCCTCATGCCTTTGGCACTTTGCACAAGAGCTCCTCCTCTCCGCCGCCGAAGGACTCGACCGGCTCGCAGTCAGCGCCCTCCGCCGGCGATTGGCATAAGAACCAGCTCTTCCCGTCAGCCGCCGCTTCCTCGCCGATGAGCACGCAAGCCTCGCCGTCCGAGTCTTCGGCCTCGCCCGACCAGTCCATGCTGTAGAAGTTGTCTCTCTCGCGGCTCGCTTTGCGTAGTCCGGCGAGAGTTAAACCCGAGAGGAGCCCGACTATCGGCACCAGCGGCAAGGCGGCCTTGGGGGGCGGTGCGCGAGGTGAGGGCGATGGCCGGAGGAGGGCGAGATGCAGAACCATTCAGCTACCACAGCAGTTCGGGGCCAGGTATTGCAAAGGCTTGTTTTTTCTCTTTTGTCTGCTAGCCACCACAGTTCGGGGCTAGCCACCACAGTTCGGGGCGGAGCAAAAGATTTTTTTCGGTTTTTCTGCTAACCGACCTTTCCCTCGATCCGGGATCGCTGGGAGACTTCGGGAGTTACTTTTAGCCTCTTCCTCTTCGTCTTCGACTTCGGCCCCCCAACGCCCCCTGCGCATGTCTTGTCGCCCTAGGGGCTCGGCCCCATTCTTTGAGCGCGGCTTTTATCTCTTTTTTCGAAGTAAGTATGACGGCTAAACAAGCGCCCTCCGACGAATCGCCGTCTCAAGTCGGCGGCGGCGGCGGTGCCGGCGGCGGCAGCGGTGGCGGCGGCGGCGGTGGCGGCGGCGGCGATGGCAGCAGAAGCAGGCGACGAGGGAGCAAAAGCGGCAGAGGCGGCGGCAGCGGCAAGAGAAAGAGCAGCGGCGATGAGGACATCGAGCTTAGAGACGAAGTGGTGAGCAAGGTCAAGGCGGGTCTAAAACCCTTCTACCTCGCGGGTCGGATCTCGTCCAAGGATCGTCCACCCGTGGCCCAAAAGCCGCGGCGTGCGCCACCGTCTCACCCGCCGCCCGCCCTGCCCGCCCTGACGGCAGGACGACTTCAAATACCTCGCAAAGAAGATATCGAAGAAGGTGCTCGAGAAGGAGTCGGGCCCCTGGAGCGAGCGGACGCAGCGCAAGATACACAAGTACGTCGAGGGCACCTTCCAAAAATCGTTTGTGTTTCAGCGCGCGGCGGGCGAGGAGGAGGAGGACTGACTCGCAAAGGAGAGGCCGCTTCGAGCGCCGCGTGGAGTGGTGCTCGCGCGTCCCTAAAGGACATGGTGATGTGTAGTGGCTGCCGGCTCGAGGACCGAGTTCTTGGTGCGAGCTGTGAGGTTTTCGCGGAGCGACCTGTAGTCGACTGTAGGATTCATTTTTTACTTCAATAAAATTCTTGTCTCACTCTCAGTGCACTCTCTCACGTCTCAGGGTAAAAGAAAGAAAGAAAGAAAACAGACAACCCAAGGGAGGGATGGGAGGACGGCACGCCGCCACCACACAGGGATTTTAAGGAGAGGAGTGTGGTGCGGTAGCCGTTGCCCACGACCCTAACCCTTTGGGCGCGTCTGCCTCTTCCTATGGTATCTCCCTTCGCAGTCCCTCGCCGATTCTCGCTGCAACCTTCATGCCACCTCGCGGTCGTCCCACTCTCGTCGTTCTCCCTCCTGTCGCTTCATCCTCTGTCGCGTCGCTCTCGTCTGCCTCGTCCTGCGACGCCGCCGCCGCCTGCCGCTCCCTTGCTCTCGCAGCTTCTCCCGCCATTCGGCGCAACTCTGCCCTCCTCGCGGCATATTTTGGCCCCTCGAGTTTATCGAGCTCTCCTCGCGCAAGGACGACTCTTCTGACGCCCACTGCGATCATTTGCCGCCAAGTCATATCGTTGC
>Ga0115008_10004418_pt1 | contig 11676 bp, 8 predicted proteins | sample FraStrMetagenome_FD_87164 | JGI IMG/M metagenome (GOLD analysis project Ga0115008, IMG submission 87164) | Marine eukaryotic phytoplankton communities from Arctic Ocean - Fram Strait ARC3M Metagenome | ecosystem: Environmental > Aquatic > Marine > Oceanic | place: Fram Strait | collected 2012-06-18
AGAACCGACGGATAAAAAATATGCAGGCAAGAAGGTTACCAGAGAAGAACTGGATCAAGAGTCTGAAGAAGGAGAAGATTACGACGATGATTTTAGCGACAATGAAGAAGAAGCTGCTCTGCTAGCGAAAATGAACAGTGGGGCGAAAGTTATGGACGAAAAAAATGAAGACGAAGAAGAAGATATGTCAAAGTACTTTTTAGGTTAGAGCTTTAGTTGAGTTCTCAGTAAGTTTAACACTTATTTAAGTTCAAGGCGAGCCAGGAGAAGACGAGGAAGATTATGAAGATGATGAGGACGAAGATGATAGTAGCGAACAAGGAGATGAATCTGACTTAGCTGTTCCCAAGGAAATGAAAGGCATGACTTTGGACGATTTACAAAACCGACATGATGCTGACGATGAGAGTATTGCTTCATCCGATGCCGGCGATATTGGAGCATTGGATGATTTGGATATCTTTAAGAGACGGGATGAACAAAAAGAGGCTTCGTCAACGCAACTTTCTGAAGTTGAAATCGGACGAGGGCTGCTTTCTCAGGTAAATTTTGTTTATATGTTTAAATTATAATGAGAAGTTATCATTGATAACGGTAATTACAGCGTGTTTTTTATTAAAAGAGAAACTGTTCAAGCAATTATAACGTATTCAAGCATTCTATTTTTGTCTCGGCGCAAGCATTCGCCTCGTTCCTTATATCCCGAGTGAGGGATTCCCGGACTGCCTAAATAAATTTTTATTATTGGCGGCTATCACTTTAAGATACTCTTTTTCCCTTGTGCCACATGTAAGCAAAAAGTGTCTCCAATATGCTGATGACACTAGCTGCCGACAATCCAAGCATGAGGCCAACGGTCCCGCCGATATCAGAAAAGAATTCGAAACTTAATTAATTTTATCTAAAAAGAGCACTTACGTATTGATTTCATTTACCTTGAATACTCGGGATATTCGACTTCGACCTCGGTCTCCAGGTCTGTTTGATAAAGCAGGAACGAAGTTACCTTTCATAAGGTTGATATTTTGGTAATCATTTTTATTTGATAAAAATAATTGGTTATTCACCCTAACTTAATTTCTGGCGGACCAAGTTCAAGTGGGTTGTGTTCCGGCGTGTCAAGTCTTAGATTAGCATACTGCATGTTTGTCTGGTAAAAAACATCTTAATCATAATTTCATTGAGTTACATAGCCGGTTGATAATTACCGTAGTCACATTCGTCAGTACAGTTGCACTTCATCTGGTTAAAGGCGGTAAAATGCGTTGAGACGCAGAACGCGTGCTCTGTAAAAGTGCACACTTTCACAACTTGTCCAAGATTTCTCCATCCCCATATTTCTGCAAATGGCCCAGTGAAATTCATGGCCATCTGTTTGACGTTTCTTGGAAAGTACGGCGCTTTTAGTGGATGTCGCTTTGAAATTTATCAATCTGTAATTTTATATTAAATTTATTTTTTGAGACCCAAATTCTATGCATTTGCACTCTCTGATAACAAGATCGATAAGGCATTCGTAGATGCAATGTTTCTTCGTATAGTCCTTGAAATACTTCAATATATTTGAATCCCTTTTAATACAGTGACTTTTTGCGCTGTGCAAAATATAAATAGCCTCAATCATTATCCAACTATCTGATAGCGTTGCCTGTATGGATAAGTTAGTTTCTTGTGCTTCCGTTGTCTTATAGAAACGATCGGAACTGAGCCAGGGTTGAGAATGACGCTGTCATCTGGGTCGAGTGTTTCCTCATGCCTCGGACTTATATAAACCGTACATCCGTCGATAAAATGAGCCCAGCCTTGGCGAAGATTTATTTTTTATATTACAATCAAACTTGCCTGACCCCCAGTCAGAAGAGTTATACTCAGCAACAACTGACAACGAGCTTTGTCGTCCAAAAACTGCTGTCTGCTTGTTTGGGTCTTTGAACCAGTCGGCTGTTGTCTCCAACTGTTTGCATACGCCATAAACGGTCTACCAAGAGTTTCCACATACGCCTGTGCTCTTTATTTTTTAATTTCAAATTAAAAAAATTGGTATGAGAACTCCATTCCTGGACATCTTTCCAATAATTTTTACAGGCTTCGTTCATGAATCGACAAGACTTAATGGCATTTTGTCATCACTCAAAAAAAGCACTTACTATAATGTCTAATGAAGGCCGAGTCACTTTCATAAAGTGCTCGAGATTAATATTGTCGAGTATGTTTTCGTTCGCATCTGTAATCTCCTTCCAAAAATGAGAAAAGTCTTCCCCGTGATTGTCACCGTAAAAACCGTACAAAAATGTTGTAACATTGTGGACATGTTCATTGTAGTGGTTTATGAGTGCGCTAAAATAATCTCGATTTACGATAGAAATTAAGTACTACCTTCGTGAATGCATCGAGTTCAGGCAGATAGTTATTTTTGGAAACTGCTCTATTCGGTTGTCTGCGGCCATACTTGACTCAAAAGTCTCTTTTGTTATAGTCGGATAGTCATAGTACTCAAAATATTTTTACCCTGGTGTATTAGGAACTTTTACCTTTCTGCAGCACATAACCACATTGTAAGCAGTAACGACTATTCCACTCAGCAAAAGGATACTCCACCATGTTTTGCCAAGCGGGGCACTTTTTCCACTGAAAATCTAAGGCCATTTTTGTTGAACTTTTGCTCGCAAGTTTTACCCAAATAATCTTAGTTTCTGCTGTTTCTAAAATTTGCTTATCGCATTTGCATGGCTCGCGAATAAATTGTTCTCTCTTGATGTACTTGTAAATACTCGCCGATCCCCTTCGAAGCCTCGATTTGCCAAGAGGCTTCATCTCGTAATTCTTGAATGCTTAGATTATTGAAAAATGTTGGTTTTTATCATTTTGTCTTTTGAAAGCAAAACTAGTATTATCTGCCTTTTATGGACTTTTCTCTGATAATAATTGGATTTAGAGTGTTGCGAAAGAGCCTCTTATCCAAATTTTAATTTAGTTTGGAGCATAATTCCTGTGGAGATCCACACACATATCAATTATTCACGCTAACGAAAAATCTTTAGATTGAACTCCACGACCAGCTTGTCCAACTCCGAATCAGGCTTCAAAAGCTTCTTGCCTTGTCTGCGCAACTCCCAACGCCAGATCAGCTCGAACAATTCAACCTAGAATCTGGCGCCGCAATTAAAGAAAAATATGCCGAAGTCCAAGAAAAAATCCTCGACGCTTTTGTCAGCATGGCAAAAGTGACGAAAAAATTGAGCGAAAGCAACGCGGAAGTAAAATGCGAACGTTTTAATTCTAGTTCGGCATTTTCTAATAAGGTATTCATGTCAGGTCAACTTTAATAACCGGCCTTGAATCAGTTCTGGGGCTTTATTACAAATCAACGACAGAGTGTTTTCGCAAAGACGTGGGAGTCAGTGCAGCACAGCGGAGGAAATGATCCAAACAAGGCTGTAAATGCTATCATGGCCGACCCAGAACGACTCTTGAGGCGTTCTCGACTTCGAAAGTCGTTTACAACTCGACGACTTGGCTCAGAAAATAATGATGCGGAGCAAGACGAGGATCATTATGATGATACGGGGCTTTATCAGAGCATTTTGAGGAATCTGATCAATTCGAAGGCGAATTCGGCTGATCCGAACAACACGACAGAGTTGAACAAGCATTGGTTAAAACTTCAGAGGCTGGAGAAAAAGGTTTTTCAATTAGTGAATAAATAACATATGTTATTTATCAATTTTTCAGACTAAAAAAGTGAATGTTGACACGAAAGCTTCCAAAGGCCGTAAGATTCGCTACAATGTGCATCAAAAGCTCGTTGGCTTCTTTCCTAAAGCAGACAAGGCTGAATGGACTCACGAAAGAAGAAATCAACTTTTCCGGGGCGTTTTTCAATGCTAGAATAATCATTTTTCTAGAACTGTTTACATTTAAAAAACAGATTTTGGGAAATTGTTCAGTTAGTTTATTTCAGCGCTTCAAAAATGTCGCAAGTCGAGCCCGATGTGATTTGTCACTCAATGCTAAAGCAAGCAGTACATGATCAGGTTAACCAAAAGCATTTAACGTGAAATTATAAGTGTACTTTAGGGTCCGCGCGGCGAGGCTGGCAAAATTGCAGAAGAAGAGGGGATCCCTTTTGGATCTGTAAAAACTCTCCGACTTGATTTTCAGAATATCATAAGAATTGAGAACCTTTGGCAATTTACCAGCCTGACGAAGCTGCAGATAGACAATAATAAGATTGAGGTAAAGTCATTAGCTCCATCAATTGACAATTGTTTGACTTTTCATTTCAGCAAATTCAAGGGTTGGAAAAGTTGGTTAACCTCGTGTGGCTCGATCTTTCTTTCAACAAGATAAGCAAGATCGAGGGACTCTCAAACAATACAAAGATTGTCGACTTGTCCCTAGCAAATAATGAAATCGAGCGAATTGAAAACTTGGATGGCCTCACTGAGCTGCAGACTCTTTCTCTTTCAAATAACAACCTCACGGTTATAAATGACGTTTTTTATCTCAGGTTTGATATAAATATAAACCTCTAATGTTGACCTTTTTCAACAGGCCGATTCGTTTCCCCGCTCTCCGTTCCCTTGTCCTTAAGGGTAACCCTGTCGAAAACGACGAAGAAAACTATCCATTAATGCCACTCGCCATTTTGAGCGAAATTTCCTTCCTCGACTTTAAAATGGTCGACAGTGCGCTTCGCGAAAAGGGCCTCGAAAAGTACGAAATCAAATGTCTGGAGACAAAAGACAACGAAATCAAAGAAATAAAAATGGGAGAAAAGGCCGAACAAGAAGCGAAAGAAAAACAAGACAGAGTCAATGCGTTCGTCAATCACGTGCCACAGCTATTTGATCTTATGTATGAAGAAGACGTTGACGGAAATATCATCAATCAGATTCCAGAAATTATGGAAGTCGTCGAAAATTTCAAAGAGTCCATCAACAAGGTCTGTACCACGATTGTCGAAGAAGGACTGGTCAGGCTCAAGACACGAACTGCTGAGATCGACGACTTGATAGAATCCAGAAATGCGGCTATCGATAATGCAAACACAAGAGCACAACATCTTGTGGACGAATTCCTCGCACTTCAGGAGGCAAACGCATCATCCGAGGACCTCTCAAAAAAAATCGACGAGCTCGACAACGAGTTGATGGAGATCGAAATAACGCTAAACGAAAAAATCGACGAGACAATTAAGGAATTCGAGCGTTACTTTAGCGACATGTGCGCGAGCTTTCTTGAATACACATCTGGCCAGTACACAAAAATACGAGAAATTCAGGCGCTCCACAACGAGCGGATGCAAGAAGACTCGCAAGTACAACTCGAGCGGTTTATCAAGAACGATGTCCCTGATGATGTGAGCTAGAAAATTAATTTATAACTGCGTAAACACAGTTTTAGTTCTCTGAAGAAGTGCGAATGCGATTTGTCGACAAGGAAACAGTCACGAATGCTCTTGCCTCATCACACGATGCACATATGCTCGCGATTGATACCTCAGAAGATATGCTCAATGCACAAGTTAATTCTAAACGTGAATCTGTGAGTGACCACAAGATTTATCAAACTTTCTGAATTTACGATTCTAGTTTATGAAAATGATCCAAGACAAGGAACTGACGAGATCACGATGCAGATACAAAGAAATCGCCAATTTGCTTGACCACTTCCGCGAGGAAATGTACAATTTGGAAGACTGAAAACCGTCTGTCTTCACAGCCCTTGAGAACTCCCTGCATATTTATATTTTCTTACTCTGACTAAATATACTTTATTTTTTATAATTTCGGCGGTCCTATTATGAGCCTTTTTGATTTAGAGCTTTCAAGATGCGCGCAGATATCGCTGTTTTCGAGAAAATTCTGAAAGACTTGAACTTCGGTAATGAACTCAGACATTTTATTTGGCAAAATACAATTTCTTTTAGTACAATCAGACTATTTGAAGTTGACAAAGAGAAGTCAGAAAGAGAGTAACCGGGAAATAAGGAAAAGCTATAGAGCTGCGAAAAAGAAGTTGAAAGAGGGCTATCATTTGCATACAGAGTACACCGCGTTACGATTTCAGCGATCATATAAGATCATAAAAGTCTTGAGTAGAGTGCAAGAATCTCTACAGAACAATCGTGATGATCAAGCATCAGCAGAATGCGAGGATTCAGCAGCCTGGCTTAAAGAGTTTTTATTCGGCGCTAGCGGGTGGCCAGAGGAATGCAAAAAGATACTTGAAAACAGCAGCACAAACAAGTTCATCGCTGATGAAGTTTGTCTAGGTGGTTTTTTTGAAGATGACACTGATTCGAAGAAACATGATGACTCCAGAGAAGAAAAGAAGGACATGAACAAAGTACACCCGCAAATAGCAGACGCGACGACCCAGACTGGACCCTCGCCCCCACCGGGCTTCGAGTTTTCCGTAAATAAGTCCGACGCTGTTGAAAACCCCTGCAAGATACCAATGCCAAGTGATGAAAGTAAAAACAAGTCGCCGAAGAGCAGAATTTCTGCACCACCAGGTTTTGAGAAAAAAGAGGTGCCAAATGAGATGTCAGTTACTTCGCCTTTACATACGTCGTCTTTACATACTCCATCTCGACCTCCTCCTGGTTTCAAGGAGCAAGAATCAAGTCAAAAAACAACGAATACTCCTTTTACTACGCCGCCATTCCTCAGAAAATACACACGTGAACAACTTTTGCACTTATGCAAAACAGAAGATAACGAATATCCACCAGGGTTTCTTACCAACTACACGAATTCTGTGTTTGTACCATTTATTCCAAATCCACCTGGTTTCCCGATCAATCATCCAACCCCTATGCCATTCACTCCACCATTGCTATCTGCAGAAGCGATTCCATTCCAGCCATATGCTCAACTACCTCGGAGTCCGGCTCCGACTGATTTTCACTTGGGACAATCAGGAATGTACAACAAAGGATCGACGAAAGCTGACTTTGAAACAAAGAGAAGATTTAAAAATCACGAGAATTTACTAAAAGAGGAGGATTCATCGGATAAGCCTTCAAGTGAGCTTATGCCTCAAAGACGGCGGCGAAGACCAGGATTAGAAAATAAAAATGACGCTAAAAATATCGAAAAGAAACCCAGCAACTTTCTGGAAAAAACATCTTCACAGATTGATCCATTAACAGAGTTGTGGGACCAATTGGACAAGAACGATGATACTAAGAGGACATTTACGAAGTCAGAATATGGGCTTGAAAGATTATTAACTATTGATAAAGAAAATTGGGAATGTAGTAGTCAAAATGCGACTGATAAAAGAGACGATGAAACAGTTTCCTCTTTTCACTCTTTGGCTTACGAAGATATCACGTGCGATGTTGTGGAAGAATCTAATCTTAATCAAAGTGCTAACGAATTCAAAATTTAATTTGTAAGTACAATATCATATTGTCAATATGTAACTAACAATACTATTACAATTATTGCTAGTTGTATGAGGAGTAATATGATATATTTTTCTTAAGATAACTGATTGAAACGACCAAAAATATCATGCTGTTACACTGTTGTATATGTTAACTAATTGATCACTACCTGCCTCTTACACTGACTTACAGTTACCTACCACAATCACTTCAAATAAACACAAATACTCGAAGCAAAACGGTGTTAGAATAAAATATTATTTGGTTTTTCACCGTCAGTGTGCTAAATGTATATTCAAGCAGCTCCTCTTTGTTATTTTCTTGAGTCAATCTCTAGATCTCTAGAAATGCATTTCCAGATAATCGACACAAGCAATATTTTAATCTCGCAGGCTCTATTATTGTCAGGTGATATGACGGATGGCAAAGCAGAGTAAGGAGTACCACTATTTTTGTTATGATTGCCAGGACTGGTACCCGCCAGAGACTCTATGTGCGAGGGTAGATTCAGTTTCGTCAGTTCCAAGAATTATCTTCCGTTTAGCATCCAATTATACTCGTGCCTACCAGAGAAGCATCAACTGGAACTCGAAATAGAATTAGAAGGTTGCTTCCACGTTGTTTGCAGATATCAAAGTCGCCGATTGCGGGCCTTGGAATATTCGCAAAAGAGGACATCAAGGAAAGAACTGTATTTGGCCCGTATCAGGGCGAGTATCTTGATATGTCGACAACCCCGAAGAAAAGAATCACGGAAGCCGAAGCCAGCGCGAGAGCGTTTGAAAAAAGGTATCGAAATTGGGTCAAAGATTCAAAAGGTTATACGCTTTCTTAATTTATCAATCGCTTCTTAATGTTTTCCGAAATTTCGATCTTTGACAAAGTCATGGAAGGCAACGCAAAAACAGTCGTCGGTCTCGTCGATGGCAGTGTCAAGGAATTTGCTTGCTTTCTTTCAAAAATCAACTGCGCTAGAAATCACGTAATTTTACACAAAACCTTCAAATGATTTGAATTGCATATAGAAAGAACATAATGTTGATTCATTTCAATACAGTAAATCCGTTTATTTTCGAACAATCAAACCAATAAAATGTGGACAAGAGCTTCTCGTCCGATATGGAGATGTTTACGAAAAACAGCTCAAGATAGAATTTAATAATCCAAATCCGAAAACAACTTACTTCCAAGAAAATCAAGGTTTTACTTATATTATCTTCGCGGGTAATTAAAATATTAAGATGGTCTGTTTTTTTGCCCACTTTGCAACATCTGCTTCCACACGCGAGAGGCCTTCAATATTCACAAATCCGAGCTGAATTGTAAAATACAGAAAGTGATCAAGAAAACCGGAACGCCAATCTTTGGTTCTAAAGACGAGCCCTATATTTGTGCAAGTTGCGGACAGTGCTATTCTGATCTCTGCCTACTGCAGTACCACCAAATCGAACACGATGAGCTGCGCAAGTTCGGTTGCGACAAATGCTGCTTGCGATTCTTGCGGGAAGAACATTACCAAAAGCACATGAAATGGTGTAAACCAGATTTTCCAAGTTAATAAATATCTTTTCACAAAAAAACTACCGTTATGTCATTATTATATAGCAGATTAAAAGGCCCAAAGCTTTCCTGAATATATTTTTTTTCATAGTTTTGGCACCTTCCAAAATATATAAGGAAAGACTTTGACCAGCGTGAGAACAGGTGATGATGAACTGTTGAAGAAGAGAGACGTGATCACATCGTAAAAGAGGTTTTATTCGGGACGCATTGCTGACAATCGCCTTCTAACTCGGTTAATACGATAAGAAACGTTCTCGCGGAAGTCGGTCTTCGCTGTTTGGATTGTCTAAAACGGATTTTTAAAATAATGAACAAGTTTCGCAGTTCAACTTCAAGAATTATTAAAATCATCAGCTCTTGATTAAAATCGTTTCTCAAGGGACAACACATCCTGTGAGCCCTACAGTATAAGGCTGCGAGAGACCCTGCTTTGATTAAAAACTACAGTACCTGATAAACGTTGTCTTTTTTCTCGCGGAGAGAGATTTTGAGCGTTTCTGTTTTCTCTTTGGCGATTTTTGGTATCTTCTTGAACTCTACGGAGGCGATTTTCATTATGAGGACAAACCACTTGAAATCTGTTAGTTTGCTGGAAGGATTGAAGGATTACCTGGATATTTAAGAAATCAAGTACAATTCCAGAGACAATAAGCATGCCGATAATTTTCCAATCACAGTTTATCAGATCATCGTATCGTCTGTACGTAAGCATCCAGAAATATGGAATTGTGGCAATACGAGAGAAAAAGAAGGCAAACATGGTTAACACTCGGTTAGCAGAATAGACGCCAGCGTACTTTTCCTTCAGATTGAACGCGTTCATGATTGCCCGCACATTTATGAGCGGTGTGGAGAGCTCGGAGAGAAGGCGGTAGTTGGCAAACCAAAGACATTCTGAATTAATAAATTCAGCTCGATCATTAGCCCGATGAAAAAGGAGCGTTTATGGCCATTCTGTGCTCAGCGGTAATTTCAGGGCAAAATCAAATAATCGTGCAATGCCACATGGGATTCAGTTAAGCCCTTCTAACTTTTTAAGATAGCTTTTGCCTGTCAAAAATTACTCGTTGTTTTTTAATCAGATTTACGGACTGGGATTCTTTCTCTTTCCTACCTTGGTATTTTAAAGAATTGTAAAAGCCCAGAATAGCAACAGCATGATGGCAAAGATATTGATAAGTTGTAGCGCCGTATTCTTCGCGGAGGTAGATGCACACGATTGTGTCGAGTGTGAAGAAAGCGGTCATGAATAGAAGCGGAAGCGAAGCGGTTTCATTTGGTCTAAAATAATAGTTTGCGATCAGATCTTTAACAATCCACTACAGTCAATAAATCGTAAGAAGCTTTTGCCCCGATCACTGCGGGCGATATGGAGTTAGATGATAGCAAAGTTGACAAAAAATATCAAATAAACCCTTTCCCCCCTGCGGCGCCAACAGAGTCAAGTAGGTCAAATCTCCCCGCGGGGCGCGTCAACGGTGGTTTTAGGGGGCTACTTTTGATTTTATTTGCTGATAAAAGGGAACTTACTCATTTAGTGGAGCGTAAGCAGACAGATTTTTATGAAGATTCCATGCACCAAAAGACCACGCACAGGTAGCTGAGAAGATAGATGTTGCTCGAAGGCAAAGGTCGATCTGTTTTGCTTTCGTGAGCTTTGAATAAATGTCCGCGGAGAAGGCACATTTCCGGAATACAAAAGGCGCCAAGAAGAACAAAAGCTGAAAAAGAGCATATTTTAAGTTTTACGTGGCAGTTTTGGAATGTTTGGGAGTGAACTTGTTTGAATTGATCTTATGAAACTTGTTTTGAAGAACCGCCTGAACCTGATAAATTAATGTCTTTGATCTGACGAACGCAACTGATCCCGTCAAAATTTTGACGGTCAAATGATCATTGATGTTTTCAAGATTGTTTTTATTTAAGTGTCAAGTATTATCCCGAGCGCAAAAGTTATGGGGTGATAAATACGTAACTTTTCGAAAAAGAAAGATAAAAAAAACAGCAGCGTCACATGAGTTCATTACTATTTATTACCATCGATTGAAAGGAAATCCATGACTTTTGTCTAAGGCTCTATCTTTTGAATATTTTGAGGGCCTTCTGAGATGATCAAAAGATTTCTTTAATAACTTTCAGAAATAATAAGCGACTTTGCAAATATGACTGGAGTATTATTTTTCATTAATAATTGATAATAAATACGACTTACGAATGATAACACTTAAATACGAATTTGTTTATGATAACAACCGGTGTAAAAAATGCACTTACCGCCCAGAGGCATGTATAACCGCCGACCGAAAGCAAAATGTCGGCCGCATTCATTTTCTTTGTCTTCTTTTGTCCCCTCTTCTCTTCTTTTCGCTTCTCGATAAGTTAATTACCACTGTAAAAGTCGTCTGCGATACAAGAATGTTCGTCTAGCCTGCGGGCGAAGTTCTAGAATGGTTTTTTGAAAAGCGAATGATAATGAAAAACTCTTAGCGCGTCTCGCCTAAAAGAGCTCCAAGCAAAGAGCGCTAACGGCAAGCCACAACGCGCTCAAGTGCGCTTACTCTCTCTCCTTTCGCACTTCGCTCCTACAACCTTTTAACCCTTTGATCATGCACGCGGATTTTCGCGTTGTCACACGCGTCACTTTATTTTAGTTCCGCGGGATTTTCTCTCTTTCTCTAAGAAGAATATATTATTTTTGAAAAATACTAATATCA